>Ga0335073_10008083_pt1 | contig 14750 bp, 14 predicted proteins | sample Lox_Sample_22_FD_207093 | JGI IMG/M metagenome (GOLD analysis project Ga0335073, IMG submission 207093) | Soil microbial communities from Loxahatchee National Wildlife Refuge, Florida, United States - Lox_Sample_2.2 | ecosystem: Environmental > Terrestrial > Soil > Wetlands | place: USA... | reverse complement strand
TCCTCGGCGCGTTGGGATCCGGTCTTCGACTTCCTGCGTAGCGATCCGCGTTTCGCAGCCGCGATGCGGCAGGTGCCCTCTTCTACCTACAAATAATCGGCAAACAAGAAATGCGCCGCCCAATCCTGGGCCGTTGTCGCCGGCTTTTTCCGGATCTGCTGCTGCGCCTGGTGCAGAGTGTCGATCTTGGGCGCACAGCCCAGCCCGGCAAGACCCATGCTCGTTGTAACTGACGTCGGCGTAGATATCCCTAACCGTTCCGGCATTATTCAGACCTGGCGCTTAAGTGTACGTGGAACCGGGGGGCTCGATTGTGACAAGCGATCCGGCTGGCGCATACCGCCACCCTCCCCAGCCGGCGGCTGAAAGAGGGCGTAGCAAAGAGGGCGCAGCTCGGTAAGTGCGGTGAAAGAATTATCCAAACTGTTACCTTTTTAGACTTATATTTCTCGCTTTTAATAATAGAGTTGGTCAAACAGGGTTTGGTCAGGAACGCAATGTACGAATAACTACGGGATTCACAACCGGAAACCCGCGGACAAGGAGGCTCTTGTATGACTACAGAACTTCCAAGCCAACTCGCGGCCTTGCAACGAATCGCAGCCTTCCCTGCCACGGTGCGCGACATGAAATGCGGGCGTGGCACACGCACGAAGGCTGCTCGCTGGCACGCTGCAATGGTTGCCATTCGGAATTGCGAGTGCACTTTCCGGCGCTCCGACCCCAAATAGACGGGCCTGCCATCGACCGCCTATGCCGCTCCTGGGCGGCCGCCCCGAGAACTGTCTGATCCGACGCGCGCCGGTGCAGCCGGCGAGAAAGGTAAGGGAGGGATGAAGGCTATGTCCACCGTCATTTTCATTCATGGCGCATGGGTAACACCGCGGTGCTGGCGGTATTTTGCACCGCTATTCGCGGACAAGGGTCATCGCACGCTGCTGCCCGCGTGGCCTTTTAAGGACCGTGAGGTTAGCAAACAACTGAGGCATCCCGATCCCAGGCTGGCCGAGGTTGGCATTCCGGAAATCGTGGCACACTTCAAGGAAATTATCCGCAGTCAATCGAACCCCCCGGTACTTATCGGGCACTCATTTGGCGGCCTTATCGTCCAACTCCTGCTCGACCAAGGCTATGGGGCCGCCGGCATCGTGCTCAGTTCGGTGCCGCCGCGAGGAGTATCAGCGCTCGGATCTCCCACACGGGCGATTAGAAAGTTGTGGAAGCTTTTCGGCGCTACCTCGCCGTGGCGGGGGATACTCCATCCTCCTCAGCCGGACGCCAGAGAATGGGCCGTGCACCAGGCCCAGGGAATCGAGATGCATTTGGTCCCTGAAAGCCGGAGGATTTTCTGGCAGCTATTGACTTCGGCCGCAGCGGTTGACTTTCGCAACCCGGCGCGTGCTCCTCTGTTACTGGTGGCCTGCGGCAAGGATCGGTGTTTTCCCGTGGAAACCCAACAACGCACTTGGCAAAGGTACTGCGCCTCGCCTGCACGTACTGATTTCGCATTGTTCCCGGACCTGACCCATCTGAGTATCGCCGAGCCGGGATACGAAGCCCTGGCGGCGCACTGCCTCGCGTGGACGGACGATTGTCTGGTGGCAGGCGCCGGCGCGCTGACTGATTCTCCCGAGATGGATCTCCGGCGATTTCCATCCGGCCGGAATCACTGCGACTTACTTCCGCAGCCATATCTATGAGGTAGACGCGGCCCTACTGTTTCTCTTTCCCGGGTACTCCGGCTCGCACGGAGGCTAAGAATGCCAAGTCCATCACTTATGGCATGATTCCGGTCCCATGCGCGTGGGACCGGCGGGCGATGTCAACCGTTAAAACCGCGAGCCCAGCTCGCTCTGAGGGAAACAATGCACACAACGTCAACCAGCAACCTGCAACGGGGCCGCATTTTTGTGCTGGCCCTAACATTCCTGGCCGCGGCCGGATTACGTGCGCAGAACACGCCGGCGATAACCGGGACCAAGGTACAGAGCCCGGGTTTCGTGAACATCTATGGGTCCGGATTCGGCACCACCACGGGAACGGTGGTCGTGGGGTCCGGCCCCGCAACAGTAACATATTGGAGTGACACGGAAGTTCAGTTTTCGGCTTACACCGACCAGACTGCGACTTATCCCGTGTCGGTGACGACATCCACCGGGGCGATTGCGAACTTCGTGGTCTCCCTGGTATCCGCCACGGTGGGTTCAGCGGCTGCCGACCGGGACGGTTCAGCCACTGTCAACTCGGTTTCGATTAACGGCGGTAGCAACCAGGCCCACGTCAGTCCCGGCGCAACGTTTACCGTTGAATTCAACTACTCGACTGTGTGCAGCGGCAGCGCCTGCCCGATCGCGATTCAGCTCGGATTGGACGTGAGTACGCCGCAAACGTGTTTCTATGCAGAGGTCAAGAACGGCTCCAAGACGCTGACGATGAAGGCTCCGGCAGCTCCTGGGTTGCACTACATCCTCTTCGATCGGAACCAGAATTATTGCCAGGCAATCTGGGACTATGGCATTCCCCCTCTGTCGCAGAGCTTGGGCTCTATCGCTGTGTATTAGACCGCCAATGGCGGAGATCTCGGCGCCAGATCTCCGCCACACAAAAAGGTGCATCGCCTGGACTGGGCGGATAATCGCCTGGGGGCCCGAGCCAGCGGGGCTGACTTATTCTCCGCGAATGCCGTCCGGCGACTTATCCGGCCGGAATCACCGCGACTTACTCCGGACCACGGCCCCTCGCCCAATACCGCCGCTCGCCGTAGGTTACCCAGCCACGCGAAATCGTGCGTGACCAGATGCAGTCAACCGCGGGAGTGGCGATTCCGGCGATTCGGAAAAATGCCTCACTGAAAGCCTGTTATTAGAACGATGTTACTAACTGTCTTGCCGCGCACGACCGCTAACCGGGCGCCGTCGTGCGACCACGCAAAATTGGAAAGGCGATCGGCCTTGAACGAGGTGATCCGGACCGGCTTTCCGCCATCCAGTCTCTGTCTCCAAATACTGTCTACACCGCCTATGTTGCGCACGTAATCCAAAGCTCTGCTGGTTGGCGCCCAATGAATTTCCGCATGCGCGTCCGCGGGGCGTTCCAGCGTTTTGATGGGTGGCCCGCCTGCCGCGGGCAGAATCGCGATGCGGGAGGCAGAGAATCGAGGGTCATCCCCAAGGAAGTAAATGCAGGACAACAACCGGCCATCGGGCGAGATCTCGGGAAATGATGCCGGCGACGAAATCAAGCGAACGGCGTCGCCACCCTCGACAGAGATCTTCCAAAGAAACGGTGTGCCGCCAATCACCGGCGACCAACCTTGAAACGACGTGTAAACCACCCAAGGTCCGGAAGGTGAAGACGACGGGTGCACATCGAGATCTCCATGCGTCAGTTGCATGCGATTGCTGCCGTCGATATTGATGCGCCATATGTTGCGCTGATACTGATAGAGAATATAACGGCCGTCCGAAGTGACGGTCAGTTCGTTGCCGTAACCGGGCCCGGTAGTGAGTTGCCTCGGGGGACTCCCGTCCGCGTTGGTAATCCAGATGCTTTCAAAGTCACTGCCGGTAGCGGCGAATACGATCCTGCCGTCTGGCGTCCAGGCAATGCTATCGAGGGCGGGGAAGCTGCCGGACGTGATGCGAACCGCGCGCCCGGCATCGCCCGCGGGCGCAACCCAGATATCCGCGGCCGCGGTAGTCTGCACCGCCGCCATGGATTTGCCGTCTGCCGTGAGACTGATTCGGGAATAGGAATCAAGGTCGTTGGTAATTCTTCGGATCCGGCCATTCGTCGAGGAGGCCGCCCAGATCTGATCGACGCCTTCCTGGCGCTTCTTACCCGCCACCAGAATCTCACGGCCATCCGCCAGCCAGATGAGGGAATGCGCGTCGGCCCAGCCCTGGGAAGTAATCTGAGACTCCTTGCCGTCAGCCACGCGTATACCCAGTAAGTTGAAACTGTCCGCGTCCGCTCCGCCTGCATTGCCGAGACAGGCAATAGTGCGGCCGTCCGGCGACCACGCCAAACCGAATGGGGAGTAACTGGAGGGCCGGTGCCGGGTGGCAATTCGGCGTTCCACTACCCCATCCGCTCCAGCAACCATCAGGTTCATTGCATGGCGCGCTACGTCCAGCCGAAGGAAAGCGAATCGATTGCCGTTCGGGGCAAAGGCAATCGGGCTATTCACGGCGGCCGACACCTGGCGGGCGTAGCCGCCGAGGACTGGCACCCGGTATAGATTCTCGCCGCCGCCGTCATCGGCGCGTAGATAGTAGAGAAAATTTCCATCCGGCGAGTAAGTGAGTCCGCGATGTACGCCGGGCTCGGGGTCCAGTATCCGGATGTCGCGAGCCGCGGCCACTTGGCGGACCCACAAACTTTGTCCGCCCGACTCGTTCAGGACATAGGCCACGAATTTGCCATCCGGGGAGATTGCGGCATCCGCCAGCCCACTGCGCACGGTAAGCAGGCTTTGATGCATGGCATTGGGAGACCACGCTTGACGGCTGCCCGGGACACGATACATCAACATGGCGAATGCCAGAAATACAAGCGCGCCGGCGATAGCCAGTAACGCCCACCGGACTGGCAGCGAGCGCGCGGTTCTGGCGGTCCGCCTGTCCGCTTCGATCGCTGCAGCCAATTGCATCAGATCGGTCCGCAGATCCTTAGCGGATGAATAACGAGCCGCCGGGTCTTTGGCGAGGCACCGGCGCACGATTCTATCGATTTCCGCACAGTGGGGCGTGGATTCACGTGGGAGCGGTTTTGGCTCCTGTTGCAGCACGGCTGCCATCACATCCGCCGCGGTCGGTCCGGCGAATGGCGTGGCGCCCGCGATCATTTCATACAACATTACGCCCAGGCTGAATATGTCGGTGGCGGCGGTCACCTCGATTCCGCGCACTTGTTCGGGCGACATGTAGTTTACCGTGCCCACCACCAGGCCGGGCGCGGTCGCGGCCAAGCCTGCGGAAATCCGGCTTGCCGGAGCGGTATTTACGAAGCGGGCGAGTCCGAAGTCGAGCACTTTAACCAGGCCATCCGGCCGTAGCATGACGTTCTCCGGCTTGATATCGCGATGCACGATTCCGGCGTCGTGCGCGGCTGCCAGCGCGGCGGTGATCTGAACTCCGATATCCAATATGGCGGCTAATTTCACCGGTCCTGCTGCCAGCCGTTGGCGCAGTGTCTCACCGAGCACGTACTCCTGCGCAATGAAGCTGACACCGTTGTCGCCGCCGATTTCGTAAATCGTAACGATGTTGGGGTGATTGAGCGCGGAGGCCGCCTGCGCCTCGCGTTGGAAGCGCCGCGTTTGCGACGGTTCGAGAATCGATTCCGGCGCGAGCAGCTTGAGGGCGACGTCGCGGCCCAGTTGGGAGTCTGTAGCCAGCCACACTTCGCCCATACCACCCTTGCCGATCTGCCGCACCACCCGGTAACGGCCAAGCCGGCGGCCGGCGAGTTCTCTCGATTCCAGATCGCGCGCCACGTCTTCAGCAAGGAAGTTGAGCGCCGGCAACGCCAGGAAATCGCCGCTCTGTTCGCGGGCCGCCAACAGCTCCGCCGATTGGCGGCGCAACTCTTCATCGTCCGCGCAGGCCGCGGTGAGAAATTCGTCACGCCGGGCGGGTGGAAGCTCAAGCGCGGATTCCACCAGGGCAGTGATCCGCTGGTAACGCTCCGGCGACATGACGGCTCAGCCTTCGTGGGCGCGAACTGCTTTGGAATTCACTTCCGGCCCGCTCAGTTCGCGATAGAGCCAAGCCTTGGCGCGTTTCCAGTCGCGCATGACGGTTTCAGCCGACACGCCGAGGACATGCGCGGTCTCCTCAACACTCAGGCCGCCGAAGAATCGCAGTTCGACCACTCGGCTTTGGCGGGCATCCAGCACCGCCAGGGACTGCAAGGCCTCGTCCAGCGCCACCAGTTGGGCGGAACGGTCCGGCGAGAATATCACCGCCTCATCCAGCGAAACGGGTTGATCCATGCCCCCGCGGCGGGCCGCAAACCGCGCGCGCGCCATGCTGACCAGAATTCGCCGCATCGCCTGGGCTGCGATGGCGAAAAAATGCGATCGATTTTGCCATTTAACCTGGCGCTGGTCGATCAGGCGAATATATGCTTCATTGACCAGTGCGGTGGTCTGGAGCGGGTGGCCGGCCCGCTCGCGGCGCATGTGGTTGCGGGCGAGACGGCGCAACTCCTGGTAGACGAGCGGCAGCAGTTGATCCAGGGCGCCTTTGTTGCCATCGCTCCACGCAATCAGCAAGCGAGTCACATCGCTCGGAGTGGATTCAGCCAAAATCTTCCTTTCGAGACAATTGGCGCGAGTACGCTCCGGCCCCTCGGATGGCTTCACCGGAGGATGCGGCCCTGAATCAGCAATTATACGCTACCCACGGAAGCCCGTTAAGGCTCCGGCGAAACGGCCGCCAGAGGCGTGATCGGCCGTTCCCCGGCGTGCCAGTTTTCCGTCCGGGATTGCGCGTATCACGGTGAGGTTCAAAAATACGGCACGGCGAAGGAGAACTCGATGAATTCCGAGAGATGGCAAAAACGAAATAACCGTTTTGGTTCGGGAAGGGAGGCGTTCTGATGGCCGCAATCGCCTCCAGTTTAGCGTCGGTTTCGGCATCTGGCGATAAAGAGCTGTCGCCCACGGCGCAAAAGCTAAAGGACCTGATCGAGGACGAACTTGACCGGAATCAATCGCTGAACACCGTGACGGACGGCGACGAAGTCATCCTCAAGGACAGTTACCCGAAATTCGCCACGGCGGCTCAGGTCGAGACGGTCAACAACATCGGCCAAAGGACCGGCTGTCACACCTGCGGTTCGCATATTGAAACAGATCCGGATCAACCCTGGATTGGCGACCACAGCTATCCAACGAACCTGGAGAAGTTCGCGCTCGAAGCGCTCATGAAAAACGATGACCGTTATGAGAAACGGGATAGCATCTATCTCTTTCCTCAATGTTATGAATGTTCAAATGAGCAGGCGACGCTGGTACATACGTTGAACGGGCTGGATGCCAAAGGCATCGCCGATAAACTTAAAGACGCCGGCGAAAAAGAGCGGATTTACCGTCTAATTCACGGCGATGACAAGGCGCCCGTGCCTTACACGAATTGTATATCCTCGTCGGGGGACAAAGTAACGGTCAACGAAGGAGCATACATCCAGAAGCTGGGCACCACGCTGGGATGCCATAGCAACAAGAATCACAGGGTGCCATCGCGCCGCTATATCGCGGACCACATTGTTCCACGCGAGTTTTGCACGGCATATTTTCCGGTGCTCTGCGAAAAACTTGGCGTGGATCTTCCAACCAAGTTCGCGTTGCGCCCTCAGTGTCCCCGGTGTTCCGGCAACCAGGGCGGGAATATGTCTGCCATCACCAAACTGGCAATACAGGTGAGTGCGGAGCTTGGAGTCGCGGTCGGGAAGGATACCCTCCTCGCGGGCGCCATTCGCAGAGTGGCTCAGACGAAGGCGCAACTCGCCGCGGTTAGACAGAAACGGTTGGCCCAGATCACTCAAAAACGCGCAGCGGGAGCAATCGTGCAGGCCGAGAAGGACGCCAGACGGGCGGCCAAGAGAGCCGAGGCCAAGGTAAGAAAAGAAGCGGCCGCGGCTGCCGCGGCGGCGGCCGCATCCAGTTCCGCATCATCCAGCAGCAGTTCGACATAGCCGCTCGGAATCCACTGAGCCGCTGCAACAAAGAGTTTGAACCGTTGACCCGGTTCAATTTCAAAACAAAAAAGGAGCATTTCACGTGGTTAACGCATATCTATACATCGATGGGATCGAAGGTCCCAGCACCAGCAAAGCAAACCATATCGACGTCCTCTCGTTTACGTGGGGGCTTTCGCAAACCAAGACATACGGAGCCGGAGCATCCGGCAAGGAAGCCAAGGTGGGGCGCGTATCTTTCACCGACCTGTCCATCATGAAGGTCCTCGACAGCACCACACCGCTTTTGATCGATCATTGCGCCACCGGCAACATCCTGAAGGAGGTCTATCTCGTTTACGACAAACCCACAGGCGATAAACAGGAAGACTACTTCAGAATCTACCTCAAAGATGCGCTGATCACGAACGTCCAACTCTCGGGAGCCAGCGAGACTCCTAACGAGTCCCTGTCGATTGCCTTTCAGGCCGTAGAAGTTGCTTATAAGGCGGAAAAGGACGACGGATCCCTGGATGCGGCGACACCCAAGGGATACGACCTCAGTCAGTTGACCGCGGACTTCGCCGCGCAGACAAAGTTCTAATCAGGCGGCCGGCGCAATCCTGTGATCACCGGGTGCGCGGCGGCCGCCAGAACCTTCTTTTGAAGAAGCAGGGGGGACAACGTACATGCTCAAATCTCTCGCCCGTTCCGACGCGCGAATGTTGCGCGACTTTTTTTCGCAGGCCGCATACGGTCCGGAGTTGATCCTGCGGGACCCCGTTTTACGCGACCTTAAGGTGCGGCGCGCAGGTCCTGTGCCGCGATTGTTTGAATCTGAGCGGGAGCCTAGCACCGCGAACCTGCTGTTGGCCTGGTTCTATTTGGGTGAGCCGGCCGGCAGGGAGGCCGTGGAGAGGCTGATTCCCCCGGAGATCCTGGCACTCCTGCTTGAGACCGGCATGCTGATTCACTGCGGTGGTGAGTGGGCGCCCACGATCATGCTCACTCCCCAAGACCGATTCTTGTTCGCCTCGGACAACGCCACGCGCTGGCAGTCGCATGCGAGCGACGTTGTCATCTGGCCAAATCCTACATCCCAACTGCTGGATCGTTTCACCATTCGCAGGCCGGCCGGCGCGGCGCTTGATCTCGGCGCCGGCTGCGGCATACAGGCCATTCTGGCGGCGCAACATTGCCGGGACGTGACCGCCACTGATTTAAATCCGCGCGCCCAGGAATTCACTCGTTTCAATGCCTGGCTCAATGGCGTCGAGAATGTCGAGTGCCTTACCGGGGACACTTTCGCGCCGGTCGAGAATCGCAGGTTCGATCTGATTCTGGCGAATCTGCCTTTCTTCGTCACGCCCTCCTGCGAACGGCTCTACTGCGAAAACCGGATGAATCTGGATGGCTACTGCCGCCGCACGGTGCAAGACGCGGCGATGCATCTCAACGAAGGCGGTTGGGCCCAAATGACCCTGGAATGGGTTGAAGTGCGTGACCAGGCGTGGCAGGAACGTTTGCAGGAATGGGTGTCGGGCATCGGCTGTGATGTCTTGGTCCTGCACAGTTACATGCGGCCTGCATACGCATACGCGCGCGAACGCATCGAGCAGGGACCCGCCGGTGTCGCGGATGCCGAGACTTTGGCGCGGTGGCTGGACCATTATGCGCAAAGTGGCGTCGAGCGGATCCACGGGGGAGTAATGGCGTTACGCCGGCGTAGCGCCTCCAATTGGTTTCGCATCGAGGAAATGCCGCCAGGCGCGAGCCAGGCATTTGGAGACTCCGTCTTGAGTTTATTCGCTTGTACCGATTTTATGCGATCGAGTGCTGCCGACTCAGACCTGTTAGCCGCTCATCTACGTCTCGCGCCGGAAGCCCGGCTTGAAGAACAATCGCAGATGGCCGGTGGCCGCTGGGAGCGAACCGGCCTGACCCTGCGGTTAACCAGTGGGCTGATGGGTTCTATCCGCATCGATCGCTTGGTAGCCGACCTTTTAGTCCGGCTGAACGGCCGTCAAAGTTTCGCCGACGTTATCGCGTCTTTCGCCCCAAGCGTTCCGGCGGATAGACGGACAGTGCTGAGCGATTGCCTGGCGGTCGCGAGGCGCTTGATTGAACGGCGCTTCCTGGTGCCCGGTTGAATTAGCCTGGTTGGCGCAACGCAGAAGACTGGCGCGCGGGTGTATGTTATTTCTCAGCTATGACTCGCAGAACTGTTATCGAATTGGCGGGCGCGGCGGTTGCGCTGCCCTCTTTGAGCGCCCAGTCGTCCCCGTTGAAGGGCCGTTTGAAACAATCGGCGGCGCGCTGGTGCTATGGCAAGATGAGCCTCGATGATCTGGCGCGCGAAGGCGCCCGTATGGGGCTGCGAGGCATCGACCTGATCGATTACAAAGAGTGGCCCACCGTGCAAAAATACGGCCTGGTGCCGGCCATGACTCCGGGCGCGGGCACCATCGCCGACGGCTTCAACCGGACGGAGAATCATGACCGCCTGGTGCGCGAGATGGAAGAAAACATCAACCGCGCGGCGGCCGCCAAAGTGCCCAACGTAATCACGTTCTCCGGCCTCCGGCGCGGCCAGGCCGACGCAGTAGGCCTGGAGAATTGCGCCATCGGCCTGAACCGGGTGAAGGCCTTGGCCGAAGACAAAGGCGTGACCATCTGCGTGGAATTGCTGAACAGCAAGATCGACCACCATGATTACCAGTGCGATCACACGGCGTGGGGCGTCGCGCTGATGCAGCGCGTGAATTCCCCGCGGGTGAAGCTGCTCTATGACATCTACCACATGCAGATCATGGAAGGCGATATCATTCGCACCATCCGGCAGAACATCCAATACATCGCGCACTTCCATACGGGCGGGGTGCCGGGACGGCACGAGTTGGACAATACCCAGGAACTGCAATGGCGGACGGTCGCGGAAGCTATCGTGAACACCGGCTACACAGGCTATTTCGCGCATGAGTTCATCCCCACGCGCGATCCCATGACATCGCTTGAAGAAGCCGTGAAGCTGTGCGACGTTTAGCCGTTCGCGAGGCTGCCTAAGCCCTTCATGGCCGCGCCATGTGCGATGACCACATCCGGGTCGCGCTGTAGCGCGTCGAAGTACTGGCCGCGAAATCCATTGCCCGATTCCGCGGGCGCCAGCAGCGCGCGCGCCTGCCCCAGTAGTCGGGCGGCGTCCGCGCCGGTGGGCGGCTGATCGGCATCCAGGACTTCGTCAATCATCACGATCAGCTCGGAGAGTTCGTGCAGCCAGGCGAAAAACGGATCGTGCAGCACCAGGTTCAACAACTGTCCGCTGGACTTAATGCGCTCGACGTCGTGGTCGTAGCGCGCGCGCTCTGAGTCGAGCAGTGTCTTGTGGTGCACCAGCAGAATGTGCCGTAGATCGGTCAGCAGGCTGCGCACGGCGTCGGCCATGCAGACATGGTAGCGCGGCGGCTATTCCTTCGCCGAAGCGGCTCTTCCACAAGCCCTCGTCCAGCAGCGCGACTTGCTCTTTGCCGGATTCCTCTTCCTCCGGACGAAACACGCGGCCTACGACCGGCTGCACGCCAAGCATCGGGAAGAGGCTGGCGGAGACCCGCAGTCCGAAAACCCGTACCGGATCGCCGTTGCCGGTCAGATTCACGCTATTGGTCTGGAGGGCGGCCATGCCCGAAAACGAGCGGCTGAAGCTCCGGTAATCCAAGAAATCGAGGGCCGAATGAATCCGACTTGAATAATTCGAATTTCGACATGTTCTTGGTCACCAGCACCAGTTGCGCCGGATTCGGATAGGGCAGCGGGTGCAGTAAGACCGCATCCACCGTAGTGAAGATCGCGGTGCTGGCGCCGATACCGGTGCCCAGGGTCAGAATGGCGGTGAGTGCAAAGCCGGGGCTCCGGGTGAGCGTGCGGAGCGCATAGCGCAGATTTTGCATGCTTTTATGACGTTATTGCGGCCGAAACCGCTCGTCGATTTCGACTTGGTACCCGCTGGCCAGCCGGTTGGTTTCGTTGGCCATGCCCACTACTGCCATCAGTTCGGCGAACATCGCGTCCGACATGCCGGCCTTGCGCGCCGCCGCGGTGTGCGAAGCGATGCAATAGGGGCATTGGTTCGACGCGCTGACCGCCAGGTAAATCATCTCTTTGGTAAGCGCGTCGAGCGCGCCGGGGGCCATGATCTGCTGGATGCTTTCCCAGGTACGCCGCAACGTGCCCGGGTCATGCGCCAGCGCCTTCCAGAAATTGTTGATCCAGTCCGTCCGGCGAGTGGCCATGATGTCGTCATAGACGGCGCGCACCTCGGGACTGGCATCCGCGTATTCGATCATGACAGAATTATAAGCCGTGGGTTGTACAGGTCGCGTTCTACTACTGGCCGTAGCAGCGTGTCCGAGCGCGTGGGCCGCAACGGCCCGCTATGAACTGCGTGGGCGTCTGGTTCCCGCCACTAACGCATCGGTTTGGCTGCACGGAGCCACGTCGCCATTCGAAGACAGCACGCTGGCAGATGACAGCGGGCAGTTTCGCTTCCGCGATCTTGTGCCGGGGACGTATACCTTGGGCGTCTTCGTGCCCGCGCGCGGCGAGATGCGCCGAACGGTTGAGATCGGCCCGAGTCAGGCCGATGCCCGGAAGCGCGTGAACCTGAAGGTCGAACTGCGCGACGAGGATTTCGAATCGAAAGATAGCCTGCGCCGTGAGGCCTTGGTCACCGTCAAAGAGCTGGCGATTCCGGACCAGGCGCGCCATGAGTACGATGAAGCCCAGAAGAAACTGGCCAAACGCGATGTGGCCGAAGCCGTGGCGCATCTGCAGCGGGCCGTAGAAATAGCGCCGCAATTCGCCGCGGCCTGGAATCACTTGGGAACGATCGCGTATCAGTCGCGGGACTATCCGCGGGCGGAAAGTCTTTTCCGTAAGGCGCTGGACGCCGATGCGAGCGATTATCAGGCGTTGGTCAACCTGGGTGGCGTGCTGCTCAACTTGAAGCGCGCCAGCGAAGCCCTCAACTACAACCGGTATGCGGCCCTCAGCCGGCCCAACGACGCCCTAGCGAACTCGCAACTGGGCATGAACTATTTCCTTCTGAACCGGCTGGATCTGAGTAAGAAATATCTAACGATCGCCACGCATCTCGATCCCGCGCATTTCTCCCACCCGCAATTGATGCTGGCCGAGATCGATTTGCGACAGCAGGATCGCGTGGCGGCGGCCGGTGAACTGGAGGCGTTCCTGCAATATCACCCTGATTCGCCGGAGGCGGGCAAGGTCAAAGAGGACCTGGAGCGGTTGCGCACGCCGTCCGGTCCCGCGGAGTCATATGGGGGCACCGGTATGGCGCATTCGTTCACGGAGCGGCCGGAGCTGCCTTTGCAGTCTACTGGCCCAGACCGGGTGAGCCGCCGCGATGGCCGGTATTTTTTCGAAAGCCCCGACGCATCGGGACAGATGCAGGAGCGCACGATCGACGCTGCGATCGGTTCCGGGCGGCATTTGCGAATCCTTTTGACGCGCTCGGGAAACACTTGGAAAGAGCTGCCTTTGGCCTGGTATCAGGACGGCGGCGGACACTACGGTCCGGATCCGGACTTCAGGTTTTCACCGGATTGCCTGGTTTGCCACGCAAGCTCGGAAGGCAGTCACCTGACCGCCATGGGGTGCCAGGCTTGTCATTCAGGCGTAAACGAAAGTAGACCCAGTCAGCGGGTGTGTCTGACATGCCACTTGGAGAGTCACTCGCTACGTTCAACTCACGGAACAGTAATAGCGCAGACCGACGACCTCTTGGAACTGAACAGCGCCGCCTATCGCCTGTTGCAATCGCGCTGCTACCAGGCGACTCAGGGCAAGCTCACATGCGCCATGTGTCATCCGCCACATAGCTTTGCGAAGACCCCGGCCGAGCTACGGATGGTCTGCCGCAGTTGCCACCCGGAAACGCATGAACGCGCGCCTCTCGACTGTAACCATTGCCATATGCCAGAACGTCACGCACAGGATGCTGGCGGACTACTGGTGACCGATCACCGCATTCAGCGGCCGTTATAAAGCTGTTATACAGCGTCATACACCGCTGGAGTATGGACGTACCATATCGAAAGTAACAGCGACCTTGATAGGAGGCCGGCGGTTTCATATCGCAAGTAATGAGGTCAAAATGCTGCCTTGACAATATCCGCGCGAAAAAAGTAATATTGATCGATCTATTCCCGGCTAAGTCAGGGAAAAATCACTTCGCTTAATAAGCGCCGCTGCATTCGCGAACCCAAAGTGTGCCGCGCGTGATCGCTGTCTGAGGAGGACCAATTTCGATGAAGCTCAAGCTGTATGATGTCTGCCTGTTAGCGGCTGCAACCCTGTCGGTTGGGACGAACATTCGGGCCGATGTCCTGACGCCGCCCAGCCCGCCGCCAGTGCCGAGTGGCTACTGCACGACTATCAGTAACGAATTGCAGACGGATCTGCAGACCTTCAACCAAACGCTCGGCAACCCGGCTTCGTATCCCACGTTGAACCTGGCGCAGCTTCGCATGGCGGACGCGAATACCGGCCCCACGATCTCCAGCCCGGACTACATCTCCGGCGTAGAAACTCAACTCCAAGAGTTGCAGGCGCAGGGCGTCAAAGGCGTGGTAGTCCAGGTTGGTTTTCCGGTACTCTATCTGCCCTTCTATAACAACAGCTCCTCAGCGATGGCTCCTTATACAACCTTCTACTCCCAGTTAGCCACAGCCATCCACGCGGCAGGCCTCAAACTGATTGTGGAGAACAATGTCCTGCTCTCCTCAGGTTCGGATGCCAATTGGACCAATCTCACATCCTTCTACGCTACGCTGAACTGGACTCAGTACATTGCCGGCCGCGCGACGATGGCCGCCACCGTGGCGACCACCATGCAGCCGGACTACCTGGTCCTGGCCGAAGAGCCTGATACGGAGGCTGCGAGTACGGGCCAAAGCAACCTCAATATTCCGGCTGACGCCGCGGCTATGATCCTGGGCGAAATCACCTCGGTGCGCTTAGTCGCGCCTACTATGAAACTTGGCGCCGGCTTC
>Ga0335073_10008082_pt1 | contig 14750 bp, 14 predicted proteins | sample Lox_Sample_22_FD_207093 | JGI IMG/M metagenome (GOLD analysis project Ga0335073, IMG submission 207093) | Soil microbial communities from Loxahatchee National Wildlife Refuge, Florida, United States - Lox_Sample_2.2 | ecosystem: Environmental > Terrestrial > Soil > Wetlands | place: USA... | reverse complement strand
TACAACGAGCGAGGAGCCGGCTATGGAGGGAGGAACGCTGCCGCGGTGGGTGACCGTGCTATTTGTGGCCGCGTTTGCGCTGGTCGGTTATCTGCTGTATGCGACCTACGCGCAGCGCCAGGCGCTCGCCAAGAACCAGCAGGATGCGGACAAGAAGACTCAGGCCCTCGCCGCGGAAGTGGACAAAACGAACGCGCGGGTCGCCGACCTGAAAGGCCAGCTCGAGGTGACCTCTCAGAAGCTGGGGTTGACCGAGGACGAGCTCGCGCGCGCCCGCAGCCTCGCGCAGCAGGTCCGTTCGCAGCAAGAGAAGAGCGACGCGCAGTTGAAGCAGCAAATCGGCGAAGTGCAAGCCGACACGTCGACGAAGTTCGGCCAGGTGGCCACACAAATCAATGGAACGCAAACCGACCTGAGCGCGACCAAAGCAGACCTCGAAGCCACAAAAACCAAGTTACAGAGCACGATCGGAGACCTGGGAGTCCAGAGCGGGCTGATCGCGCGCAACCACGACGAAGTCGAAGAACTGAAGCGGCTAGGCGAGCGCGATATCTTCGAATTCTCGCTGAGCAAGTCTTCGAAGGGACCCGAGCACGTCGGGCCGATCCAGGTACAGCTCCGCAAGGTGGATACGAAGCACTACCGCTACACGATGAACGTGATCGCAGACGACAAGGCAATCGAGAAAAAGGACAAGACGGTGGGCGAGCCGGTGCAGTTCTACGTGCGCGGCGCGCGGGCACCCTACGAGATCGTGGTGTTCGACTTGGGGAAGGATCAGGCAAAGGGCTATTTGAGCGCGCCGAAAACGGCCGGGGCCGCGCCTCCGTCTTCCTCCACGCCGCCGGGAAACTGAGGCGGCGGCTGCTCGATGGCGCATCGTAAGACAACTCTCTTGGCCGTCGCCGCGGCGATCATCGCAACATTCGCCGCGCGGCCGGCGAAGCAAAGCCAGACGAGCGCGGCAGCGCCACCGGCGCCCCCCTCCGCGAGCACCGGTTCAAATTCGATCCACTTCGCTTACGGCGGAAACGTGGCGGAGATCCCGGCGGACTTCAGCGGGGGCCTCGTTCTCCTGCCGCTGCACGTCAATCAGAGCCAGCCATGCTTTTTCGTGCTCGATTCGACCGCCGCGGCGACTTCCATTGATCCTCAGCGCGCCGCCGAACTTGGCCTTTCCACGCGGCAGAGCGCGGAATTGGAATTTGCCGGCGTGAATCTCACCCTCCCCAGCCTGCCGCAAACACCCAAGCCGGATTTCGGCACACGATTCGGGCGCGAGTATGAAGGAACGCTGGGAAGAGATTTCTTCGAGAACTTCGTGGTGGCGGTCGACTACGCCCGCAAGACCGTGCGACTGTACGATCCAGCGTTGTATCAATACTCGGGGCGCGGAAAAGGCTTTCACATCACGTTCGCGGGCGATATGCCGGTCGTGTCCGCGAAATTCAACACGAACGGCAAAACCATCGAGGCCGATCTCGGCGTGAATACGGCGCTGACCGTTTCGGTGGTCCTTTCGGAGCGATACGCGCGCGCGCACCACATGTTGTCGCACCTCAAGACGATTCCCGCGACGGAAGGATCGGCGGGCGAGACGCAGGCAGCCATGCTCGGGCGGATGCGGCTCTTTGAGATCGGCTCGTTCCCAGTGGAGCAGGCGATTGCAACGTTCTCGTCGTCGGAACAAACGACCGGCAGCGGAAAAGCGCAAATCGTGGGGCAGATCGGCGGAAGGATGCTGGGACGTTTCAACGTGATCTTCGATTACCCGCGGCAGCAGATCATCTTCGAACCGAACAGCGACCGCCGAGTGGAAGAAATCGAAGACATGAGCGGCGTTTCGTTGGTCGCGCACGGGCCGGGGCTGAAGACGTTCGAGGTGACGCAGGTGCGCCCGGACACGCCCGGCGCCGAAGCAGGCCTACAGAAAGGCGACATCATCGAAGGAATCGACGAGGACCCAGCCGCCGATCTTTCGCTGGTCGAGGTGCGCGATCTTTTCCGCCAACCCGGCCATCCCTACCGGCTGACGATCGAGCGCAACGACCAGACGCTCCATCTCACGATGAAGCTGCACCGGCTGCTTCCCGACAGCGAAAGCTGATCCCCAATTTCGCGCCAGCTTCAGAAACTCGCGGCGCCGCCATCGACGAGCATGTCGATCCCGGTGATGAAGCTCGCTTCGTCCGAGGCGAGAAAGAGGGCTGCGCGCGCCACTTCTTCGGGCTCACCCAGGCGATGCATCGGAGTGTTCTTGATCATCTCGGCCCGCAGCGCGGGGATTGCTTCAGGAGGAAGTCCCGGAGTGCGATTGATGATCGGCGTCTCGACGCAGCCGGGGCTGATCACGTTCACGCGGATTCCCCGGTCGACGAGCTCGGCGGCGAAGTTGCGGCCAAGCGCGCGGACACCGGCTTTACTGGCTGCGTAGACGGAATTCGTCGGAATTCCCATCCGCCCGCCGATCGACGAGGTGATCACGATCGACGAACCCGGTCCCATCATCGGCAGGGCCTTCTGCACCGTGAAGAAGACACCTTTCAAGTTGACGCCGATAATCTCTTCCCAGTCGCGCTCCGTGACTTTCTCAATCGGGATGAATCCGCCGATTCCCGCATTGACGAAAAGCACGTCGATGCGGCCGTAGCGACTTTGAATCTCGCGCATGAGAGCGTCGATCTGCCGCAAATCCGCGACGTCGGATTGCATCGGAAGAGCCGCGGGGCCGATTTCCTCACCGGCGGTACGGAGCGTTTCGGGGTTGCGTCCGGTGAGCACGACGCGCGCGCCTTCGCCGGCAAACGCTTTCGCGGCCGAGAGGCCGATACCGCTGTTGCCTCCGATCACGACGACTACCTTCCCAATGAATCTCGGGTTCACGGTGTCTCTCTTTCGTTTCGGATGTAAAAGCGGCTGTCGCTGTAACTCTTGGCCAAATACACGTGGTGCAGTGTCGCGCGAACACGAGCCGTGAATGGGGCGTAGCAAGCAGCGCCCCTACAAATAGCCGCGAGCATCCAGCTGATGCAGTTACCTCCGGGATGCGCCGCTAGAACATCGTGTTCGAATGCAGCATCTGCCCCGGTTCCGGCACGGTCTGGGAAACTTCCCAATGCTCCACGAGCTTGCCGTTTTCAAGCCGGATGATGTCGACCACCGCGAGCCCCGGCGTGCCGGGCTCGATGATGACGTGGCTGTGAACGATCACGTGATCGCCATCCGCGAAAACACGCTTGATGTGGGTTCTGGCGCGGGGCGTCTCCACGCGCGCCTTTTCGAGAAACGCGCGCAGGCCCTCTTGACCGTCGGTGGCCAAGGGACTGTGCTGGATATAGCGCTGCCCGAAAAACGACGGCCCGAGCGTGAAGTCGACGGGGATCAGGACCTTCTCGAAGAATTCGAGAACGACTTTCTTGTTCAGGGCTTCTGTTTCGGCTTTGGTTGGCGGCAAGGCGCTCTCCTCGATTCTGGGTAAGGCGCGATTCGGGCCGGGAGACTCAATCGAATTTGTGGAGCGTCGAAGCCATCCGGTGCAGGCGCGCGTCGACCTTGGCGAAGACGCTGCCGGGCTCGAATTTTCCGGCAGCGGAGCGCGTGCCGGCGCGAACTCCCGCGAGGATTTCGATTCCTTGCGGAATCGTCGCGACCGGATAGATGTGGAAGCGGCCCTCCTTGACCGCCTCAATCACTTCGTCGCGCAACATCAGATCGTCGACGTTTTCCGCGGGGATGAGGACACCCTGCTTGCCGGTGAGACCCTTCAGGCGGCACACGTCGTAGAAACCTTCAATCTTCTCGTTTACGCCGCCGATCGGCTGCACTTCGCCCTGCTGATTGACCGAGCCGGTGACGGCCAGCTCCTGGCGGATGGGCAGGCCGGAAAGCGCGGAGAGGATCGCGTAGATTTCGGTGGAGCTGGCGCTATCGCCGTCGACGCCGGAATAGGACTGTTCGAAGCACACGCTGGCGGAAAGGGATAGCGGCTTATCCTGCGCGAAGGTGTGGCGCAGATATCCGGAAATGATCTGCACGCCCTTATCGTGAAAGCGGCCGCTGAGATTCGACTCGCGTTCGACATTGATGATGCCGACTTTGCCGAGCGCAACGGATGCGGAAATTCGCACCGGCTTGCCGAAGGCGTAGCCGCCGATTTCCATCACGCTCAAGCCGTTCACTTGGCCGATTCGTCCGCCGGTCGTATCGATGAAGACGAGATTCTGCTCGATCATTTCGCGGATTTTCGTCTCGAGCAGGTTGTGACGCTCGATCTTGGCGTCGAGCGCCTGGCGCACGTGCTCGGCCGTGACGATCTTATTGCCGTTGTGGCGCGCGGCGTAGGAGGACTCGCGGGCAAGATCGGCGAGATCGAAGAAACGCGCGGTGATCTTGCCGCGGCGCCCCGCCAGGCGAACGCCATGCTCAAGGATCGAAGCGACGGCGGAGCGGTCAAACTGCAGCAGCTTTTCGTCATCGGCGAGCTTGCGCAGGCGGCCGCCGTACTGGAGGAAGACTTCGTCGCTCCAGTTCGTCTCTTCGTCGAATTCCACGCGGACCTTGAAGATCTTTTTGAAGTCGTCTTCGAAGTCGTAGAGCATCTCGTACATGGTGCGGTCGCCGATGAGAACCACCTTCACGTGCACGTCGATCGGCTCGGGTTTCAGGGCCGGCGTGCTGAACGGGAAGAACGTGTCGACGGGCTGAATTTCGAGCTTGCCGTGATTGAGAGTGCGCTTCAGCGTACGCCAGACGCCGGTTTCGGTGAGCGCGTCCAGCGCGTACATCACGAGAAAGCCGCCGTCGGCGCGCAAGAGCGAACCCCCGCGCAAGTCCATGAAATCGGAGTTCCATCCGCCGCGGTTGTCGTAGCTGCGATGCACCGTGCCGAAGACGTTCGCGTAGGTGGGAATCGTCTCGAAGATCACGGGGGATTTGTCCTGCTCGCCGTGAGCGAGGATCACGTTGACGCCGTAGACGCGGAAGGGATCGCGGTCCGCGCGCTCAGGCCGCGGGGCGCCGCCTCCCTCGGAGGGCGGCTGGTCGTCCTCGCCCTCGCGCTCCTTGAAAGGCTCAAGATTGTCGAGGATGTGGTGGCGCACTTCTTCGAGATACTCGGAAATCTGCGTGCTGGGATATTTTTCCTTGAGCTCTTCGATCACGCCGTCGACGAGAACGGATGCGGCCTCCTGCTCGAGATAGCTCATCTCGCTGGCGAGCTCGCGCGAGAGGGAAAGCGTGCGCCGGTAGACAACCGTAAATTCCTGACGGAACTGGTCATATTTACGCTCGAGCTCCTCGGCGGCGGCGCTTTCGAGCTTGCCCTCGGTGACCATTTTGGGGATTTCCTCGATGGGCACCATCTGGCCGTCGAGCACCGGGAAGATTTCGGGGAGAGCGACCGCACCCACCTGCATGCGGCCGAGCGCGAACTGGTCGCGCGCGATGCGGCGGGTGAAGTCGTCCATCAATTCCTTTTCGCGGAGCGTGAAGCGCTCGACGATGCGGGTCTTCTGGCGCTGGAAAGGCTCGCCTTCGAATACCTGCGGGATGCGGCGGCGCAGGAAATCGATACCCGACTCGACTTCCTTGCGGAAGGCGTTGGCTTGGCCGCGGGGCAGAGTCAGCAGGCGCGGGCGGTCGGAGTTCTTGAAGTTGTTGACGTAGCAGCGGTCGGGCGCGGGCTCGGCCTCCGCGTGCATCTCCTCGATCATGCGCACGATCATGCCGCCGCGGCTGGTGCCGGAAAGGCCGCAGACGAAGAGGTTATAGCCGGAGGCGGTGAGCTCGACGCCCATGCGCAGCGCCCGAAGCGCGCGCTCCTGCCCGATGTCGTTCGAGGCCGGCTCGATCTCGGCGGTCGAGGCGAACGGGATGCGTGCCGGATCGCACCGCCAGCGCAGCTTTTCCGGCGGCAATCCCGAGTGATTCGGCTTGGAGTTCTTGGCCATTCGGTTGAATTCGGACGGCTCGAAGCGGGTTACTCTAGCACGGCCGTGTGTTTCTTCCCACGGGGTTCGGGCCGTTGTTTCCAGGCGCCTCCGTGGGAGCGTACAACTCGAGAAGAACGGCGACGGTCGCCACGATGATCGGCCCGAGCACCACGCCCAGCAGACCGAAGACTCCTATACCGCCAAGCACCGCGATGAAAACGAGCAGGCCGCCGAGCTCGGCGCGCCCGCTGATGAGCCACGGGCGCATGACATTGTCCACCAACCCCACAATTACCGCGCAGAAAAGGACCAGGAAAATTCCGCGGCCGAGATTGCCTCCGATCAACAAGCTTACCGAGGCGGGGACCCAGATGAGGGCCGAGCCGACGATCGGCACGAACGAGAAGAATCCCATCATCACGCCCCAGAAGAGCGGCGCCTTGATCCCACAGACCGCAAAGGCGAATCCGCCGAGGAGCGCGTGCACCGCGGCGGCCGCCAGGCTCGAAGTGACGCTGGCGAAGATGAGTTCGCGGGCATCGGCGAGAATGCGGTCGCCGTGCGCCTCCTCAAGCGGCAACAGCTGGCGCAAGCGCGCGACCATGGTATTGCCGTCGCGGTAGAGGTAGAACATGGCGAGAATCGTCACGAACAGGTGGAAGAAGAAGAGCGCCGTATTCTTGAGAATCGTGCCGAGGCGCGCGGCTACAAAGGCCGCGGCATCCTGCGTGTATTGGTGAAACGAGCCGGTGAAGTCGCCTTTGCCGATCGCGGGGAAGCGATCCTGGAGCCTCGCCCAAAGCGCGGAAAGCCACGGATGCTGGCCCACGGCGACCGAGAACTGGATTGACTGCACCGCCTGGAATCCCTCGCGGACGAAGGCAACCATCACGAAAACGCAGGGAACGATCAGGATCAGCGTGACACCGGCCGTGCAAGCGAGGGCCGCAGTGGTCGGGCGCGTCCGGCGCGCAAGGCGTTCGTACGCCGGGTAGGAAACGACCACCAGCACGGCGGCCCAGGCAAGCGGCACGAAAAACGGCCCGAAAATTAGGTAGATAACGTACGCAAGGAGCAGCGCAAGGCCGTAGAACAGAAGGCCCCCCACTCGCTTCTGCAGCGTGGTTTCCGCGCTCAAAGAGCCTCACTTCCCGGATTCCGGGAGAACGACAGATAGTGACATTCGGCCGGTTTGTCAACCCGGTAACCGTCCGGTCGAGGGCCGATGCTATACTCCCCCGTTCGCTTAGATGAGCATGCCCTCCGCCCCGAATCGCCTGTGCAAACACGGCCGCACGCGACTGATCGCAGAAGACAACGACGCGCGGTACGTGGAATGCCTCGATTGCGGCGAGATTCTCGAGGCCGGCGAGATTGAGAACCCCGGAAAAAAGGAAAGCCCGGGTTTCGGCGAATCCCTATCGGATGCGTAGTTTCCGCAATCGTTATTTCTACTGAGTTGAGATACGCTCTGCGACTCAAGGCCCCAACCTTGTTGCGAAATGCTCTTCAAAAGCTTCAGCGCGGCCGTTTTCGGAATTGACGCCTACCTCGTCGTGGTCGAGGTGGACGTGACGCAGGCCTACGAAGGCAGTTTTAACGTTGTCGGACTCCCTGATATTGCCGTAAAAGAGAGCCGCGAGCGGATCAAATCCGCGGTGCGTAATTGCGGCTTCGATTTCCCATTCAAGAACGTGGTCACCGTGAACCTAGCGCCGGCGGACATTCGCAAGGAAGGCTCCGCGTTCGATTTGCCGATGGCGTTGGGAATTCTGGGCTGCCAGGGCACGTTTTTCGGCAAGATCCTCGACGATTACGTCTTCATGGGTGAGCTCTCGCTCGACGGCGGTGTGCGCTCCGTGCGGGGCGCGCTGTCGGCGGCGCTGGCGGCGCGCGAGCGCGGCATCCGCAAGGTCGTGGTGCCGGAAGCGAATGCGCGCGAAGCGGCGGTCGTCGAAGGCATACAAGTGTTCCCCGTGAAGTCCCTGCCGCAGGCCGCCGACCTGATCAACTCTCCCGAGTCGTTCCGGCCGGTCACCGTAGACACATCCGCGATGCTTGCGGAAGCGAGCCAGTATGCCGTCGACCTGCGCGACGTGCGCGGGCAGATGGCGGCCAAGCGTGCGCTCGAGGTAGCCTGCGCGGGCAGCCACAACATTCTCTTCATCGGGCCGCCGGGGGCGGGCAAGACGATGCTCGCCAAGCGAATCCCCACGATCCTGCCGCCGATGTCGCTCGAAGAGGCGATCGAGACGACACGCATTCACAGCGTGGCGGGAGTGCTCGAAGACTCGCGCGGGCTGGTGGGTATACGCCCCTTCCGGTCACCGCATCATACGATCAGCGATGCGGGCTTGATTGGGGGAGGAGCGATTCCGCGGCCGGGCGAAGTTTCGCTGGGGCACAACGGCGTGCTGTTTCTCGACGAGCTGCCGGAGTTCCAGCGCAACGTGCTCGAAGTGATGCGGCAGCCGCTGGAAGACGGATGCGTGACGATCGCGCGAGCGGCACTCTCGGTGAGTTTTCCTTCGCGCTTCATGCTCGCCGCTGCCATGAACCCGTGCCCGTGCGGATTTTTCGGAGACGCTACGCGCGAGTGCCACTGCTCTCCGCCCCAAATCCAGCGCTACGTCTCGAAGATCTCCGGGCCGCTGCTGGACCGCATCGACATTCACATTGAGGTTCCAGCGGTGAAGTACAAGGAACTGCGGGGCAACGTGGAGATCGAAAGCTCCGCGAGTGTGCGAGAGCGGGTACTGCGAGGACGCGAGATTCAGCTCGAACGCTACCGCGCCGAAAAGAACCTCTACGCGAACTCGCAGATGCCTCCAAAGATGATCCGAAAATACTGCGGCATTTCGGCGGAGGGTGAGAAACTGCTCGAGGCGGCTATTGCGAGGCTGGGCCTTTCGGCGCGAGCCCACGACCGCATCCTGAAGGTCTCGCGCACGATCGCGGACCTCGAAGCAGCCGAGTCCGTCGAGCCGAAGCATCTGAGCGAGGCGATTCAGTATCGAACTCTTGACCGGTCGTACTGGGCGTAGATCGACTTCCGCAGGGAATTTGGTTCCGGTCGTAGTGCGGCGCCCTCATTGACGCGTCCGCTGGCGGTGTGATACCCATATCAACGTCTTTATCCGCCGCAGGCTTCGGGGACTGCATGGCAGCTAAGGCATCCAAACTTGAAGTGACGCTGGACACGCTTCTCGAGAGCGTCGATTTGGCCGAGAGCATCGTCCAGCGCGTGGCTGAAGCCGCCGGCTTCGGCGAAGAAGACATCCACAAGCTTGGGATGGCGGTGCGCGAGGGCGTCATCAACGCGTACAACTACGGCAACCGGCAGGACCGCACCAAGAAGATTCGCCTGGCGGTCGAATTCGAGCCCGATCGCATGATCGTGCACGTGTGCGATGAAGGGCAGGGCTTCGAGTTGACGGATGTGCCCGATCCGCTCGCCGAAGAAAATCTCCTGCGAACTTCGGGCCGCGGGTTGTTTCTGATGAAGGCGTTCATGGACGACTTCAGTGTCCAGCGCGGCGCGTGCGGCGGCGCCGAGCTCGTCATGATCAAGAAGCTTCCTGCCCGCGTGGCCGGCAACGGCTCGCACTAAGTCCTGCCATCGTTCTGTGACTGCGGCGCCCGCAAGTCCCTCACTGTCACTTCTTTCGCGCGCTTTCCACTCTGGACAACGGAATTCGGTTTATGCAAGAATCCCGCCGCTGATGGCGGTGCGGCAATGCCGTTGCGGGGAGCGTGAGCCCGCGAGCAGGGTCATGCGAGCGACCGGCGTTGCCTTCACCGGAGTCGGGACATCATTGATGAGGAGCGAACACCGTTGGCTCGAGAACAGGGCGTCGTCAAGTGGTTCAATGCATCGAAGGGGTATGGGTTCATTCAACGTCAGTCGGGAGAGGACGTCTTCGTTCACTTCTCGGCCATCCAGATGGATGGGTACAAATCGCTGAACGAAGGCCAGCTTGTGGAATTTGAGGTCCGCCAGGGCCCGAAGGGCTTCCAGGCGGAAAACGTCACGAAGGTTTAGCGTTCGGCAGGTTTTCGGCCCCGCGCGTGGGGGCTTTCTCCTAGCCAATGCATCTTCCTGAAGGACTGTTGCCCATACTGCGGGTGTGCACGCTCCCATACAGCCGCGGGGCGCATGTGATACGATGAGGTCATCTGAAATTTAGCCGGAGCCGATCTTTTGCCCCAGCACATTCCTCGAAAACAGCTGAAGAAGGACGAAGTGCGCGACACGCTCGCGCACGGCGCCGACGCGGTGCTTTCGCATCAGACGCTGACTCTGTACATTCTGATCGTTGCGATCCTGGTCGCTGTCGGCGTTTTCGGCTGGAAGACGTACAGCGAACGCCAGACCGTGAAGGCTTCGGCCGAGTTCGACAGCGCGATGAAAGCCTTCCAGGCCCCTGTCGGGACGCCGCCTCCCGGCGAGACTTCCTATGCCAGCGACCCGCAGAAGTTCACCACCGCGGCGAAGGAATTCGCCGACGTGGCGTCGAAGTATCCGCGCACGCATGCCGGCCAGCTGGCGCGCTATTACGCGGCGCTGAGCTACGAGAAGCTCGGCAAGACGGACGACGCCAGAAAGTCGCTCCAGGACATCGCGAACGGAAACGACGCCGAGGTTGCCGCGCTGGCACAGTTGGAGCTCGCGGGCATCGACGATCGCACGGGGCAGGACGCGGAAGCGGTGAAGCTCTACGAAGCCCTCATCGCCCAGCCGAGCGTGCTCGTGCCGAAGCCGGTGCCGATGATGGCCCTCGCCGAGCATTACATCCGAGTGAAGGATCCCGCCGAAGCGGCGAAGCTCTACGGCCAGATCAAGGCGGACTATCCCGACACGCCGATGGCCGAACAAGCCGACCAGGCTCTCGCGTTGCTCGGCGGCAAGTCCTGACCGCCCGGGCGGCGAGACAGCCTGAAGTAGCTCCCGCGGACCCAATACACTAAAATAAGCCATGCCGCTGGCTCCCTACGCCATGGACGTGCGGCGGTCGCGCGGCCGGCGTTATCCGGAACCGCAGCACCCCTATCGCAACGACTACGCGCGCGACCGGGACCGCGTGATCCATTCGCGCGCCTTTCGCCGCCTCGAAGCGAAAACGCAAGTTTTCACCACGCCGTTCTCCGATCATTTTCGCAACCGACTCACGCACACCCTCGAAGTGGCGCAGATCGCGAGGACCGTCGCGGGAGCGCTCGACCTCAATAGCGATCTTGTCGAGGCGCTCGCACTCGTGCACGACATCGGCCACCCTCCGTTTGGGCACGCGGGCGAACGCCGGCTCGATGCGCGCATGCGCCAGCACGGCGAACGCTTCGACCACAATCTCCACGCGCTGCGTATTGTCGAGCAATTCGAGCAGCGCTATCTTGATTTCCCCGGGCTGAATCTGACGTTCGAGGTGCGCGAGGGCATCATCAAGCACTCGCGGGATTACCCGGCCGGCGAGTTTCCGGCGCTCGCCGAATACCTGCTGAACGTCAGGCCGCCGCTCGAAGCGCAGTTGATCGACCTCGTCGACGAAATCGCCTACAACACGGCCGATCTCGACGATAGCTTCGAAGCGCGACTCCTCGATTTCGGGCAGCTGCGTGCGGAAGTGCCCGTATTCGAGGCGGCCTACGCCGAGCTGGAGCGGCGCCATCCAGATGCGCCACGGAAGCTGAAATTCAACGAGGCGCTGAAGCGCGTGCTCAACCGGCTGGCGACCGATCTGATCGAGAACACGCGGCAACAGGTGCTGGCAAGCGGCGCGAAGGACGTGGAAGACGTGCGGCGGAGCGCCGGGCGGCTGGCGGGATTTTCACCCATGGTGGCGGCGGAGAACGCCGGCCTGAAGCAGTTCCTCGGCGCACGCGTCTACTCGCATCCCGCCATTTCCGAGGAGCGGGAGCGCTGCGTTGCGGCGCTCGACTCGCTTTTCAGCTTCTTCCTCGAGCACCCCGAGCGCATGCCGAGGTTTTACTCGGAGCTGGCGGAAAGCGAGCCCCGGCACCGAGTGGTCTGCGACTATATCGCGGGGATGACCGACCACTTCTTGCTCCGCCAGTGCCGAGAGCTCCTCGGCGTCTCCGTCCCGGCTCTCTCCTAGGACCGTACCGCCGCACGCTCGGGTAACTCGGGCGTAGCGCCGCGGAACGTTTGTCCGGGCGCTTCCTTGACACCGTTTCGCAGCGACATATAATGAGTTTTACGGTTGAGAGTTCGGGGAAAAATCATGTTTCTGGATGTGAAAGAACTGGCAGTCCGCAAGGTACGCATCCGGAAAAGCTACGCCCCAGGCACCATCGATTTCCATTCCGGCGAGTTCCGGCAGGTCGAACCCCTGGAAGTCCGTGCAACAGCGGAACTTGTCGAGGGGCAGATCCGGGTCTACGGCAACCTGCATACCAGGATTGAGCTGGTCTGCGCGCGCTGCCTCGATACGGTGATCGAGGAGATCAGCCGCGACTTCGACCTCTTCTACCGCCCGATGAACTCCATCGCTCAAGAAGATGAGGTGCGCCTGGCGCTGGGCGACACCGAGATCGCCTTTTTCGAGGGCGATGGCCTGTTTCTGGCCGACGTGCTCGCCGAGCAAGTCAACCTCGCGTTGCCCATGAAGGTGATTTGCTCGAGCGATTGCCGGGGCCTTTGCCCTCACTGCGGCGCGAACCTCAACAACGAGGAATGCCGCTGCGAGAAGAACGGCAGCGACCCCAGGCTCGCCCCGCTCGCGCGGCTCAAGCAGGACTGGTTCAAGAAGCAATAAGACGCTACACTAGAGGTTCCGTTCAGGCCGCCGTCTGAGTCGCGGCCTGTCAAGAGGAGCAGAATGCCTAATCCAAAGCGACGCCATTCGAAGAGGCGGACCTCCACTCGCCGCGCCCATGACCATTTACACGCCTTCTCCCTGGCCGAATGCCCGAATTGCCACGAAAAGAAGCTGCCCCATCGTGCGTGTCCGAAGTGTGGCCACTACAAAGGCCGCGAAGTGATTGACACTTCGGCTAAGACAGCCTAAGTTTCCCCCGCCTGGCGTTTCAAGGCTTCCTGGAGCAAGAGCAAGGATGATTACCGTCGCACTCGATGCTATGGGTGGAGACCACGCCCCGCGCGCAGAGGTCGAAGGCGCGCTGCTGGCGGCGCGCGAGCTGGGGGTGCGCGTGCTGCTGGTGGGCGTCGAGGAGACGGTTCGCCGAGAGCTCGAGCGCCATCGGAACCGGAACCTTCCCGTCGAGATCGTGAACGCCGCCGAGGTGATCACGATGAGCGATTCTCCTTCACACGCGTTTCGGCGGAAGAAAGAAAGTTCGCTGCACGTGGCGGCGCGCCTGGTGCGGGACGGCAAGGCGGACGCTCTCGTGAGCGCCGGCAATACGGGCGCCGTCATGACAGTGGCCCGGTTTGTGCTGGGCACGCTGCCTTCGGTCGACCGGCCCGCGCTGGCGGTGGCCTTCCCGAACATGAAAGAGAAAGTGTCGATCATTCTTGACGTGGGCGCAAACGTCGACTCGAAGCCCGAGCAGATCGAGCAGTTCGCCGTGATGGGCGAGATCTACTACCGCACGATCTGGGGCGTGAAGCGGCCGCGCGTGGCCCTGCTTTCGATCGGCGAAGAAGAGATGAAGGGCAACGAGTTGACGCGCGAGGCGGGCAACCTGCTGAGGCAGACTTCGCTGAATTTCACGGGCAACGTCGAAGGGCGCGACGTCTTTCGCGGCAACGTCGAAGTGGTCGTTTGCGACGGCTTCATCGGCAACATCGCACTCAAGATCAGCGAGGGCGTGGTCGAGCACATCGGCGGGATGCTGAAGCGAGCGATCAAGAGCAGCCTGACTTCGCAGATCGGCTACGCGCTTTCGAAGCGCGCGTTCGACGATTTCCGCAAGCGCACCGACTACTCCGAGTACGGCGGCGCGCCGCTGCTCGGAGTAAAGGGCATCACCGTGATCGGGCACGGGCGGTCGAACCCCAATGCGATCAAGAATGCGATTCGCGTGGCGGCCGAGCTTTGCCGCGCCCGCGTCAACGAAAAAATCGAACAGGAGCTTTCCGCTGCCGCCGCTGTCCTTGCGCGCGGCTGAACCCAGCGGCCAACGCCACCGCCCATGAGCAAGATCGCCTTTCTTTTCCCTGGCCAGGCCTCGCAGTACCCGGGCATGGGCCGCGACCTCGACGCGAGTTTTCCCGAATCGCATGCGGTCTTCGAAGAGGCTGACGCGGCGCTTGGTTTCCCGCTCTCGAAACTCTGCTTTGAAGGTCCCGAAGACGATCTCAAGCTGACGGCGAACACGCAGCCAGCGATCTTGACGGTTTCCGTGGCCGCCTATCGCGCGCTCGAGAAACACGGCGTGACTCCGGATATGGTCGCCGGGCACAGCCTCGGCGAGTATTCGGCCCTGGTGGCTGCCGGCGGGATGGCGTTTTCCGACGCCGTGAAGCTGGCGCACCAGCGCGGACGTTACATGCAAGAGGCCGTGCCCGCAGGGGAAGGAGCGATGGCGGCGATTCTGGGGCTGTCGCCTTCGGACGTGGCGGAGATCTGCAAGAAGGCGGCGGGTAGCGAAGTGGTCTCGCCAGCGAACCTGAATTCGCCGGAGCAGATCGTCATATCAGGCCACGCGGCGGCCGTGAAACGCGCCGTGGAGATTGCGTTGCAATCGGGGGCCAAACGTTCGGTGATGCTGGCCGTCTCCGCGCCCTTCCATTGCGCGCTGATGCTGCCGGCGCAGCAGCGTTTCGAGCCGGAGCTGCGCGCCACGAAATTCCACGCGCTGCGTTTTCCGCTGATCACGAACGTGGATGCGGAGGCGATC
>Ga0335073_10008081_pt1 | contig 14750 bp, 13 predicted proteins | sample Lox_Sample_22_FD_207093 | JGI IMG/M metagenome (GOLD analysis project Ga0335073, IMG submission 207093) | Soil microbial communities from Loxahatchee National Wildlife Refuge, Florida, United States - Lox_Sample_2.2 | ecosystem: Environmental > Terrestrial > Soil > Wetlands | place: USA... | reverse complement strand
GATCAGCGTCAGGCAAGGCAACGGGATCGGGATCGACTGATCCCGGATGAGGTCGCCACCCGCCGTTCCCTGGCCACCGGGCCGCCTCCGGCCGATACCCGTTTTCCGGGCGATGCCCGTTTTCCGGACGATGCCCGTTCTCCGGACGAAGTCCGTTGCCTGGCCACAGTGCCGCGGGCGGCCGATGGCCGTTCCCGGAACTGCCATTTTCCGGCGGCCGACCCCGGCCGAGCTCCGGCTCAGTCCCCGGCCGCTGCTGCGTGCTCGGCCGCCGGGCTGGCCCCCGATGCTGCTGGGTGCCCGGCCACGGTTCCGCCTCCGGCCAGGGCCCTGGTCCTTCGGCTTCCCACCACGGACAGGACCCCGTCTCCCCGGGGTCTGGTGGCCTTCCCGCGTCCGTCCGCGGCCGCGCCCCCGGCGACGCGGCCGCGGACGACGACCACCCGCCAGCCGGAGGCTCCGCGACGCTAGGCGCAGGCGAGTCCGGCACGGCTCCGACCGCGAACGCGGCCGGGCGAGCTCGGTTGTTCTTCCCGCGCATGGTCTGCCTTGTGCCTCTCGTGCCACCGGGCCAGGACGGGAATATTCGACCACTGCCTGTGTGATAGCAAGTGTGATAATCGCCGTAAAAAAGGGCCTCTGACCAGCCATTAGTTCGAGCAAAACCGATGTTGAGGACTTCGCCGTCCGAGGCTTGGCGCCGTCCGCCACCTCGTCGCGGAAGGCCCGTCGACGCGGCATCGGCGCCCAGGGGACGACACGCTGGCGCACGATCGCCGGTTTCGGAACGCGACGTTGGTACCGTGGCCTCCAGAGCAGGAGAACGATGTTCGCCCGAGCGCCGAGTGCGCCTGCTCGCCGGGCAGGCGTCCGAGCGCGGTGAACTGGTGGGCCGGCGGGCCGGGAGCGGCCTGGCCCGGAGAACCGGGCCAGGCCGCCGTTGGGTGACGGGTGCCCGCTAGTGCTGCCACATGGTCGGCACTACCGCTGCGAGCTGTGCGAGAGCCCAGCCGCGGTCAGGCCGGTGGGTACCAGTACCCACCACAACCAGTACCCACCACAACCGGCCCTTCCGGCGCGGCTGTTACGGTTTTCTGTCGTCGCGAACACCTCCTTCCGCAGTTAGATGTCGAATTCACGCATCCATCTGCGCGCAGTGAGGAGTTGCGGCGTGCCCTTGCCCTTTCGTGCACCATTCTCCGAACGGCGGCGCAACCGCGGCCGACGACGCGCCGGCGGTCTCTGAATTGGCTGGATAATCGGTACTCTACCGCGAATGCCTCCGGGCCCACCCCGTTGCGGCCGTAGAACCCGCCAGGACGCGAGAAGTTAAGCGCTCCCGGTGTGACGGTTCTGTGTCAGAGCGGCTATTCGCCGACCAAGTCGCCGCTATATTTCAACGGGCTGTGCCGCAGCGCTCGCGGTGGTCACGATCCAGGCCAGGACCAGGGCCTCCTGGTGCCATTTGTCGTAGCGGCCGCTGCGGCCCCCGTGCCCGGCCACCATCTCGGTCTTTAGCAGGAACGGGCCGCCGTGACCCACGGCCTGCAGCCGCGCGATCCACTTCGCGGGCTCCCGGTACAGCACGCGGGTGTCGTTCAAGCTGGTCAACGCCAGGATCGGCGGATAGGTCTGCGCGGTCACGTTCTCGTACGGCGTGTAGGACTTCATGTAGGCGTAGACCCGCGCGTCGTGCAGCGGATCTCCCCACTCCTCCCACTCGCCCACGGTCAGCGGCAGCGACGGGTCCAGGACCGAGGTGAGCGCGTCAACGAACGGCACCTGCGCGACGATGCCGCCGAAATCGGCCGGCGCGATGTTGGCCACCGCCCCGACCAGCAGGCCGCCCGCCGAGCCGCCGCGGGCGATCAGGCGCGACGGCGTCGTCCAGCCCTGGGCGACCAGGTGTTCGGCGCACGCGATGAAGTCGGTGAACGTGTTGACCTTGTTCAGCAGCTTGCCGTTCTCGTACCAGCGGCGCCCCATCTCGCCGCCGCCCCGGATGTGTGCGATCGCGTAACCGAAGCCGCGGTCCAGCAGCGGCAGCCGGGAGATGGCGAACCCCGGGTCGATGGAGATTTCGTAGCTGCCGTAGCCGTAGAGGACGAACGGCGCGCTGCCGTCGCGGGGAGTCCCCTTCGGGCACATCAGCGAGATGGGAATCCGGGTGCCGTCGCCCGCGGTGGCCCACTCCCGGTACTGGGAGTAGTCATCGGCGCTGTACTCCCGCCCGCCGGGCAGCGCGAGCACCGGCTGGCGCTTGAGCAGGGTGAGATCGCCGGTCGCCATGTCGCAGTCGTAGACCGACTCCGGTGTCACCAGCGAGCCGTAGCCGAGGCGGAACAGCCGGGAATCGTACTCACGGTTGGCCAGCGGGGTGACGGTGTAGACCGGCTCGCCGAAGCTGACCTCGTACCCCGCGTCATCCAGGGCGCCGCCGGAACCGGGGCCGTCCTGCGGAATGACGCGCAGGCCAGTGAGCCCGTCCCGGCGGAAGTAGACCACCAGGTCGCTGACGAAAGCGTCCACGCCGAGCAGGCGGGTGTCGTCGCGATGCGCGATGATCGGCGTCCAGTGCGCGGGATCCGATAGCCGCGCGGCGGCCAGCTCGAAGTTCTCGGCCTGGTCGTTGTGCAGGATCAGCAGGCGGCCGGTTCCGTCGGCGTAGGCCTGATGCTCGACGTGGTATTCCACGCCCTGCTGGCGCGGCCTGACGACCGTGAGCTCGCCGGTGGGGCGCGCGGCGTCCAGCAGCCATGCCTCGCTGGTGACCGAGCTCACCGCAGACAGGACCAGATAGCGCTCGCTGCGGGTCAGCGCCACGCCGACCCGGAACTTCTCGTCGGCCTCCTCGTAGACGAGGACGTCATCGGCGGCGAGAGTGCCGACCCGGTGCCGCCACACCCGGTACGGCCGCCACGCCTCATCGACGGTGGTGTAGAACAGGGCGGAACCGTCCAGCGACCAGGCCGGGCCATAGAACGTGTTCGGGATCTCATCCGCGGTCGTCTCCCCGGTCACCAGGTCCTTGATCCGGAGAGTGAAGCGCTCGCCGCCGGAGAAGTCGGTGGAGTACGCGAGCAACCCGCCGTCGGGGCTCGCCGTGTAGGCGCCCAGGGCGAAGAACTGGCTTTCGCCCGCCAGCTCGTTACCGTCGAGCAGGACCTCCTCGCCGTCGAGCGGCGACCCGTCCGGGCTGATCGGCGGCCCGGAGTCGTCCGGCCGGACGGCCCGGCGGCAGAACACCGGGTATTGCTTCCCTTCCACGGTCCGCACGTAGTACCACCAGCTGCCCTTGCGGGCCGGCACGGACAGGTCGGACTCCTGGGTCCGGGCCTTGATCTCGCCGAAGATGACCTCGCGGAGTTCTGCCTGGCCAGCGGTCATCGCGTCGGTGTAGGCGTTCTCCGCCTCGAGGAACGCGATCGTCTCCGGATCATCTTTGTCGGCCAGCCAGGCATATTCGTCGACGAACGTGTCGCCGTGGAAGGTGCGCTCGTGCCCGATGCGCCGGGCCGCCGGCGGCCGGGGACTCCCTGCCCGGGCATCTTCCCGCTGGGTTGTCCCCGGCTCCGCGCTGGCCGGGCCGCCACTTGCTGGCTGGGTGGTCATGAATCTGGAGTCTATTGACGCGCGCCAGTCCAACGGTCTGGCCTCGCCGACCCGGGACAGATACGCTGCCATCACCCTGGAGATCCCATGACTGTCATGATCGAGGCCGCAGTCGCGGGTGCCTTGGTCACGCACTCCCCGCTCCAGCATTCTGTTGCACCCGCGATCTGGCCTACCCGACCGCTCGGCATCGCCGCGCTCACCACCTGGCTCATCGACGCCATCAGCGGTGCGTACATGCTCGGCACCTGGATCGTCCGCGGCGGCATGCGCCAGCAGCTCACCACCGGCGACCGGCTGGCTCCCAGGGTGGTGTTCACGCACTTCGGCATCGCCACCACCGGGCTGCTGGTGTGGATCAGCTATTTAACGACCCGGTGGCTTCCCCTGGCCTGGCTGGCGGTCGGCCTGCTCATGCTGGTGATAGGGCTCGGCATCTCCACGGTGACGCTGTGGACGCCCTTCCCCGCGCACCGGGCCACAGCCGATGCCGATGTCGATGCCGATCCGGTGCCCGGAGCGGCTCCGGCCGCCGGCGGTCACAACGCGGACGCGCTGGCCGCGTCCACGGAAAGGGCGCTCACCGACGAGCTTACCGACGAGATGCTCAACCGCGCCCTCACCGACGACGTGCTCCTCGGCCAACTGGTCGACGACGTGGTAGCCAGCGTGCGCGCCACGCCGCCGCCCCGGGCCGCCGGAGGGGCGAGAAAGCATCTGGTCACCGTCATTCCCGCTGCTCATGGCGTCGCCGCCATAGCCACATTTCTCCTGGCGGTGCTCACCGCGGCGGGCGCGAGCTGATCACCCACGGCTGGCCAGCGGCGGCCGGTCAGCCGCAACGGGCCGGCGGCCTGCCAGCCGCGGTCGCTCAGCCGCAACGGCCCGGCGGCCGCCCAGCCGCGGAGCGCAGCGCCGCGGCCACGGCCAGGACGAACTCCGCCGCACCCCGGCCGGGATCCCGCGGCGGGACGCGGCCTTGCTGCTGGTCCAGCGCGCGGCGGATGACCGCCCCGGGCCCCAGGTCCTGGGCCAGGGCGACGTTGCCGCCCGCGATCTTCGACATGATCCGCCCGTCGGCCAGGAACACCTGCGCCCGGCAGGCGTTGAGCACCGCGTACGCCTCGGAGCCGTGCTCGATCCCCCAGTGCAGCTCACCCGCGAGGTAGCCGAGGATCACCGGCCGCGGGACGCTGCCGATCAGTTCCGCGGGCGCGGGTCCGCGCACGGGCCGCCCGGCGGCGCGGCACACGGCGTAATGCATCAGCAGGTCAGGGTCTCCGGGTCGCCCGCCGCCGTCGACGATCCGCGTCCGGGCGCCGCCGCGACCGCGGGCGACGTGCAGCAGGAACGGCCACGGTTCTCGCGGCCTGCCCGCCTGCCCCACGGTGACCACGCTGCATTCCAGCCCCTGGCCCGGACACCCAGCCTCGGCCGCGGCCAGCACGGCGCCCACCGCGGTGACCTCCTGGCGGGAGACGTCGTCCTCGGTCACGAACAGCACGTCCACGTCGCTGCGTTCCGGCCGCCAGCCGCCGAGCACCGCGGATCCGTGCAGGTACGCCGCCCGCAGCCGCCCGCCCAGGCTTCCGCCGACCCGGTCGGCCAGCGACCGGACATACGACAGGACCTGGCCCGGCGGATGAGCGGGATCAGTCACCGGAAAACGCGACTACACGTTGAAGCGGGACTCGATGTCACGCGAGCGCGAACCGGTCAGGCGGTTCGCGCTAGCATCCGGTGCTCGGTGACCGAGCCGGGCTCGTCTTCCAGTTCGACGTGCTTCACGTGGCCGGGTTCAGAAAGGTACAAGCTGATCGCCTCGGTCAGCGCCTGGCGCAGTTCCTCCATGTCGGCACCGGCAGCGAAACAGCCGGGCAACTCCAGGACCTCGGCCCAGAGTTCTTCCCCAGGCTCGTGGTGGACGCGCACGGTGTATACCTCTTCGGCCATCACTCGTCGCCTCCTTTTAGTCCAGCCTGCCGCATGATCGCCATCGATAACCCGATCGGATAGCCGCCGCCACCCTTGTCATGGGGCAACGTGATCGGCCTATGGCCGGGCTTGGTCATCTTCACAACATGCTTACCGTCGACGGCCTCGATCCAGCCGTTGGCTTCAAGCAACCGTTTCATTGACCGCTGGTTGTGTCGGACGGGCTTCGTCACCTGGTTGATCCTGTCTCGTAGTGTACGTAGCCGAATCTCGCCGCGCTGCGATGACCTTCATCCACTGGCCGTACCTACGGTAGGAGCCGCATCTGACGTTTAGCGGTAAGCGAAACTCCGTGGAGTCACCCTTTGCCCAGTGGCTCCAGACGAACAAACCGCGCGGAGTTCCACGACGTCGCCGACGCGGATCCACCGTTGGCTGCCGTCCGGGCCCTGCGACTACACGTTGAAGCGGAACTCGACGACGTCACCGTCGCGCATCACGTAATCCCGGCCCTCGATCCGGGCCTTGCCCGCCGCCCGGGCCGCCGCGATCGACCCCGCGGCCATCAGGTCGTCAAACGAGACCACCTCGGCCTTGATGAACCCCCGCTGGAAATCGCTGTGGATCGCCCCGGCGGCCTCCGGCGCGGTGGCCCCGGCCCGGATCGTCCACGCCCGCGCTTCCTTCGGGCCTGCGGTCAGGAACGTGGACAGACCCAGGGCCGCAAAGCAGGCCCGGGCCAGCTGGGCCAGTCCCGGCTCACCCAGCCCGAGCTCGGCCATCAGCTCGGCCGCCTCGTCCTCGGGCAGCTCGGCCAGCTCGGCCTCGGTCTTCGCGTCCAAGAACACCGCCTGCGCGGGCTCCACCAGCGCGGACAGCCGCTCGCGCATCGGCTTGTCGCCCAGCTCGGCTTCGTCCATATTGAACGCGTACACAAACGGCTTGGCCGTCAGCAGCTGCAGTTCGCGCAGGTCGGCCAAGTCGATCCCGGCCTCCGCGGCTCCCGCGAACAGCGTGGTCCCGCCGTCGAGCACCTGCTGCGCCTTGACCGCCGCATCGGCCGTCCGGACCTTCGCCGGGTCCTTGGCGAACTTTGCCTCCTTGGCCAGCCGCGGCGTGGCCTTCTCCAGCGTCTGCACGTCGGCCAGGATCAGCTCGATCGCCAGGGTGTCGATGTCCCGCTCCGGGTCCACGTCGCCATCCACGTGGCTTACATCCGGGTCGGCAAAAACCCGGACCACCTGGCAGATCGCGTCGGTCTCCCGGATGTGCGCCAGGAACTGGTTGCCCAGGCCCTGCCCCTGCGAGGAGCCGCGGACCAGCCCCGCGATGTCCACGAACCTGACCGCGGCGGGCACGATCGGGGCGGAGTCGTACAAGCCAGCCAGCGCGGCCAGCCGCGAATCCGGAATGCCCACGATGCCCACGTTGGGGTCTTTGGTGGAGAACGGGTAGTTGGACGCCACCGCGGTGGATCGCGTCAGCGCGTTGAAGACGGTGGACTTGCCGACGTTGGGCAGGCCGACGATGCCGATGGACAGGCTCACCCCGGCGAGTCTAAGTGCCCGCCACAGCGTGTCACACCGGGAATCCGCCGCAACCGACTGCGAGCATGGGCAGATATGAACGCGATCTCCCTGCTGATCGGGCTCTTGATCGGCGCCGGGCTCGGCGCGCTCGTCGGCTACCTGTACGCGCGGGGTCATCTCGCGGGCGAGGCGGCGGCCGCCGACGAACGGGCCCGCGCGGCGCACGAACGGGCCGTGCTGGTGGAGCGCGCCGCACAGGAGAAGGCCGCGCTGGCCGACGGGAAGCTGGCCGAGCACTTCCAGGCGCTGGCGGGGAGGGCCCTGGACGAGAGCACGCGGCGGTTCCTGGAGATGGCCGCCGGGCGACTGGAGGCGGCCAACGCCCGGGCCGCGGGCGAGCTGGACACCAGGAAGGCGGCCGTCGAGCACCTGGTCGAGCCGCTGCTGGCCACGCTGGCTCGGGTGGAATCCCAGCTCCGCGAGACCGACCAGGCCCGGGCCGCGTCCGCAGCCGCGCTCGCCGAGCAGATGAGGATCGCCCGGCAGAGCTCGGACGAGTTGCGCGCCCAGACCCAGGCTCTGGTCACCGCCCTGCGCCGGCCGGAAGCCCGCGGCCGGTGGGGCGAGATGCAGCTGCGGCGGGTGGCCGAGATGGCCGGCATGGACACGCGCTGCGACTTCGACGAGCAGGTCGGCGTGAACACCGCCGAGGGGACGCAACGCCCGGACATGGTGGTCAGGCTGGCCGGCGGCAAGAACATCGTCGTGGACTCCAAGGTCTCGCTGGCCGCCTACCTGGAGGCGGCCGAGACCGCGGACGAGACGGTGCGCGAGGCCCGGCTGGACGCGCACGCCCGGCACCTGCGCGAGCACGTGGACCGCCTGGCCGCGAAGGCCTACTGGGCCGCGCTGAGCCCGGCGCCCGAGTTCGTGGTGCTCTTCATTCCCGGTGAGGCGTTCCTGGCCCCCGCGCTGGAGCACGACCCGGCCCTGCTCGAGCACGCGATCGCGCACAAGGTGCACATCGCCACCCCCACCACGCTCATCACGATGCTGCGGACCGCGCAGTACGCCTGGCAGCAGGAAGCGCTCTCCGAGAACGCCCGCGCCGTGTTTGACCTCGGCCATGAGTTGTACGACCGGATAGCGGGAATGGGCAGGCACATGGACGGCCTCGGCAAGGCCCTGACCAACGCGGTCACCGCGTACAACAGGACGGTGGGCTCGCTGGAAGGCCGGGTCTTGGTCACCGCGCGTAAGCTCAACCAGCTCGGAGTGGTGGACGCGGAGCTCAGCGGCCCGTCGCCGGTGGAGGACACCATCCGGCCTCTGTCTGCTCCCGACCTGATCACCGAGGCGACGCCCCCGGAGCTTATCGCCGGACCTGGGTGGCCGCAGGCGATGGACGCGGTGCGCTGACCGGGAGGGGAGACAGGTTGCCGCAGCGTGCATGGCCTGAACGCCTTGATTCCTGGCGAGAAAGATTCCCAACGGTCAGCCCCGGAGCGGACAAGCCAGCCAGCGAAGCCGGGCCGGTGGCCAGCCCGCCGGGAGGCAAGACCGGGACCCGGACGGGCAGACCGCAGCCGCGCTCGCCCGGCCGGCCGGGACCCGGGCGGGCCGACTCAGGCGCCAGGCCCGCGGCGCGCATGACAGCCCTGGGGGCGGTCCTGGCCATGCTTTTGGTGTTCTTCCTGGGCACGCTGGTGGCTGGCTGGATGCACCTGGGGGTGCTGACCGGACTCAGCTTCGTGGCGGGCGCCGTCCTGGCCGCCCGCTACACGCGCCGCGACGGCCTGCTGGCGGTGGTGGTCACCCCGCCCCTGATCTTCGTGATCGCCCTGATCGTCACCGAGGTGCTGACCTCGCGCGCCGACACGGTCAAGCACTCGCTGACCTCTGCCGCCGAGGGAACCATCCTGACCCTGGCGGCGGTCGCGCCCTGGCTGTTCGTCGGCGTCGTCGCCGGCCTCGCCATCGCGATGTTCCGCGGTCTCCCCCAGTGCGTCCGGGATCTGCGCGCGGAACTGCGCGGCGATGTCGGCCTGCCCAAGCCGCCTGTGCCGCACGGAACGTCGGCGCAGCGTAATTCGCGCGGCGGGGAGAACTAACGCCGCAGTTCGGCCGGCAGCGCGAACACCATGTGCTCCGGGACCGCCTCGACCTCCGTGACGGCGGTGAACCCGCTTTCGGCCAGCCGGTCCAGCACTCCGGACACGAGGTCTTCGGGTACCGAGGCACCGCTGGTCACGCCGACGGCCTCGATCCCGTCCAGCCAGGCCTGCTCGATCCCTGAGGCGTCATCTACGAGGTACGCGGCGGCGGCGCCCGCGTCCAGCGCCACCTCGACCAGGCGCACGGAGTTGGACGAGTTCCGCGAGCCCACCACGATGACCAGGTCGGCGTCGACAGCAATCTGCTTCACCGCGGCCTGCCGGTTCTGCGTCGCGTAGCAGATGTCGTCGCTCGGCGGGTCGACGAGCTGCGGGAAGCGCTCGCGCAGCGCGGCGACGGTCTCGTTCGTCTCGTCGACCGACAGCGTGGTCTGAGACAGCCATACCACCTTGGCCGGGTCGCGTATCTCGACGCTCTCGCTGCCCTCGGGCCCGTCGACCAGCTGGATGCGCTCCGGCGCCTCGCCGGTGGTGCCTACGATCTCCTCGTGACCCTCGTGCCCGATCAACAGGATGTCGTAGTCCTGAGCCGCGAACCGCTTGGCCTCGCTGTGCACCTTGGTGACCAGCGGGCAGGTGGCGTCGATCGCCCGCAGGCCGCGCTGGACAGCCTCCTCGCGCACCTGCGGTGCCACCCCGTGCGCCGAGAAGACCACCACCGCGCCCTCGGGAACCTCCGCAGCCTCCTCCACGAACACCGCGCCGCGCTGCTCCAGGGCGCGGACCACGTGGGTGTTGTGCACAATCTGCTTGCGGACGTAGACCGGGGGCCCGAAGCGCTCCAGCGCCTTCTCTACCGTTTGCACCGCCCGGTCAACGCCCGCGCAGTAACCACGGGGCTTGGCGAGCAGGACGCGTCGGCCGGGCACGGACATGAGACCCATGGTAGGTGACCTCTGGCCGGCTCCATCAACTGCACGCAGCGTCCCGCTGCTCACTCGAATCGGCTGCAGTTCGGCGTCTGCCTATTGCGCAGGCGTGCTAAATGACGAGAATCGTCTGTCAGGCGTCATATGTCGCCAGCGCAGCGCGGCGGTCACGCGGCCTGCGTTACCAGGCGGGACGGGTCACCGGAACGCCAGAGGGAGAAGATCATCATGCGCATCCCGCAGCAGGTCGCTGAACGCGTTATCCAGGCTCCTGCGCAGGCCTTGCGGACCGTGTTTTCCGGGATCGGCCAGGTGCTGCTGGTGGCCGACCGGATCAGGAACCGGGCAGCCGAGCCGGAGCCGACGCAACCCGCGCCTGCACCGCGTGCCCAGTCCAGCCCCGGTCAGGGCGTTGCGAAAGACGAGACCCGGTGGCGGTCGCTCGACGAGACCGGGAACGTCAGGCTGCTGTCCGAAGAGGACCTGCCTCCCACGAAGTCCGCCGAAGCCCCGGAGCCGCCCGCCGCCAAACCCGAGCGGGCCCCGGCCGAGGCCAAGGCGTCCACCGCCGAAACCGGGCGGGCCGAGGCCAAGGCGTCCACCGCCGAAACCGGGCGGGCCGCGGCCAAGGCCAAGGCGCCCGCCGCCGAGGCCAAACCCGCTGAGCCGCCCGCCGAACACGCCGAGCCAACCGCCGCCGAACCAGCCGTCCCAGACCAGGCCGCCCTGCCGGTGCCGAACTACGACGACCTGACCCTGGCCTCGCTCCGCGCCCGCCTGCGCAACCTCGATCAGTCGCAGGTGCGGATGCTGCTCGACTACGAAAAGGCCCACGCCGGGCGGCCCGACGTGCTCACGATGTTCGAGCGCCGCATCGCCAAGCTGAAGAGCGGCGAGGCCTGATCGCGCCATGCCGCTGGAGACCACCCCCGAGTCGCCGATCCCCGTTCGCACCGTGCTGCGGATGGTCGGTGAGTGGGTCGGCCGGCTGGGCCGGGTCTGGGTCGAGGGCCAGATCGCGGAGCTGACCCGGCGCGGCAGCACCGTGTTCTTGACCCTGCGCGACCCAGTGGCGGCCGTCTCCGCGCGCGTGGTGTGCACCCGGGCGGTCTACGACGCCAACGACCCGGCGCCCGCCGAGGGCGCCCGGGTGGTCATCTGGGCCCGGCCCGACTTCAACGTGGCCCGCGGCTCGTTCTCGCTCACTGCGCTGGAGATCCGCGCGGTCGGCATGGGCGAACTGCTGGCGCGGCTGGAACGGCTGCGCCGGTCGCTGGCGGCCGAGGGCCTGTTCGCAGCGGAACGCAAGCGCCCGCTGCCCTTCCTGCCCCAGGTAGTCGGCCTTATCTGCGGCCGAGAGTCCGCGGCCGAGCGGGACGTGCTCGACAACGCGGCGCGGCGCTGGCCGGCGGTGCGGTTCCGGGTCCAGCAGGCCGCCGTGCAGGGCCCGTACGCGGTGGCTGAGATCGTCGAAGCGCTGCAGCAGCTTGACGCCGACCCGGCGGTCGACGTGATCATCGTGGCCCGGGGCGGCGGGTCGATCGAGGATCTGCTGCCGTTCTCGGACGAGACCCTGGTCCGGGCGGTGGCCGCGTGCCGGACGCCCGTGGTCAGCGCGATAGGCCACGAGCAGGACTCGCCGATCCTGGACCATGTCGCGGACGTGCGCGCGTCGACGCCGACCGACGCGGCCCGGCGGGTGGTGCCCGACGTCGCCGAGCAGCTCGCGCTCGTCGGCCAGCTGCGGACCCGGGCCCGCCGGTCCCTCGCGGGCCGGATCGACCGGGAGATGTCCTGGCTGTCGGCCATTCGGTCCCGGCCGGTCCTGGCCAGTCCCGTACGCGAGGTCGAACGCCAGCAGGAGCTGGTAACCGCGCTGACGCAGCGGGCGCGGCGCTGCCTGTCCGCCAGTCTGGTCCGGGGCAGCGACGACGTCAGCCATGTCCGGGCGCGGCTGATCGCCCTGTCGCCCGCGGCCACGCTGCGCCGCGGTTACGCGATCGTGCAGCACCGCGACTCCAGCGTGGTCCGCTCTGCCGCCGAGGTGGCGCCCGACGAGGCCCTGACCATCAGGTTCGCCGACGACCAGCTGGCGGTCACCGCCCGCCAGCCGCCGACCCCGGAGGCGCCTGGCGCCCGCGCGCCCAGCGAATCAGCTTCGTGATCAGGGCGACAGGTACGCTGAGCAATCCGATCAAGATCACGAGTCCGCCGAGCGAGACCGCGCCGCCGGCCGCAACGAACGACCCCAAGACCACCACCGGGAACGCGAAGATCAGCGCCCAGTTGGTCCAATCCCCTTGCCAGCCGCCGCTGGCCCGGGGCCTCTGGGCCCGCGGGTAGGCCGCGCCCCGCGGCCGCCCGGCGGCCATGTTCGGCGGCATGACCGGGCCGCCGACCGCTGGCCCCGGCGTCCCAGACGCCGTCGGGGCGGGCCTCGGCGGGCCGTAACCGGGCGGAACGGGCCGGTAAGGAGCAGCGGGGGCAGCGGGACGGGCCGCTGGGGCGGCGGGACGGGCCGCTGGGGCGGGAGGGGCGGGCGCGGAGGGAAGGCGAGTGGCGGATGGGGCGGGGACGGACGGGGCGGCGGCGGGCTGGCCGAGAAAGAGCGACGGGCCAGGAGCAGCGGGCGGGCGGGGACGGGCAGGCGAGGCATGAGGGGGGGAGGGGAGGTGGGTGGGGGGTGGGCCGGATACCTGCGTCGCCGGGTGGATTCCCGGACCATGACCCGGGCCGGGCGGATACGGCACCACGGCGAGCGCGCGGCAGAGCATGTCAGCGAATTCCCGGCAGCTCGCGTATCGGTACGCCGGCGCTTTGGCCAGCGCCCGGCCGAACACCTGGTCGACGGCGGGAGGCAGGTCCGGGCGCAGCCCCGTCAGCCGTGGCGGCGGCTCGGACATGTGGGCCCAGATCGTCGCGGTAGCTTGCTCCCGCCGGAACGGCGCGGTCCCGGCGAGCAACTCGAACGCCGTGCACGCCAGGGCGTACTGATCCGCCCGGCCGTCCGCCGGGCGGCCCTCGATCTGCTCGGGGGCGCAGTAGTCCACGGTCCCGAGGAACTGCCCGGTCCCGGTCAGCCCGGACGACGACATTGCTCCCTTGCTCAGGCCGAAGTCCGACAGGTAAACGTGATCCGGCCGGTCGGGCCGGATATCGACCAGCATGTTCGCGGGCTTGACGTCGCGGTGGATGAGGCCGGCGGCGTGCGCGGCGTCCAAGGCCGAGGCCACCGAGAAGATGATCGCGCCAATCCGGGCGACGGGCATGGGGCCGTGCTGGCTGACCAGGGTCCGGACGTCGCCGCCGGGCACGTAGCGCATCGCGATGAAGAGCACTCCGCCGGCCTCGCCCGCCTCGTAAACCGGAATGATGTGCGGGTCATCGACGGCCGCGGCCGCCCGGGACTCCCGGATGAAGCGCTGCCGGAACGCCTCGTCCGCGGACAGGGCCGGCGCCAGCAGCTTCAGCGCGACGCGCCGCCCCAGGCGCTCGTCGACGGCGCGGAAGACCACTGCCATTCCGCCCGCCCCGATCTGCTGCTCCAGCCGGTATCCGGCGATCCGCGAGCCTGGCGTGAAACTGGCCGCCACGGCGGCCAGCGGCCCGCCCGGATCCCCCCGAAGGTCATCATTCACAATCCCCAAATATGGCACGGACCTTCGCCGGGCTGGCTGCACTAGGGTGAGAACCGTGACGGCAGCCGATGGCGACGGGGAGCGGGACGCGCCGTCCCCGGCCCGGCGGCCTTCCTACGAGCAGGCGCGCGATGAGCTGACCGAACTGGTCAAGCGCCTGGAGGCCGGCGGGCTGACCCTGGAGCAGTCGCTGGCGCTGTGGGAGCGCGGTGAGCGCCTGGCGGCGGTCTGCACCGAGTGGCTCGAAGGCGCCCGTGCCCGGCTGGCGGAGGCGATGGCGCAGCGGGCCGAGGGCAGCGACCCGGACGCTCCCTTCTGACCGCGGCCGGAACGTGGCGGCCGCCCGCCACCGGACCGTCACGGCCGCCCGCCACCGGACCGTCACGGCTACCCGCCACCGGACCGTCACGGCTACCCGCCACCGGACCGTCACGGCTACCCGCCACCGGACCGTTACGGCCGCGGCGTCTCGAGCCGCGACAGGACCTCGATCACTCCGTCGGCGATCTTCCGGGTGTGCCCGGCATCCGCGCTGAGCGACAGCTCTGCGGCGCACAGTCCCAGGGCGCCGGTCATCACGATCGCGACCGCCTCGTCCAGCGGCTCTTTGCTGCGGACAAAGAACTCGGTGTTCATGCCCATCCAGTCGGCCAGCCGCTGCCGCCGCACGAGGTCGAAGCCGGGCGGCCCGTCTCCGCTGACGAACAGCCGGAACAGCTCGCGCTGGTCCATGCACACGTCCAGGTACTCGCGCGCGCCGACCAGGAACAGCTGCTTCGGGTCGGTGATCCCGGCGTCGCGGGCACCGCGCGTCGCGCGCCGGATCCGCCCGGCCAGCTCGCGGTTAAGTTCCTCGAAGAGCGTGAGGTATAGATCGGCTTTTCCGGAGAAATGGTGATATAGACTGCCGACGCTCGCGCCCGCCTTGTTCACGATGTCGGTCACGCCGGCCTGGGCATAGCCCTCGGTCGTGAAGACCTCGCGCGCGGCCGT
>Ga0335073_10008080_pt1 | contig 14750 bp, 13 predicted proteins | sample Lox_Sample_22_FD_207093 | JGI IMG/M metagenome (GOLD analysis project Ga0335073, IMG submission 207093) | Soil microbial communities from Loxahatchee National Wildlife Refuge, Florida, United States - Lox_Sample_2.2 | ecosystem: Environmental > Terrestrial > Soil > Wetlands | place: USA... | reverse complement strand
GCGACGGTCGACAACATCTTCCGCGCTTTCCAGCGGGAGGGCGTGTGGGAGGCGATCTGGGAGGAACTGCGCGCGGCGCTGCGCGAACGGCGGGGCGGGAGGCGAGCCCCAGCGCCGGCGTCATCGCCAGCCAGTCGCTCAAGCCGAGCGAAAAAGGGGATGCGCGAAAGGCGAAGCAGACGCAGTGGGTTATGACGCCAGCAAGAAGGTGAAGGGGCGCAAGATCCACGCTCTGGTCGACACCGAAGGCTTGCCCATGCGCGCGGCGGTTCACTGCGCCGCCATTCAGGACCGGGACGTCGCCGCCGTGGTGTTTGACCGCATCCGCCGGCGCTTCAATTGGCTCGAACTCGTCCGGGCCAATGGCTCGATGATGCGACGAGCATTCGTATACCCTGGGTTGTATAAGAGCCTGACTCAGAAGTCTAGGGGCTGGCGAGGCGCCTGACGGCGAGCCGGATGCGTCAGCGAGGTTTGGCGAATTTGTCTGAGCAAACGCCAATCGCTATGCTTTGCTACTGATGTCGATTACTTTTCATAAATTTGACCTTTACGATTTGATCTGGGTCACACAACGGGAACCTTTAGCCCGAATTGAAGACCGAAGCCGAGTAACCGCTGGCCCGTTGCTCCCCACTCCTGCGCCGCGGGGAACTAGTAAGCTTGTCTATAGTTTTTGAGTATTATAGCAAAATAAGGCTTGCAGGCACAGGGTTTGAGCCTATCATCCGATTCGGGATGGGTGATTTGCCGCGCGTCGGCTGGGGACGCTGGTCGTGGAGATTGTGGAGCTTTCGCCGCTCAAGCGCCGGCTTGAATGGCCTACGGTCGGGCTTGCTTTTATCATTTACGGCTCGTGGCTCACGGCCACGTATTTCTACCGCGATCTGCCGTGGTGGGGCCTAGCCGCGATCGGCGCCTGGATCATCGCCTGGCAACTGAACCTTCAGCACGAGACCATTCATGGCCATCCGACCCGGAATCGCCGCGTCAACGAGATGATCGGCTGCTGGCCGCTGTCGCTGTGGCTCCCCTATTCGATCTACCGCTCGACGCATCTGGCGCATCACCGGGACGAAAATCTCACCGATCCATTCGAAGATCCGGAGAGCTACTACTGGACTGAGACCAATTGGCGCAGCTTTTGTCTCCTCCGGCGGGGGTTCGCTCGCGCGAGGACGACGCTGCTCGGTCGCATCATCTTCGGTCCGGCCTTCCTGATCGCCCGCTCCCTCTGCGATCAGGCGGGCGGCGCATGGCGCGACAAGCGCGGCGCGCGCCGCATCTTGGCGCGCCACCTGCTCTTCTGCGCGCCAGTGCTGATCTGGGTGATCGTCGTTTGTCGGATGCCGCTCTGGATCTATCTCGCGTGCTTCGTCTATCCGGGCGCGGGCCTCGCGATGGTGCGCTCTTTCGCCGAGCATCGCGCCGCACCGGAGGCGGAGCGTCGGACGGCGATCGTCGAGAACGCCTGGATTTTGGGACCGCTGTTCCTCTTCAACAATCTCCATGTGGCGCATCACCTGCGCCACCGGCTGCCATGGTACCAGCTTCCAAAGTTCTACCGCCTCAATCGACCCGCGCTGATCGAGCGCAACGGCGGCCTCGTTTATCGCGGCTATTTCGATGTGGCTCGGCGTTACCTCTTGCGGCCGCACGACAGCCCGGTTCATCCAGGTTGGGACCGGCGCGCGGCGTGAACGGCCCAGCTCCGATTGCGGCGCTGCCGATGTACGACTTTCCCTGGACCGCCGCAGCCAACGATGCGCTGTGGGCGGCGATTTCCGCCCGCCTGACCGAGGCGGGCGTGCAATCACCGCCGAGGCTGAGCCGCGGCGGCGACCTCGCGGCGCAGTGGCGTCATCCTGGATTCATCTTTGGCCAGACCTGCGGCTATCCCTATGTGACGGGGCTCAAGGACACGGTCAAGCTGATCGCGACGCCGGAATATTCGTTTCCCGGTTGCATTGGCGCTTCGCATCGAAGCTTCATCATCCGTCGCGTGAGCGACTCGCGCCGTGGGCTCATCGAATTCTGCGGCGCGACTGCGGCTGTCAACGCTCACGACAGCAACACCGGCATGAATCTGTTCCGGGCTGCGATCGCGCCGATCGCAGGCGGCAAGGCTTTTTTTCGCGTAATCGTCGTCACCGGCTCGCACGAGGCGAGCGTAGAGGCCGTCGTTGAGGGCCGAGCCGATCTGGCTTCGATCGACTGCGTCAGCTTCGCGCTGCTGGCGCGCGGCCACCCCGAGCTCATCGAGCGGGTACGCATCGTCGTCGAGAGCGCGCTCTCGCCCGGCCTGCCGTTCATCGCAGCCGCCGGCCTTGGGCGGTCGACAATCGACGCGGTGCGCGAGGCGCTGTCAGCAGCTTTGGTCGATCCGGATCTTGCCGAAGCGCGAGCGGCGCTCGGTCTCAAAAGCGCGCGCATGGCGACGCCGGCCGACTACGACCGCGTGGCCGAGTTCGAGCGTGACGCTGCGGCAGTAGGCTTCGCGCGTCTCGCCTGAGCGGCGCGCGTTCACGTCTCTGCGATGCCGCCGAGATCGCCCGCCTGCAGTCCGCTCTCGCGCCCATGCGGTAGGGCGAGGTAGTCGACCGAGCGCATTTCGTAGAGGCGCGAGGCGGCGCGCTTAAACTCGAATGCCTCGGCGCGGTCGGCGCTCGTGTAGAGGGCCTGCGGCTCGCCCGCCGCCGAGGCGATCAGCTTGACGCGCATATTATAGAGGGCGTCGATGAGGATGATGAAGCGCCTCGCCTCGTTGCGTTCGCTCTCGCCGAGCGCAGGGATGCGGTCGAGGATGATTGTGTGAAAGCGCTGCGCGATCTTGAGATAGTCGGTCGGGCCGAGCGGACGGCGGCAAAGGGCGTCGAAATCAAATCGCGCGACTCCATCGATCGCTTGCGGCACGTCGAGCTCGCGGCCAAGCAATTCGATTTTCATGGGCCAGCCGAGCTTATGCCCGGTCAGAACAAGAAACGCCGCGTCGAGCGCGGCGTCCGCCTTCGGACTGAGCGGCGTGTAATAGACCGGCACCCGCTTGAGCTTCTCGAGCCGGTAATCCGTGCGCGCATCGAGTTCAACCACGTCGAGTCGTTCCTGGATGAGCGCGATGAACGGCAGGAACAGCGCCCGATTGAGCCCGTCCCTGTAGAGATCGTCGGGCGTGACGTTCGAGGTCGCGACCACCACGACGCCGCCGGCGAACAGCGCGGTGAACAGCCGCCCCAGAATCATTGCGTCAGCGATGTCGCGCACCGAAAACTCGTCGAAACAGAGGAGCCAAGCCTCGCGCGCCAGCTCAGCCGCGACGGGCGGGATCGGGTCTTCGCCCGTCACTTCGCCGCGCTTCAGCGCCTGGCGCCATTGGTGCAGGCGGGCGTGGACGTCGGCCATGAACGCGTGAAAATGCGTCCGGCGTTTGAGCGGCACCTCGACCGCGTCGAAGAACATATCCATCAACATGGTTTTGCCGGCGCCGACCGACCCATGGATGTAGAGGCCGCGCGGCGGCGCGGCGGCTTTGAGTCCCATGAATCGGGCGAAGGCGCTCGGCCGCGGCTCGGGGCGATAGCCCTTGAGCCCCGCACTCAGCGCGTCCAGCTTCCACGCCAGCTCCGCCTGAGCCGGGTCAAACTCGAACCCGCGGTCGGAAACGAGCGCGCGGTAGCCCTTGGCGATACGGCTCATAGCCCCCTCTCTCCGCGCGCGGGCTATACGGAGAGAAGGGACACCGTGCAGCCCGGCGCCTCCCTCACCCTGAACGTCCACGCTAATGCGCCTCCTCCCAGTTCTGCGCCGCGTGCGCCTCGACTTTCAGCGGCGCGTGCAGTCTCACCGCTGGCTCCGGCGCCTCGATCATGACCTTCGCCACCACCGGCAGCGTCGCCTCGACCTCATCGTCCGGCGCCTCAAACACCAGTTCGTCATGGACGGTCAGCAGCATCTGAGCGCTCAAGCCCGCCTTGATGAGAGCCTCGTCCATGCGGACCATCGCGCGGCGGATGATATCGGCTGCGGAGCCTTGGAGCGGCGCATTGATGGCGGCGCGCTCGTTGAACGCGCGCTCCGAAGGGTTCGAAGCGTTGATGCGCGGATAATGGCATTTGCGGCCGAACAGAGTCGTGACGTAACCGTTGGCGCGCGCAATTCTCTTCGTGGCCTCCATATAGTCGCGGATGCCGGGGAAGCGTTCGAAATATTTCTTGATGTAGGCGCCCGCCTCCTCGCGCGCGATGCCGAGCTGATTGGCGAGGCCAAACGCGGAGATGCCATAGATGATGCCGAAATTGATCGCCTTCGCGCGCCGGCGGATTTCGCCTGGCATGCCCTCGATCGGCACGCCGAACATCTCCGAGGCGGTCATGGCGTGAATGTCGAGCTCGTCGGCGAACGCCTTCTTCAGCGCCGGGATGTCGGCGAGATGAGCGAGAAGGCGCAATTCGATCTGGCTGTAGTCGGCGGAAATGAGCTTGCGGCCTTGCGGCGCGACGAAGGCGCGGCGGATCTTACGCCCCTCCTCGGTGCGGATCGGAATGTTCTGCAGGTTGGGCTCCGACGACGATAGGCGCCCGGTCGTCGTCGAGGCGAGCGCGTAAGCCGTGTGGACACGGCCGGTCGACGAATTGACGAAGCCTGGCAGAGCGTCCGTATAGGTCGACTTGAGCTTCGAGATCTGCCGCCATTCGAGCACGCGCGCCGGCAACTGATGGCCCTCGGCGGCGAGGTCCTCGAGCACGCTCGCGGTGGTCGACCAGGCCCCGGTCGCGGTCTTCTTGCCGCCGGGCAGGCCCATCTGACCGAACAAAATGTCTCCAAGCTGCTTTGGCGATCCGGGGTTGAACGGCGCGCCGACGATCCGGCTGATCTCGTCCTCGAGCGAGCCCATGCGCTGCGAGAAGTCGCCGGTCAAGCGTGACAGCATGTCGCGGTCGATCGAAATTCCGCGGCGCTCCATGCGCGCCAGGACTTCGACAAGCGGCCGCTCGAGCCGCTCGTAGACGGTCGTCATCTTCTCCGCGACGAGGCGCGGCTTCAGGACGCGCCAGAGGCGCAAGGCGATATCCGCCTTCTCCGCGCCGTACTCGCACGCCCTCTCGATCGGAGCGCGCGCGAACCCGAGGAAATTGCGGCCCGCGCCCGCCACTTCGCTGAGCGCGATAGGCTTATGACCGAGGAATCGCTCGGAGAGCACGGCGACGCTATGGTCGTCACCGGTCGCGCCCGCATCGAGGGTGTACGAGAGGAGCATGGCGTCGTCGATCGGCTTAACGTGAACGCCGCGCAGGGCGAACATGTGCATGGCGACCTTGACGTCATGGCCGATCTTGAGGACGCCCGGCGCCTCAAGCAGCGGCTTTAAGAGCGCCATCGCTTCCGCTTCCTTGATCTGGTCCGGCGCAAGGCCGGCACCGCTGAAGAGATCATCTTCGCTCGTTCGGTGGCTGATCGGGATGTAGCAGGCCTCTCCGGGCTTGAGCGCCAACGACACGCCGATCAGCTCGCCTTGCAGCGGATCGGGCGACGAAGTCTCGGCATCGATGGCAACCAGGCCTTCCTCATGCACCCGCGCCACCCAGGCGCTGAGCTCGGCCGCGGTCCGCACGGTCTTGTATGCAGTGCGGTCGAACGGAGCGCGCGCCTCCTTTGCACGCGCGCCCGCAAGGTCGGCGGGCGAAGCGCCCTCCGGAATGGCCTTAGGCTCCGGCGGAGCAGGAGCGGGAGGTGCAGCCGGCGGAGCGGAGGCGCCGCCTTCCGCCGGCGCTTCTCCTTCTCTTTCCAAAAGCGCCACGCCTTGGCCGCCCGGCCACGCCGCTCGGCCGACGAAGCGCGGATTGGGCTCAACCGAGGCCGCGTCAATGCCGCAAATCTCTGCGGCGCGGCGGGTGAGGGTGGTGAGCTCCATCGCCTTGAAAAAGGCGATGAGCCGCTTGCCGTCGAGCCGCGGCGTCGCCAGCGCGTCGAGCGGCGTCTCGACCGGCACGCCGCGATCCAATGTCACGAGGTGCTTCGAGATCATGATGCGCTTGACGATTTCGGGATCGGTGAGCGCCTCCCGCCGCTTCGGCTGCTTGATCTCGCCCGCCCGGGCGAGCAGGGTCTCGAGATCGCCATATTCGAGAATGAGCTGCGCCGCGGTCTTGAGCCCGATGCCGGGCGCTCCGGGGACGTTGTCGGTCGAATCGCCTGCAAGCGCCTGGACGTCGATGACCTTGTCGGGGCCTACTCCCTCAAAATATTTGACCACTTCCTCGACGCCGAAGCGCCGCTCCTCGCGCGAGCCTGCGACACCCGCTTGGCCCGAAGCCGGATCGTACATCGAAACGCCCGACCCGACGAGCTGCATCAGATCCTTGTCGGCCGAGACGATGAGAACGTCGGCGCCGGCCTCACGCGCCTGACGGGCGTAAGTGGCGATGAGGTCGTCGGCCTCGTAGCGGCCCTGCTCGATCGGGACCATGCCGAAGGCCGAGACGGTGGCGCGCATCAGCGGGAACTGCGGAATCAGTTCGTCGGGGGGATCCTTCCGGTGAGCCTTGTAGGCCGGGTAGATGTCGCGCCGGAACGAGTTTTCCGTCTTGTCGAAGATGATGGCGAGATGCGTCGGCTTGAAACCCGCCGCTCCATCGCGGATGAACTGCAAGACTTTGGTTGCAAACAGACGCACTGCGCCGGTCGGCAGCCGGTCCGAACGATAGTTGTATTTCTGATCCTGGCGGATCGACTGGTAATAGGCGCGAAAAACGAAGGACGAACCGTCGACGAGGAAAACATGGTCGCCGGGGCCGACCGGGCGATGGGGTTGGGTCATGGTCCTCACATAAGCGATGCGCCCGCCGAACGCCATTGGCCTGAACTTCAGCGAAGGCGTGTTTCGCTCGCGCCGTTCATCGAACAGTCATCCTCGCGATCTCATTCTGACGGGCGCGAGGGACGAGCGAGATGGCTTTTCGCAATGGCTTGGCCGCTGCTGCTGCGACCGCGATCGCGATGAGCGCGGGCTTCGAACTGCGCAGCGCGCAATCGTTCACCATTCCGGTCGCGTGCGTCGCAGGCGCGGCCTGCGCTCACGTCTGCCGCAGGGCCGCCGACGAGCGAGGCCACATCCCAAATGACTTTATCGCTCTTGCCGCCTATCAGCTCGGCCCCGAGCGGCCGATTCTCCTGCCGCCTGCCAACTTGTCGATGCCAGCCCCTGTCGACCCGCACAATGTTTACGCCGGCGCGGGGGCGGGAATGTTCTCTCCCGCCGTCGCCGGCCAGCCGTCACGCGTCTATTCGCCCAATCTCGTGACCGGCAAGGTTGACGTCATCGATCCCGAGACGTTCACCGTGATCGACAGCCTTGCTGCGATTCCAAGTCCGGAGCACATCGTTCCGTCCTGGGATCTGCAGACGCTGTGGGTTTCGGCGGACGTCAGCAGTGGGGGCGGCCACGGCGGTCTCATGCCTCTCGATCCAAAGACCGGCAAGCTCGGCAAGGCGATCGACGTACCCGACTCCTACAACATGTATTTCACCCCGGACGGCAAATCGGCGATCGTCGTGGCCGAAGCAATGCGAAGGCTCGAGTTCCGTGATCCGCATACGATGGAGCTGCAGGGCTACATAGCGACGTCGAAATGCGCCGGGATCAATCACGCCGATTTTTCGCCTGACGGCAAGTATGCGATCTTCACCTGCGAATTTAACGATTCGCTCGCCAAGGTCGACCTCGTCCATCACAGGCTCGTCGAGACTCTGCCGCTGACGCTCGGGCATATGCCGCAGGACATCCGCGTCGCGCCCAATGGCAAGATTTTCTTCGTCGCCGACCTCGTCGGCGACGGCGTCATGGTGATCGACGGCGATTCGTTCGGGCAAGTCGATTTCATCAAGACCGGGGTCGGCGCACATGGGCTCTACCCGAGCCGCGACGGAACGAAGCTCTACGTCTCGAATCGCGGAACCCACAGTCTCGCCGGGCGACGGAACGGACCAGGCAGCGTGTCGGTGATCGATTTTAAGACACGGAAGGTCATCGCCAACTGGACAATTCCCGGCGGCGGCAGCCCGGACATGGGAAACTTGAGCGCCGACGGCAAATGGCTGTGGCTCTCCGGCCGCTATGACGGCGTGGTCTACGCCTTCAACACCGACGATGGCGCGGTGAGGTCGATTCCCGTGGGCGGCATGCCGCACGGGCTTACCGTCTGGCCGCAGCCCGGGCGCTATTCCCTCGGCCATACCGGGAACATGCGGTAAAGGGGAGGCGCCTCTTTGCTCCCTCGCCCCGCTCTGCGGTGAGAAGGGACGTCGCGAGGTTGGAAGTGCCGCTTACGCCCGACTGGGCCACGTTCTTCTCAGCTGAACTCGCTGCGCTGGCCGCGCTGACCGGCTTCGTCGTGGTCGCGATCTCGATCAACCTTTCGCGCATTCTCTCCTATCCCCATTTGCCAACCCGCGCGGGCGAGGCGCTGATCGGGCCGGTCGGCGCGATCACCGCGACGAGCCTCGTGCTTATCCCCGACCAGCCAACTGCGCTCTTGGGCGCCGAAGTTGTCGCGATCGGCCTTATCATCGTCATTGCCCCGATCGCCTTCCAGTCCCGCACGTGGGGCCTTCGGAAGGACGCGACGATGCGCGAGCAGTTCGTCCGGGCTGCGACCAACGAGGGCTTCAACCTGGCGTTCGTAATCGGCGGCGCGCTTCTGTTCGCCAACGCGCGTGCCGGCCTCTATTGGATCGCCGCTGGCGACATCCTCTGCATCATCTCGATCATGCTGAGCGCCTGGGTGCTGATGGTCGAGATTTTGCGCTAATCGGGGCCGGAGGCGTACTTCATCTGCTCCAGGAGATGGGCGGCGCTGGAAATGTCCGCCTTGCCGGGCTCGGGCTCGATGTTCAGCTCCTTGACCACTCCGTCGTCGACCAGCATCGCATAGCGCTTGGAGCGAACGCCCAGGCCCCCGGCGGATGCATCGAAGTCGAGGCCGAGCGCCTTGGCGAAGTCGCCGGCGCCGTCAGCGAGAAAATCGACATGGCCCTTGGCGCCCGTGGCATCCGACCAGGCCGAGAGCACGAAATGGTCATTGACCGCGGTCATAGCGATCGCGTCGACCCCCTTGGCCTTGAACGCCGCCTCGGTGACGATGAAGCCGGGCAGGTGATTCTTGTGGCAGGTCGGGGTGAACGCGCCCGGCAGGCCAAAAAGCACGATTTTTTTGCTGGCGAAATAGTCCTCGGTTTGGATCGGCTTCGGCCCGTCAGGGGTGACCAGACGGACGGTGACATTGGGCAGGCGATCGCCGACTTTGATGGTCATGGGGCGCAGTCCTCCGGTTTCAGGACGGGTTGCGCCACGGTCGCGGGCGCGGCCCAGAGACTAGACGACCGGCGTTCGGCGCGTAAAGCGGGCGATCGAGCGCCTAGCCCTTCGGGACGACGTCGACCGTCGTCTCCACCGGGCCTGCGCCGCCGGTCAGCGTAAGCCTCAGCGGGATGGGAAGAGCGGGATCCTTCGGCTTATCGCCGACGGTCAGCGCGAAACAGTCGCGGCCTTCCGCGGCCTCAGCGGGCGCGACCTTGATCCACCAGCCCTCGGGCGGCTCGACGAACAGGTCGCGCGGCGAGCCTTTCTCGTGCGGCGCGCACAAGCGCCAGCTCGCGCTGCCCGTGGCTTCGAGCGCCCCGAAATCCTTGGGCGGAACGGCCCGAGGCACAGAGGCGAAGGCCGAGTCAATCGTGCCCGCGTAGGGCGAAGCCCGCCCGGACGGCAACGTCAGCTCGAGATGCGCTTTGGCCGGCAGGCACACTTTCTCGCACACGGCGAAATCGGCGTTGAGTCGGAGCGTCGCCGGCTTCGCCGGGTCGCGCGGCTTGACGCGGAGCGGAAAGACGACACGGCCGTCGTAGCCGAATGCCTCGCCGCCGTCGGCCTCCGAGATGCGTTTCGGCGCGGGAAAAAGCGGCTCGACGCTCGCCACATTGTCGGACGCCGAAAAGTCCAGCGTCGGGGGCAGGCCCGCGTCGCCGGGATCGCGCCAATAGGTGATCGCGCCAGGCGCGAGCGCGATCTCGAATCCGGCGAGGTCGCCGCCGGCCGCGATCAAGCGCGCCTGAGACTTCGCTGCCTGCGCCCAATCGGTCGAGAACGAATCTGCAGCGAGCGCGGGCGCGCCGAAAAGCACGAGCGCGAGCGATGCTCCAATCGCAACGCGCGGCGCGGGGCGAAACCTCTTAACCAACAGTCCTGCGCTCATCTTTCGTATGCCTATACCGTGCCGCAAATTTCGACTAGCATTCGAAGATCACGCTCGCGCGAGCGCTACGTCATGAGGCGATCATGAGACGGGCGGACGCCCCGCCGCCGACCAGTCTGGAAGGACAGTTCCTGATTGCGATGCCCTCGCTCCGGGAAGGCCCATTCGCGCGCTCGGTCGTCTATATGTGCGCCCATCGCGACGACGGCGCCATGGGGATCGTCATCAACCATCGGGCGGAGGAGATCGACTTCGGCCAGCTGCTCGCACAGCTCGACATCGTGCCGGAAACCGAGGCGATCCGCTTGCCGCCGCGCGCGCGAGGCGTGCGCGTGTTGCGCGGCGGGCCGGTCGAGACGGGACGCGGTTTCGTTCTGCATTCGACCGATTACGGCGTCAATGATTCCACGGTCAAGATCGGCGAGCACATCTGCCTGACCGCGACGCTCGACATCCTGCGCGCGATCGCACAGGGGACCGGCCCGGCGCAGGCGGTGCTTGCGCTCGGGTACGCCGGGTGGGCCTCGGGCCAGCTCGAGAGCGAGATCCTCGCCAACGGCTGGCTCACCTGTCCCGCCGATACCGGCCTCATCTTCGACCTCGATTTCGACCGCAAATATGATCGGGCGCTGGCGATCCTCGGCGTCGACGAAGGGATGCTGTCCTCCGACGCCGGCCACGCCTGAGGGCGCAGGCGGACGGCCATTTCCGCGTCCGTTTTGAGCGATTCCAAGGACTTGCGGCGCCAGTTCCGAGTTGGCTCCGCGGAGTTCGGCACTGGTGGCTGTCGGGATCGGGTTGGGACGACCGCAACTTTCGCCGCACGAGCTCGGAAGCCGCTGTCCGTTTCGCAGGACTTGCGTTTTGGGTCTAGACGGGACGGCACAACCAGCAAAATCAAAGGGAGCCATTTCGCAGAGCGAAAAAGAACGGTTTCGCCCCCCGGCCGTAAGCCATTGGAATCACTGATGAGCGCGAAATGGGTCATTTCGCGGGATTGTTTGTTTTCAACGGCTTGACCCCAGTTTCGTTTCGCTGCGAATCGCGAAAGCCCGAATCGCCAGGGCCGAGGAGACGCGCAGCCCGCTTGCGTTAATTTCTGTAAAACAGTATCTTGTGCCAGCCGGCTCGTCAAGCGAATGTCGATTTTTTGGTGCTCTGCCCCGTCGACTGGGCCTCCGCCTCTCTCAGTTTTCACGTTTCGCCTGAAGATCGCCCGCTTTTACAGCATTGGCTGTCGCGGGTCTTTTGGCGATGCACCGCGGCTGTCATGGCCGGGCTTCGATCCGGCCGGAAAGGGCGGAAATTCCAAAAACACCAGCAGAGGATAGACAATCGAAGATGGGGCGGCGCCGTCGCTCAAGCCGATGGCTGCACCCCCGTCTCGGCCGAAACCTGAAACATCTCCGCTCGGCCCTCGAGCTCCGCGAACACCGCGGGATCGGCGCCGGTGAGGAACACCTGACCGCCCAGGCGCGCGAGCGCGTCGTACAGCGCGGCGCGGCGGCGCGGGTCGAAATGAGCCGCGATCTCGTCGAGGAGCGCGAGCGGCGCGATCCCCGACGTCTCGGCGACCAGGCGCGCGTGGGCGAGCGCGAGCCCGACGATCAGCGCCTTCTGCTCGCCGGTCGACGATGCGGCGGCCGGCGCCTGCTTCGGCCCGTGCCAGACGAGAAGATCGGAAAGATGCGGGCCAATGAGTGTCCGGCCGGCGGCGGCGTCACGGCCGCGATTGTCGCGCAGGCTCGCCCGATAGCGGTCTTCCGCGTTGAGCGCCGGCCCGCTCGCGGTCGAGGCCTCGATCTCGCCTTGAAGCTCAAGCTTCGCCCACGGAAAGGGCGAGGCTTCGTCGCATTCTGCATCGATCAGCGCTTCGAGGCGGCGCACGCAGTCGAGCCGCGCCGCGGCGACCGCGACGCCGAGTTCGGCCGCCTCGCGCTCGATCGCGTCGAGCCATTGGGCGTTGCGCCCGCCCTCTTCCAAGAGCCGGTTGCGCCCGCGCAGCGCGCGTTCAAACTGTCCGACCCGGGCGCCGTGACCCGGATCGATCGCCAGCACGAATCGGTCGAGAAAGCGGCGCCGCTCGCTGGCCGGACCGGCGAAGAGCGAATCCATCGCCGGCGTCAGCCAAACGATACGCACATGGTCGCAGAATGCGCGCGACGAAGCGACGGCCGCGCGGTCGATGCGGTTGCGGCGCTCAGGCGTCTCGCCGTTCGCGGCCGGTTTCCAGCCAGAACCCAGCTGATGGGTCTCGCCGTCCTCGTCGACTTCGATCGAGAGCGCAAAGCCGCCGGCGCCGCCGACCCGGGCGCATTCCGCGAGCTCCGCCCGGCGTAAGCCGCGTCCGGGCGTGAACAGCGACAACGCTTCAAGGAGATTCGTCTTGCCGGCGCCGTTCTCGCCGCATAGGACGACCAGGCCGCCTCGAATCGCGAGATCGAGCGCGGCGTAAGAACGAAAATCGTTGAGCATGACGCGCCGCACACGCGGGCGCCGTCGGGCTTGGGGGGCGCCGTCAAGGCTGGTCATGAGCAGGCCCGTGTGCCACGTCCGGCGGGCTTGCGAAAGTGCGAAAGACAGGAGCCTTTGCGGATGAAGCCCCTCGATGTCCTGATGCCCGCCAAGGGCATGCAGCTGATTGAAGATGAGATCAGCGCACGGCTTCCGCTCCACCGCCTATGGCTCGAGCCCAACCCCGACCTGTGGATCGCCGAATGGGCGCCGCGGCTCCGCGCGATCGCAATGACCGGGGCGCACGCGCCTGTCGACGAGGCGTATATGCGCAAGTTCCCTAATCTCGAGATCATCTCGAGTTTCGGCGTCGGCTACGACAATATCGATGCGAAGGCGGCGGCGCGGCTCGGGATCGTCGTCACCAACACGCCGGACGTGCTCACCGAGGAGGTCGCCGACACCGCGCTCGGCCTTATGATCATGACGGTGCGCCGGCTGCCGCAGGCCGAGCGCTATGTGCGCGCGGGCCAATGGTCGGCGAAAGGCGCATTCCCGCTCAGTCCTTCGCTGAGGGGCCGCACTGTCGGAATTCTGGGCCTCGGGCGCATCGGCAAGGCGATCGCCAAACGCGTCAGCGCCTTCGGCCTCGACGTCGTCTACTACGGGCGGAACCCGCAGGGCGACGTTCCTTATCGCTACTATCCCTCACTCATCGAAATGGCCAAGGCCGCCGACATTCTGATCGTCGTCGCGCCCGGCGGCCCGGCCACCCGCGGCATCATCAATGCTGAAGTTTTGCAGGCGCTCGGTCCCGAAGGCGTGCTGATCAACATCGCGCGCGGCTCTCTGATCGACGAAAAGGCGCTGATCGAGGCTTTGCGTTCGGGGCAAATTCTGGCCGCCGGCCTCGACGTGTTCGACAACGAGCCGAACGTGCCCAAGGAGTTCATCGCGCTCGACAACACTGTGCTCCTGCCCCATGTCGGCTCGGCGTCGGTCAAGACGCGCCGGGCGATGGCACAATGCGTGATCGACAACGTGTTCGCGTGGGCCGACGGCAAGCCGCCGCTCACTCCGGTGCCTGAGACGCCGTGGCGGGGGCAGTGGGGGAAGGGCGGGTAGCGGCGCTGCGTTCGGCTGGATCTTGGCAAGCAGTCTTTGATGTTGTAACGACTTGGTCGGATCGGGGACTCAGGCTCCCCGCGCCGCGCCCTCCGCCGCCGTGAGCGCGCCGGGCTCGAGCTCGCAGTAGAGGAGCCGGGTGGGATCGACCGGCCCCGGCAGCGATATGCGGCCCGCCGGCGCGCGCTGAAACCCCATCCGCCCATAGTATGGCTCGTCGCCTACCAGGACGACGAGCTTCCACCCCGCCGCCTTCGCAGCCTCGAGCGAGCGTTTCACTAGCGCTTCGCCGATGCCTTGACTGCGGAATACTGGCTCAACAATCAACGGCCCGAGCAGCAGCGCCGGGGCGGCGCCGATGGCGATCGGCGTCATCGCCGAGGCGCCGACCAGAAGCGTCCCGACGCGGGCGACAAAGCTTAAGCCCGGATCGGCGGGCGTCGTCTCGCGGATGCGGTAGGCGGCGCGGGCGAATCGGCCCGGGCCAAACACCCGTTCATTGAGGCGTTCGATCGGCTCGGCGTCGTCGTCCGTGGCAAGCTCCAGGATAAGAGGAAGATCGGGCATAGCCCGCCTCTAGCATGTCCACGCGGCGCGGCAACCTCAGGCGCCGCGGCGCTCAGGCGCCCGCCAGATTGGGGTCGCGCCAGGCGCGCTCGAACGGCAGGCGCCAGGCATAGGGTGCGATCAGCTGATAGATCGCTTGCGGTCCCCAGCTGCCGGGCGCGTAGACCTTGACCGGCGGCGGCGATTCGAGCAGCGGCGTCGAGACTTCCCATAAGCGCTCGATCCCCTCGGCCGAGCAGAACAGCGTGCGATCGCCGCGCATGGCGTCGAGGATAAGCCGCTCGTAGGCCTCGAGCACGTCGCCGCCGCGGCCGGTCTCGTGAATAGCGAATTGCATGCTCTGCTTGTCGAGCCGCATTC
>Ga0335073_10008078_pt1 | contig 14752 bp, 16 predicted proteins | sample Lox_Sample_22_FD_207093 | JGI IMG/M metagenome (GOLD analysis project Ga0335073, IMG submission 207093) | Soil microbial communities from Loxahatchee National Wildlife Refuge, Florida, United States - Lox_Sample_2.2 | ecosystem: Environmental > Terrestrial > Soil > Wetlands | place: USA... | reverse complement strand
CGCTGTCCGTGCCCTGGCGACCCGGCCACCACGAGCCACGCATCCGCCACAGGCCGACTGCCGCGGCCACGAGCCCGATGATCCCCGGGATCTTCACCCGGTTGAGCACGGCCGGCCACGCCTCCTTCGTGTAGACCGTGCAGACGGGACACTTCGCGAACGCGGCGCTGTTGGAGCGGGGATGCTGGGCGCGGGTGACACCACGGAACAGATGGCCCGAGCCCCACAGCTCGGGCAGGAACCAGAGGACGGGGATGAGCGCGAACAGCGCCACCACGAGCCGGCGCGCGCCGGGGTCACGCCAGAACAGGTAGAGCCCGTAGGGCCCCCAGAAGAACCACAGCTCCGGCCGGTCGAGCGCCGCGAAGAAGCCGACCACGAAGGCGCGCTGCCGGGCGCCGTCGAGGTAGCTGTCGACCGCGATCAGGGCCAACGCCGTGGCAAAGCCCTCCGAATAGCCGAGCGCGTTGTCGGAGATGAACCCGCCCGAGTTCACGAGGCTCCCGGCCGCGATCAGACCGGCCAACAGCGGCGGGACCATCGCCAGCCACCGACCGGCGCCGTCTTGCGCGGTCTCACCCGTCCTGAGCAGATCACGGGTCAGGCGCCACGCGAGCTTGAACACCATCACCACGGCCATCACCGCGCCGCCCCGGGCGATGACCAACCACAGGTCGGGCTGAGCCTTGCCGAACACGGCGAACGCCGTCGTGAACAGCATCGGCAGCGGCTTCCAGGACGGGCCGCCGGTGGTCTGGAGGTTGATGTGAATGATCTCCCTGCCCCAGACCAGCCACGCCCACGGGTCATAGCTCGGGGTCGATGGGATCAGCAGCGAGAGCGCGCCGATCACCAAGGCGGCGCCCACGAGCCACAGGTAGAACGCCCCGCCGCCGAAGCGGGACTTCAGTGCACGAGCACGCGCCGTGACGTCGGTCGACGGCGCCGGTGCTGTCAGCTCTGCGGTGGGAACAGACACGGAGACCGGAAGATGTGGTTGGTGCCGCGCCCGCAAGTTACGCACGGCGACGGCAGACGCGTACCCAGCCTGCGCACCGAGCGCGGGCGGCGCGCCAGCATTCTAGAGGCCGACTGACTCAGACCGCGCCCGCTAGCCCTGCACGCCCTGATCCAGGCAAGCCTCGACAGCGGCCACCTCCGAGTCAGAGCCCTGGTTCGGATACAAGAGGGCAGTGCCGATCACCTCGGCGCCCTGGGACTTCCCCTCGATCTGGTAGTTCTGCGCCGCCCCGGGGGTGGCCGTGAACACGACGGTGGGGCCGGTCGGCGCGGAGCCGATCTGAAGCTTCGTCGGGCTGAGCACCTGAACCGCCAGGTGGGCGTCGCGGATGCAGCCGAGGTGGTTGTCCATGTCCGTCAACGGGCTGTCGATCCGTCCCCGACTCGCGAGCTGAGTCGACCCGCTCGCCGTGGTCGGTTGAACCCGGACCGCGCCACACCCGGCGAGCGCCACGGCGCAGCCAAACAGCGCCAGAACCCCGCGCGCCGGAATGCGCGCGCACCGGGCTCCGCGCGTTGGACCGAGCTTTTCGGACAGCATGCAATTTCCAAAGGTAGAGGATCATCCAGATCGTGCTCCTGTACGGCGCCCTCTCCGGACCGCTGCCAAAGCTGGGCGTGGTGGCGGTAGCGGCTCTCGTCGCCGTGGTCATGCTCCATCGCGACGCGCGGATCCAGGCGGTGGCCATGCTCGCCGCGCTGGTCCTCTCGCCGGTTCTGCTCTTGGCCGCGATCTGGCATTCGCCGCAGCTCGGAGTCGTCCATCGCCACCCGCTCCTCGCCGCCGTCGGCGCCGTGGTGGCGCTCGTCGCGGTGGTCATCGCGGCGCTGATTGTGGAACGGCGGCCGGCATTGCTGGCCGGGGCGGTGCTCGTCGCGCTGCCCTTCCGGATCCCGATCCAGGCCGGCGGCACCACCACCAACCTGCTCGTGCCGCTTTACTTCGTGGTCGCCGCTGGATCGGTCGGGTTCATCTTCCGCACCCTCGGCCCCGGGGGAGCCCCAGAGGTCGACCAGCCCGCCGCGGCTGCCGCCGCCGGCGTCCCGGAGGCCGACCCGCGCGCCCCCGCCGCCGGCGCCGCCCGCTGGCTCGAGCGGCTCCTCGCCGCGTACGTCGTCCTCTACGGCCTGCAAGCCGCGTACTCGCCGTCCTTCCAGACTGCCCTGCAAAACATGGTGTTCTTCTACGTCCCGTTCGCGCTCGCCTACAGCCTGCTTCGCCGCGTCGACTGGACGCGGCGGCTGACTCGGAACTGCCTCGTCCTGATCGCGGGGCTGGCGGTGCTGTTCTCGCTTGTCGGTTTCGTCGAGTACGCCACCAAGACGATCTTCCTGAACCCGAAGCTGATCGCGGCCAACGCCGTGCACGTGTACTTCACCGTGAACTCGGTCTTCTTCGATCCGAACATCTTCGGCCGCTTCCTCGCGCTCGTGATGGTTTTGCTCGGGGCCGTTCTGCTCTACGCGCGCCGGCAGCGCACGCAGCTGGTGACCCTCGCGGTCCTCGCGATTCTGTGGGGCGGCCTCGTGACGACGCTGTCGCGCTCCAGCATGGGCGCGCTGCTCGTCGGACTGGGCGTGCTGGCGGCGGTGCGGTGGCGCCCGGGGCGCGCGGTGTTCATCGCCGCCGGCGTGGTGGCGCTGGCCGCCGCGGTGATCGCGATCTCGCCCACTACGTTCGGGCTCAACCAGGGGCTGAACGGGGCCTCGAGCGGACGCCCCGGCCTGGTCACCGGCGGGATCGACCTGTTCAAGTCTCGCCCGCTGTGGGGCTACGGGTCGGGTTCGTTCGAGAAGGAGTTCAGCGCGCGTCATCACGCGCTCGGGGAGACCACGTCCGCCTCGCACACCATCCCGATCACGATCGCCGCCGAGCAGGGGCTGATCGGCGAGCTCGCCTACCTCGCGCTGGTGCTCGCGGCGCTGGTCATGCTGCTGCGCCGCGCCCGGGCCGATCCGGTCCGGGTCGCGATCGCCGGCGCGTTCGGCGCGCTCGTGTTTCACACGCTGCTATACGCGGACTTTCTCGAGGACCCGATCACGTGGACGCTGCTGGCGATTGGCGCCGCCCTCGCGCGGCGCGCGCCGGAGGCGCCGAGGAGCGCGGAGGGCGACATCCTCGGCCACGATCGCACGCTGCAGCAGCAGCCGGCGTAGCGCTCTTTCGGCTTCGGCCGTCCCGAAACCACGCCGTGACCTGCACAACCTGCCATTTGAGCCGCCCGTTCCGGGGTCATGGCGTCTGGTGCATGCCCCACATGCAAACGATGCCACGGCCGCGGCCGGCGCCACCATTTGGCATGTTTTGCAGGTCTTTTACATCATCCACCGACTCTGTACGCAAACCTTTTGCGTTCGGATCCGGACGCGGACAATCGGACGTGACATCCCGCGCCAATAGGGGTAGGATCGGCCCCCGTGACCTGGGGACTCATCTGGTTGATGCTGGCCCTGAAGATCCCGCTGGCAGGGCTCATCTACATCGTCTGGTGGGCGATCAAGCAGGAGCCCGACGAGGCGTCCTCTGGCGAGGACGACGGCGGGATCCGCCGCCACCCACGCCACCCGCGCAAGCCGTTCCCGCACCACCCCCGCCGCGGCCCGCACGGGGACTCGGCGCCCCAGGCACCACCACGCGTGCGGATCACGCGAGCGCGCACGCGCACGTTCGAGCGCTGACCGGACCGCCCGCCGGACCGCCCGCCGGACCGCCCGCCGGACCGCTCGCCGAACCGCCCACCGGACCGCCCACCGGACCGCCCGCCCGGGCACTCAGCCGTCCGCGATCCGCCCTCGCTGGCAGACTTGCGTCCCGAGATGAGCGCGCCGTCCTCCGTCCTCTCCGACGCGACGATCGTCGAGTTCGTGCAGCAGGGACGGATCCGGATCGATCCGTGGGACCCGGGCCTCGTCCAGCCCGCCAGCGTTGACCTGCGCCTCGGCGACTCCTTCCGCGTGTTCCACAACCACCGCGCGTCGGCCATCGACCTGCGCGAGCCCCCGTCGGGCCTCACCGAGGAGGTGGTGATCGGCGCTGAAGAGTCGTTCGTGATCCACCCCGGCGAGTTCTGCCTGGGCCGCACGCTCGAGTGGGTCGAGCTCCCCGACGACATCGTCGCCCGCATCGAAGGCAAATCGAGCATCGGTCGCCTGGGCCTGATCGTGCACGCCACCGCCGGCTTCTGTGATCCGGGCTGGAAGGGGACGCTGACCCTGGAGCTGAACAACCTCACCCGGATCCCGATCAAGCTCTACCCGGGGCTCCAGATCGCACAGCTGAGCTTCATGGCGCTCGATCGGCCGGCGGCCCGGCCCTACGGAAGCCCCGAGCTGGGCAGCCACTATCAGGGCCAGCGCGCCGCCACCGAGAGCCGTTACCCGGGCCTGAAGCCGCGCCACTCCGCCGGCGACGCGAAGCCGACCGCCATCGAGTAGGCTCGCGCGCGTGACCGCCCTGCTGATCGCCGCCGGCGAGCCGTCCAAGGTCCCGTTCTACATCGCCGGCGGCCTCCTCGTGGTCTGGGCGCTTTCGCTCGCCACCATCGGTCTCACCCGTCCGAGCTTCCCGTACAGTGCTCGCGGCGCGCGCCTGGTGATGGGCGGCAGCGCCGTGCTGATGGTGCTTGCGATGGCGATGGCCATCGTCACGAGCGCCTTTCCCAAATAGCCATCGTCTCGCCGGAGCGGTCCGGGTACTAAATTCAAGGGTGGGTACCCGACCACGCCCCCGGCCTAGGGACCTCACGGCAACCGCGCGAGAAGGAGCGCCATGACGACACAGACTGAGCAACGAGACGGCGCGGGCGCAGCGACGTCGAACGAGACCTTGACCGTAACCGACAACCGGACCGGCAAGCAGTACGAGATTCCGATCGAGGACAACACGATCCGCGCCACCGAGCTGCGGAACATCAAGGTCGACGAGGACGACTTCGGCCTGATGAGCTACGACCCGGCATATATGGCCACGGCCTCGTGCCGATCGGCGATCACGTTCATCGACGGCGAGAAGGGGATCCTCGAATACCGGGGCTACCCGATCGAGCAGCTGGCTGAGCGTTCGAGCTACCTCGAGGTCGCCTACCTGCTCATCCACGGAGAGCTGCCCACCCGCGAGCAGCTCGACGAGTGGACGCATCAGATCACGATCCACACGTTCGTGCACGAGAACGTCAAGGAGTTCATGCAGGGCTTCCGCTACGACGCCCATCCGATGGGCATGCTGCTGGCCTCGGTCGGCGCCCTGTCGACCTTCTATCCCGAGGCGAGCCAGATCAAGGACAACGACGTCCGCTATATCCAGGTGATCCGGCTCTTGGCCAAGATGCCGACGCTCGCCGCGTTCTCGTTCCGCCACAACCAGGGCAAGCCGTACGTTTATCCCGACAACGAGCTGTCCTACCCGGGCAACTTCCTCTCGATGATCTACAAGATGACCGAGATCCGCTACGAGCCCGACCCGAGGCTCGAGCACGCCCTCGACGTCCTGTTCATCCTCCACGCCGACCACGAGCAGAACTGCTCGACGAGCGCCGTACGCGGCGTCGGCTCAAGCCAGGTCGACCCCTACTCGGCAGTGGCGGCCGGTGTCGCCGCTCTGTATGGGCCGCTCCACGGCGGCGCCAACGAGGCGGCGCTGCGGATGCTCCGCCGGATCGAGACCACGGACAACATCCCGGACTTCGTCAAGGGCGTGAAGGACGGCAAGGAGCGCCTGATGGGCTTCGGCCACCGGGTCTACAAGAACTACGACCCGCGGGCGAAGATCATCAAGAAGGCACTCGACGAGGTGCTCGAGGTCACCGGTACCAACCCGCTGCTCGACATCGCGCTCGAGCTCGAGAAGATCGCCCTCGACGACCCCTACTTCATCGACCGCAAGCTCTACCCGAACGTCGACTTCTATTCCGGCCTCATCTACGAGGCGCTCGGGATGCCGATGGAGATGTTCCCGGTGCTGTTCGCGATCGGGCGCACGAGCGGCTGGATCGCGCAGTGGCTCGAGATGATCGACGACAAGGAGCAGAAGATCGCCCGCCCGCGCCAGATCTACACCGGCGAGCGTGGTCGCGACTACGTTCCGATGGACCAGCGGTAACTCGAGCGCACGACCCGGGAAACGGCCAAACACGAGAACTGGACGCTGACCATCCGCGCCGAAGGGCGCGTCGATAACCAGCGCTTCGATGCCCTCGAGCCCGCGCTCGACGCGCTTGGCACGCGCGTCACCGAGCTGACGCGGTCCGCCACCGAGAACCCGGCCAACACGAGACTGCGCCGATACGCCCCCGCGGATCAGGTCCTGGCCAGGATCGAGGTGGCCGGCCCTGAGCGGCGGCTGGCCAGCCGCCATGCCGGAATCGACGTGCGAGGCGACGGATCGATCGAGGTCTACAGCGGCCGGGTGCGGCGCCGGCGGCTCGACGACGGCCCGGACGATGACCCGCTGGTCACCATCCGCAGGGCGCTAGTTCGGCCCTGAGCTATCGTTACCGCGGTAGTGATGAGAGGAGCCTTAGCGATTCTGCGCTTTGCTTTGCGCCCGGTCGGTTACCTCGCGTTCGTGCTGGCCCTGGCCTCGCTGTCGCTCGCGGCGCGGGCGCTCGGGGACCGTGACGAACTCGGATTCTTCACCGATCGTCTGGCCCGCACGCTCTGGCGCTATCCGGAGGTCACGCGGCGAGGCGTACAGGTTGCCTGGCTCGTCTGGGCGATCGCCTTCGCCATCGCGATCTCCCCCTTCGACCCGCTCTCTACCCCGTGGGACGAGGTTGCGCTTGCGGCCCTGGCGATGAGCGTCCTCTGGAGGCGGTTTGTCGGCGGGCACCGAGCCGAGCGTTGAGGTTCTCGAGCGCCTGCTCGAGTCCGACCTCGGCCGGATCGAGCTCGCGCATCGCCGCCGCGAGACGGTACTCGGCGAAGTAGTCGGGCTCAATCTCGCAGGCCGCGGCGATCAGCTCCATGGCGCGCATCGACGGCTTGTCGTGCCCGTTGGCGAGCATGTTGATGTGAGCATGAGTGATGCCCTTGCCGTCGAGCCGGCGCGTCGCCTCGGCCAGGCCCCGGTAGGTAAGCGACCGTGCATCCATGAGCGCCCGAAGCGCCTCTCCAAAGGGTTTCGTACTAGGCCGAGTCATCGATTCTCCTGACGAGGCTCCCGGAGGGTAGCGCCCTCCCTGGTCGTGAGAGGCTGTCAAACCCTTGACAGCGATGCCGATTGCTTGGTAGGTTACCTAACAACGTAGCCGCAATCAAGTCCTGATGGACCGGCGGCTGGGCCCCGTCGCCAGGCGCAGACCGGCAGGCCATCGCGATGGGGAGCGCCGGGCCGAGACCTACACCTCGCTCAGGGGGCGCGCACGAAAGTACGCGCGAGGTCCTCGGCCCGGCTTTTCTTTTCGCTCGCTTCGGCCGCGGGCCACGCCGACGACCTGCCCGACCGGGCGCTAGAGCACGAGCGTCGCGCCGTGTGACCGCAGCCACCGCATCTGCTCGCGGTACCTCGGGCTGCGCCCGGCGAGCAGCCGCCAGAACCGCGGCGAGTGATCCATCACCTCGAGGTGGCAGACCTCGTGCCAGACGACGTAATCGAGCACCGGCTCGGGCGCGAGCAGCAGCCGCCAGTTGAAGCTCATCGCCCCGGATCGCGAACAGCTCGCCCAGCGCGTTCGCTGCCCGCGGATCGTCAGGCCCGAGTACGACGTGCCGGCCAGGGCGCACGCGCGCTGCAGCCGCGGCTCGATCTCGGCTCGCGCCGCTCGCCGGTACCAGCGCTCGAGCGCCGCCCGGCGCGCATCGCCGGCGGGGACGAGCAACGCGTCGCCGCGGCGCGTCACGCGTGCCCGCCCCGGCTCGCTGACCAGCGCCAGCATGCATCCGAGATAGGGAACGCTCTCGCCGCGCGCGGCCACCGCGGCCTGCGCTCGCGCGAGTTCGGCGACCCGGCGCTCGATCCACGGCCGCAGCTCCCGGATCGCCGCCGCCGCATCGCGCTCAGGCGCCCGCCGCGGGAGCACGACCTCGACGCCGCGCGTGGCGTCGACGGTGACGCGCACGCGGCGCGCCCGGTCCGAGCGCCGCACCCGATAGGAAAGCTCGGCGATCGGGAATGAGCGGTCTTCCACGGCCACGGCGGCAGAGAGTACGGTCAGCATCCGACATGAGTTCGTTTCCCGCACTCGCCGAGCCGCTCTCCGACGGACACCTCGTGCTGCGCGACTACGTGGAGCGCGACATCCCGGAGATCCTGATCGCCTACCAGGACGATCCCCGCCTGCATCTGCTGACCGGCGAGAACCGCCCGCCGAGTGGGGCCGAGCTGGGCAGCCGGGCCGAGCGCGAGCCGGCCGCCCGCGCCGCCGGCGAGCAGGCCACGCTGAGCATCGTCCAGGCGGGCTCCGACACCTGCCGGGGGCAGGTTCGCGTGGGCGGCGCCGACTGGGACAACGCTCGCGCCCAGCTCGCGATCTGGCTGGCCCCGCAGGTCCGGCGGCACGGCCTCGGCCGGCGGGCGCTCAGGCTGGCCGGCGGGTGGGTGCTCGGTGCCTGCCACATGGCCCGGCTCGAGATGCTCGCCGAACCCGACAACGCCGCCCTCATCGCCGCCGCCGCGGCCGCCGGCTTCGTCCACGAGGGTCTGCTCCGAGGCTACGAGCGCAGGCGGGGAAACAGGGTGGACGTCGTCGTCATGTCCCTGATCCCGGCCGACCTCTGACCGTCCGATGCCCTACTGGCGCGTCAAGCTACCCCCGGGCGTGAGATCGCCCTTCGAGGTGTACGTCAACGGCGTGCGTCAGGAGCTCGGCTCCGATTACCGCGTCTCCGAGGGCGACCTTCTGTTCGAACGCGAGCTGGTCCGCCAGCGCCTGGGCGCGAAAGCCTGGTTCCTCGGCTTCTGGGGGATCGGGACCTACAAGCGCAACGACGAGATCGACATCCGCTACGAGATCGACGGGCAACCGCAGGTGGCCCACGCCACCGAGATCACTCCGCCGTTCTCACCACCTCGCGGGTGACCCACGGACGCAGCAGGCGGAGCGCGGCCAGAATCGCGCGGGTCGCGGGGGAGCGGTTCAGCGTGTAGAAGTGGATCCCGGGCGCGCCGCGGGCCAGCAGCTCGGCGCATTGAAGCGTGGCGTAGGAGACGCCCAGCTCGCGCACCGCGTCCGGACAGGCGGCGCGGCGCTCGAGCTGCGCGAGCAACGCCTGCGGGATGGAGGCCCCGCACATCTCCGTGAACCGCTTGATCTGACCCACGTCGGTGATCGGCATGATCCCCGGGATGATCGGGACGTCGATCCCGACCGCGCGGGCCTCTTCGACGAAGCGGAAGTAGGCATCGTTGTTGAAGAACAATTGGGTGATCAGGAACGACGCGCCGCAGTCGACCTTGTGCTTGAGGAAGCGCAGGTCGCTCGCCATGTCCACCGCCTCGGGATGGACCTCGGGGAAGCAGGCGGCGCCGATACTCATCGAGTAGCGGTCATCGATCAGCGCGACGAGCTCGCTCGAGTAGCGCAGACCACCCGGGTGAGGCTCCCACGACGTCTCACCGCGGGGTGGATCGCCGCGCAGCGCGAGCACGTTCTCGATCCCGGCGCCGTCGAGGCTGTCGAGGATCACGCACAGCTCGTCGCGGCTGGCCCCGACGCAGCTCAGGTGGGCCATCGCCTCGATCCCGAGCTCCCGCTTGATCCACTTGGTCAGCTCGAGCGTGAGGCCGCGCGTCGAGCCGCCGGCGCCGTACGTCACCGAGACGAAATCGGGCTCGAGCTCGCGCAGCGCCCCCAGGGCCTCGCGCAGATTCCGCTCTCCCTCGTCGGTCTTGGGCGGGAAGAACTCGAAGGAGAAGACCGGCGCGTCGGTCCGGGCGAGCAGCTGATCGATTCGCATGGCCGGGCACCATACCAACCTTGACAGAATCGTGTCAAGGTTTTGTTCGCGGATCCAACAATTTTCCGACCCATCGCTCGACCTCCCCGGCGGGGACCCGCTCGACCCGTCCCGCCAGCTCCAGATGGCGCAGGTAGCACAGCGTCTCGGGCAGCCACCAGCTCGCGTTTGACTCGGTGAGCGGCTCGTCGTGCAGGTATGGCGTGATCTCGAGGCCGCTTCTCGGCCCGTCGGCGACCGCCGCCAGCACGGCGTCAAGGCGCTCCGCGACCAGCCGGCGATTGGCCTCGATGTGGCCGTGTACGTCCAGGAACGGCTTGCCGTGCCCGGATAGCGCCAGCCGGGCGTCGAGCCGGTCGACGACGTCGAGCGAGCGCAGGAACTCGGCGATCGGATCCGGCGTCCAGCCATAGTCGAAATACAGCGAGATCCGTCCGAGCACGTGGTCGCCGGAGATCAGCAGCCGCCGCTCGGCCTGGAACAGGCAGACGTGCGACGGCGCGTGCCCCGGCGTCTCGAACGTCGTCCACGTCCCCAGGTCGGTGTCGATCGAGATACCCGTCATCAGCGGGCGGTCGGGCTCGATCACCCGCGCGATCCCGGACGGTGCGCCTCTTGCGCCCTCGGCGTAGCGGGCCAGCGCCGACTCGGGTACGCCGCTCTGGCGCCCGATCTCGAGCCGCCGCGCGAGCACCGCGGCGGGGTCGGTCGCCGCCGCGAAGCCGTGCTGGTGGTTCGGGTGCATCCACATCTCGCACCCGGTCCGGTCGCAGATCGTCGCCGCCTGACCCCAATGGTCGGCGTGCGCATGGGTGCACACGACGAGCCGCACGTCATCGACCCGAAGGCCGACCTGGTCCATTGCGCGCTCGAGGTCGGTCATCGACCCAGGCTCATGCATCCCCGTGTCGACGAGCACGATCCCCCCATCGGCGGCCACCGCCCATGCGTTGCAATGGGGCACGCCGGGGAACGGCAGCGGCAGCCGCAGCCGCCACAGACCGGGTATCACGCGTTCCCCGCGCCCGAGTTCACGTGTGCGCGTTCGCGGCATCTTGCCGCGAACCCTAGACTCCGGCCCTCCGATGTCGAGCGCAGATGTCGCCAGGCGCTACTTCGAGGCGCTCGCCGCGCGCGACGTCGAGTCCGCCGTCAGCTTCTGGTCCCCCGGTGGCGTGGAGCGCCTCGTCGGCCAGCGCGAGCTGACCGCGCCCGACGGCGTCCGCGAGCTCCAGAACGAGTTGCTCGGCGCCTTACCCGACCTGCACTGGGAGGTCCTCGAGGTGATCGCCCCGGACGGCGACGGCGCCGCCCGCGTCGCCGTCCGCTGGCGCGCCACCGGCACCTTCGCCGGTCCCGGGACCTTTCAGGGCTTCGTCGCCAACGGCGCGCACCTCGCGATGGAGGGCTGCGACGTCCTGACCATCAACGCCGACGGCAAGATCGAGCGCCTCGAGGCGTATCTGGACAGCGGCGACGTGGCGCGCCAGCTCGGCGTGCTTCCACCGTCCGGGTCGCGCGCCGAGACCCGCCTGACCCAGCTCGCCAATGCCCGCACCCGGGCGCTGTCGTGGATTCGCGGGTCCGGCGCGGAGCGGATCGCCGAGGGCGTGTGGCTCGTCCAGGGCGGCATCCCCAAGACGATGAACGTGTACCTGATCGAGGACGACGGCGGCGTCACCGTGTACGACGCGGGCATCTCCGAGATGAAGACGGTCCTGGCCGCAGCCGGTGCGCGGCTCGGGGGCATCAGACGCGTCGTGCTCGGGCACGCCGACGCCGATCACCGCGGGGCGGCCCCGGGCCTGAACGCGCCGGTCTACTGCCACCCCGCCGAGCGCGAGGCCGCGGAGTCCTCCGCGCGCTACCGCGATTACTGGGACCGCTCGAAGCTGGACCCGCACGGCCGCGCCCTGCTCTGGCGGTTGATCCCGACCTGGGATGGCGGCCCCGTCGCGATCGCCGGCACGGTCGACGACGGGGAGGAGATCGCGGGTTTCAGGGTCGTGCACCTGCCGGGCCACGCTCCCGGCCTGATCGCGTTGTTCCGCGAGTCCGACCGCCTGGCGCTCGTCTCCGACTTGCTCTACACGCTCGACCCCCAGACCGGCCGCCGGCAGCCCGCTCACGTACCTCACCCGGCGTTCAACCAGGACACCGAGCAGGCGCGCGCGTCGATCCGGAAGCTGGCGGCCCTCGACCCCGCCACCGTGTGGGCCGGCCACGGCGAACCGGTCACCGGAGACGTGCGAGCCCAGCTCGAGCGAGCCGCGAGCTGGGCCACCTAGATCGGACCGTGGCCAAGCAGCGAAAACGCCAGCGCGAGAAGGTCGCTGCTCCGACCTCCGAGTACCGCGACGCCGAGGGCAGCGTCCTGACCCTGCGCGGCTCCCTCACCCCCGGTGCCCGGCGCGAGTACGCCGACATCCTCGCCGGCGGCCTCAACCAGGAGGACGCCTGGCAGCGCGCCACCGAGGTGCTGTTCGAGCGCCTGGCCGTCTCCTGGACGATCTCGGGGCTCGCCATCACCCGCCAGAAGGAGCTCCTCGGCCGCTACCGGATGGCCACCGCCGAGGAGCGAAGCTTCGTGCGTGATGCCCTGCGCGAGCACGCCGCCGAGCACTTCCCCGAGCTCCAGGCGCCGTGACCAAGGCGACCTCCGCCGGCGGGATCAACCCTGACGCCTTCGCCACGCTGCTGTGCGACTGGTGCCTGGAGCTAATCGAGCGCGACTCCGTACTGGTCTCGACCACCCCGCTGGCGACGCCGCTCGTTCGGGCCTTCCACCGCGCGGCGATCACGCGCGGAGCCTGGTCGCCGAGCGTGCGGATCGCGATCCCGGGAGTAGCCGAGGACTTCTATCGCCTCGCCCCCGACGGGCTGCTCGACCATTACTCGCCGCAGGACATGGCCGACGCCGAAAACGCCGACGCGTTTCTCAGCATCCAGGCGCCCGACAACACCCGCGCCCTCGCCGGCGTCGACCCGGCCGTGATCACGCGCGCCGCCCGCGCCCTGGAACCGGTCCGGGAGGTGCGGCTGCGCAAGCGCTGGTGCGGCACGTTGTGGCCGACGCCGGCGCTCGCGCAGCAGGCCGGCATGAGCGACGACGACTACGAGGCCTTCGTCGAGCGAGCACTGTTCCTCGACCGGTCCAACCCGGTCGGGGCGTGGCGCGAGTTGAACGACCGCCAGGCGTCGCTGGTCGATCGCCTGAGCGAAGCGCGCGAGATCCGCATCGAAGCGGACGGCACCGACTTGCGTCTGCGCGTCGGCGGCCGCACCTGGATCAACTCCAACGGCAAGCGCAACATGCCGAGCGGCGAGGTGTTCACCGGTCCGCTCGAGGACTCGGCCCGCGGCACTATCCGCTTCGCCATCCCCTCGAGCCCGCGCGGCGTGCTCGTCGACGGCGTGGAACTGACCTTCGAGGACGGCAAGGTGATCCGCGCCACCGCCGAGCGGGGGCAGGCGTACCTCGACGCGGCCCTCGCCACCGATCCGGGCGCGCGCTTCCTGGGCGAGCTGGGGATCGGCACCAACGCCGGCATCGACCGCCCCACCGGTTCGACCCTGCTCGACGAGAAGATGGCCGGCACCGTCCACCTCGCGCTCGGCCGCTCGTATCCAGAGACGGGCGGGCGCAACGCGTCGGCGCTGCACTGGGATCTGATCTGCGACCTGCGCCAGGGCGGCCGCCTCACCGCCGACGGCGAGGTGGTCGAGCCTACAGGGGCGTAACGAGCCCTAACACTCTCTCCAGTAGCTTCCAGAGCTGAGATGCGCCGAACCAAGATCGTCGCCACGATCGGACCCGCCTGCCGCGACCTCGAGACCCTGACTCGCATGGTCGAGGCGGGCCTTGACGTGGCCCGCCTTAACTTCTCCCACGGTGACCGCGAGCTCCACGCCGAGAACGCCGAGCTGGTTCGCCGTGCCGCCGCGGCTGCCGGCCGGCAGGTGGCGATCCTCCAGGACCTACCGGGGCCGAAGATCCGGATCGGCCAGCTGAAGGACGGCACCGTCGAGCTCAAGCCGGGCGAGACGCTGGTGCTCCTGTGCGGGGACAACGGCGTCGTCGGCAACGGCGAGCGGATGTCGGTCTCGTGGAAGGGACTGGCCGGCGCGGTCGATCCCGAAGACATCATCTACCTCGCGGACGGCGCCATTCGCCTGCGCGTCCAGACGGTCCGCGAGGGTGACGGCGAGGTCGAGACCGCGGTCGAGATCGGCGGGAGCGTGAGCACGCGCCAGGGGCTGAACATCCCCGGCTCGACGCGCGGCCTGCCCGCGGTCCCCGAGGAGGACATCGACATGCTCCACTTCGGCGAGTCGATCGGGGTCGACCTGGTGGCGCTGTCGTTCGTGCGCACGGCCGAGGACGTGACCAGCGTGCGCCGGCACACGCGCCTGCCGCTGATCGCCAAGATCGAGAAGCCCCAGGCGGTCGACGCCGCCGAGGAGATCATCCGCGCCGCCGACTGCGTGATGGTGGCGCGCGGGGACCTCGGGATCGAGCTGCCGATCGAGGACGTGCCGATCGTCCAGAAGCAGCTGCTGCGCGTCGCCGGCAAGCTGGCCCGGCCCTCGATCACCGCCACCCAGATGCTCGACTCGATGGTCAACTCCTCGCGCCCGACGCGCGCCGAGGTGGCCGATGTGGCCAACGCGATCCTCGACGGCACCGATGCCGTGATGCTCTCCCAGGAGACGGCGATCGGCTCCTATCCGGTGCAGGCGGTCGAGATGATGGCCTCGGTGGCCGAGCGGACCGAGCACACGCTCCCGTACCGGACCTGGAACGAGGAGCGCGTCCGCCGCGACGCCCGCGACCCTGCGT
>Ga0335073_10008077_pt1 | contig 14753 bp, 11 predicted proteins | sample Lox_Sample_22_FD_207093 | JGI IMG/M metagenome (GOLD analysis project Ga0335073, IMG submission 207093) | Soil microbial communities from Loxahatchee National Wildlife Refuge, Florida, United States - Lox_Sample_2.2 | ecosystem: Environmental > Terrestrial > Soil > Wetlands | place: USA... | reverse complement strand
CCGCAGTGGTCTCGCCCCATGGCCATTGGGACTACGGCAGGCTGGAGAATACCGCCATTTGTTCCGTGCCGGCGCGCGCGATCACGCTCGCGACCCAGGGCTACGTCGTGCTGACCATCGACATGGTGGGCTACAACGACACCATTCAGACCCCGCATGACTTCGGGACGAAGCCGGAAGAGCAGCTCTGGTCATTCGGCTCGCTGGGGCTGCAAATCTGGAATGCGATTCGCGCGGTGGACTTTCTGGCGTCGCTCGACGGCGTGAATCCGCACAGGATCGGGGCGACGGGCGCCTCGGGCGGCGGCACGCAGACGTTCCTGCTGTCGGCGGTGGATGACCGCATCCAGTTTTCCGCTCCCGCGAACATGGTGTCGTTTCTCATGCAGGGCGGCGGCATCTGCGAAAACGCGCCCAATCTGCGGCTGGACACCAATAACGTCGAGTTCGCGGCCATGATGGCGCCGCGTCCCATGCTGGTGGCGGGCGCGACCGGCGATTGGACACGCAACATGAAGACCGAAGAATACCCCGCGATCCGCGCCATTTACGATCTTTACGGCAAGAGCGACCAGGTGGAATTCTTCTTTCAGAACGCGCCCCACAACTACAACCAGCCGAATCGCGAGGCGATGTATGCATTTTTCGGCAAGCATGTGCTGGGGATCGACGATCCGGCCCAATTGAAAGAAAAGACAGTTCGTCCCGACAAGCCGAATGACATGCTGGCGTTGTTCAATCGCAAGCAGCCGGATAATGCCGTCTCCTACCAGCAACTGTTCGACGAGTGGGTGGGGATGGCCAGGCAGCAGGCCGGGCAGGAGCGTGAACGCCTTGCGGCGTCACTGGCCGCGGAATGGCCGGAACAAGTCGCCATGCAGGCCGATGGCGATCGCATTCTGCTGGGACGTCCCGGAAAGGGCGACCGGATCCCGGCGATCTGGCTGAAGGGCAGGAATCCGCCCCTGCTGCTGGTGGATCCCGAGGGCGCGGAGGCGGCGCGAAAAACGCCGGAGGCCGAGAGCGCAATCCACGGGGGCCGCGCGGTCCTGATGATCGACGCTTTCCAGACCGGAAAGGCCGTGGCGCCGCGCGATCGATCGGTGAGGATGTTCCTGACATTCAACAAGTCGGACGACGCCAATCGCGTGCAGGACATTTTGACGGCGCTGGCGTGGTTGAAGGCGCCGGGGACGACCCTCACGGGAGTGGGGAAGGCGGCGGTCTGGTGCCTGTACGCGGCGGCCGTGGCTCCCGAGAAGGTGGAGTTGCGGCAGCAGGCAGTGACGGACGCCGCCGGTTTTTTTGTACCTGGCATCGAGCGAGCGGGAGGCCTGGAGGCCGCCCGCCGCCTGCTCCGCTAGGAGGGCGGGATTCATCCCGCTCGCGCCCTTAGCCCCGACGGAAGTAAGATAGGAAGCTCCGGATGACAGTGCAGTAGAAAGGAAGAAGAAGTCCCTTGGGCCAATCGACCTGCTGGCAGCGAACCCGCGTGGCGGTTCTGCTTTGTGCCGGCGCGATTGCTTCGCCCGCGCAGACTTTCACCACGCTGGCCAGTTTCAGCGGAGTTTTTCCCTTCCCCAACGGGTTGATACAAGGCGCCGACGGGAACCTCTATGGAAGCACCGTCGACGGCGGTACAGTAAGCTGCCCCAACATCTTCGGTCTGCCCCAGTCGTGCGGCACCATCTTCAAAGTCACCCCGGCTGGCACACTGACCACGCTCTACAATTTCGGTTCGGCGGTGTCTGACGGCGCTCACCCCAGCAGCTTGATCCCGGGCGCCGACGGGAACCTTTACGGGACCACTTCGCAAGGCGGGACATCCAACAACGGCGCCATTTTCAGGATCACGTCCGCGGGCGCGTTGACCACGTTGTACAGCTTCGGCGGCTCGGGTGGCTCTCCAAACAGCCTGATGCAAGCCACCGACGGCAATTTCTACGGGACCACCAACAATGTCGGCACCGTCTTCAAATTCACGCCGGCGGGAACCCTCACGACGCTCCACGTCTTTCAAGGCCCCGAAGGCTCAGTCCCCGCAGGCGGTCTCGTTCAAGGCAGCGACGGCAACCTTTACGGGATGACCGAGTTCGGCGGAACCGGCCCCTGCCAGAGCTCCCTGCCGGCCGACAAGGGCTGTGGCACGATCTTCAGAATCACCCCAGCGGGCTCGCTGACGACCATCTACAGCTTCCAGGTAACCGACGGCGCCAATCCCGTAAATAGTCTGATCCGGGCAACTGACGGGAACTTCTACGGAACCACCGAGTTCGGCGGGAGCGGCGCCTGCGCCAACCAGAACCAGGATTTGCCCAACAACGGATGCGGCACAATCTTCAAGATTACGCCTGCCGGGACGCTGACCACGCTCTACAATTTCGGCTCACTGGTGACCGGCGGAGTCTTGTCCAACGGCGTCGGTCTGATTCAGGCCAAGGATGGCAATTTCTACGGGACGACCAATTATGGCGGAATCCCCCGCTGCGGATCCGCTTTCGGGCTCGGATGCGGCACGATCTTCAAATTCACGCCGCCGGGGACGCTGACGACGCAGGGCAGCTTCGGCGCGGGCGATACCGATGGCCTTGACCCGGTTTCCATCATGCAAGCCGCCGATGGGAATTTCTATGGGACGACTTATACGGGAGGGGTCGGCAGTATCGGCGTGGTCTTTCGGTTTACTCTCCCTTCGCCGGACCTGCCCGCCATCGCAGGAAACGGCGGAGTGGTGAACGGCGCCAGTTTCCTGGCGGGTACTGCCGGCAATTCCTGGATTACGATTCGGGGAGCCAACCTGTCGCCGAAAACGGATACCTGGGACAACGCGATCGTAAACGGCAACCTGCCGGTCGCGCTGGATGGAGTGAGCGTGACGGTGGAGGGGCAGCCTGCCTACGTCGAGTACGTCAGCCCGACACAGATCAATGCTCTGATTCCCGGTTTTCCGGCGCTCCCGCTGACGGTGTCGGTCACCACTCCGGTCGGGACCAGTGCCCCGGTTTTCGCGATCGCGCAAACGGCCCAGCCGGCATTCTTCCAGTGGGGCAGTTATGCGGTGGCCACAACACTGGACTACCGCCCGGCCGTCAGGAACGGCACCATCGCCGAAGCCAGCGCGCCGGCCAGGCCCGGCGACGTCATCATCCTCTGGGGAACCGGTTTCGGTCCGACGAATCCTCCGGCGCCCAACGGCGTGGAAGTGCCCGCGAACACCACCTACAACACTGTCAATCCGGTGACCGTTACGGTGGGCTCGCAGCCCGCGACGGTTTACGGAGCGGCCCTGGCGCCCGGGTTCGCCGGGCTGTACCAGGTGGCGATCCAGATTCCGGCCTCGCTGGCGAATGGAGATTATCCAGTTATCGCATCGGTAGCGGGTTTTCAATCCCCCTCCACGACTCTGATCTCGGTGCAGAACTAACGGCGCGGCCGTTAAGAACCAAGGCATCAACTCGCGTTGGCCGGCCGTCCGCCACCGTCCGTCCCGAAGTCAATCCCGCCGGACCCGGTCCGTCTCGCACAGATGCTACGCTACGAGCTGAATATGAAGTCCGTAATCTTCTTCATCGCCGCTTCTGCTTTTGCCCAGCAGCCCACATTCACCCCCTTCCATCCAAGTGGGATCTACCAGGAGGGTGAAACCGCCGGCTGGATGGTCAAATTGACTCCCGGCGATACCCCCGCGCCCCACTACAGTTACACCATCCGCAAAAACAACCTGGACGTCCTCGGCCAGGGGGATCTTGACCTCTCCAAAGGCTCCGCCACCATTGAAACCAAGCTCGATGAGCCGGCCATGCTGTATGTCCAGGTGACCGGTGGCGGCGCCCCCATCCATCTGGGCGCGGCCGTTGCGCCCTGGAAGCTGAAACCGTCCGTTCCGCGACCCGCCGATTTCGATTCTTTCTGGGAAGGCAAACTCCGCGCCCTGGGCGAAGTCCCCGTCGACCCGGTGCTCACGCCGATTCCCTGCGACAAACCCGGTGTCGAGTTGTACTCCGTCAAACTTGGCAGCTTGAATTCCCACGTTCAGGGCTATCTCGCCAAACCGGCGAAAGAAGGCAAATTTCCCGCGCTGGTGATCTACCAATATGCCGGCGTCTACGCCTTGAAGACCAGCACCGTGACCGACCGCGCCGCCGAGGGCTGGCTGGCTTTCGATGTCGATTCGCACGATCTGCCGCCCGATCAGGCCACCGGCGTCCCCAACAATTACAACTCCGTCGGCAATACCAGCCGCGAGACTTCCTACTTCCTCAACATGTACCTGCGCGATTACCGCGCCATTGATTACATTTCCAGCCGCCCCGATTGGGACGGCAATACTCTCGCCATCACAGGAGGCAGCATGGGCGGGCAGCAAAGCCTGGTCACGGCCGGGCTGAATCCCAAAATCACCGCTGTCCTGGTGCTCGAACCTTCCGGCGCCGATTCCAACGGCGACCTCCACGGACGCAAAGCCGGCTATCCCAACTGGAATTCCAGAGATCCGAAGGTGATGGAGACCGCCCTTTATTTCGATACGGTCAATTTCGCCTCGCATATCAAAGCGCCGGTTTTGGCCGCGATCGGCTTCATCGACACCACGGCTCCGCCCGTCGGAATCTGGACCGCCCTCGATCAGATTCCCGGTCCGAAGGAAGTGATCGGCATGGTGGATTCCGATCACGACAACAGGACGCCCGAGCGGCAGGGCGCCTGGCGCGCCCGCCAGGCCGAAGTGCTGGCCGGGATTCTCAAGACAGGCAAGTACATCCCCGCCCGGTAGCTCGATTTGCTTGTGCCGCGCGCGCTCGTGCCGGCCGTGTCGACGCCGGCCTTTCACCCCCGCAACTGAGCTACGGCTTCGCGCGCCTTCTCCAGCAGCAGTCCGTGCTCGCCGCCCGCGCCCACGAAACGCATGCCGCGTCCCAGCCAGAATTTGGCGGCAGCCACGGCGCGGACCTGAATTCCGGGAACTACGCCATGCTGCTTGCATTTCTCGATTAATCTGTCGACGGTCGAAACCAGAGTCGGATGCTCGAACTGTCCCGGTACGCCGAGGGAAATCGACAGATCCGCCGGACCGACCATGGCGATGTCCATGCCCTTCACCGACAGAAGCTCGTCGGCGCGCTCGATCGCCGTCTTGGTTTCGAATTGCACCACCGCCAGCGTATTCCGGTTCTGATGCTCGATGATTTCCCCGAAACTGCGCGCTTCATACGAAATCATGGTGGGGTTGACGCCGTACCCGCGCTTGCCCACCGGCGGAAATCGCATCCAGCTCAAAGCTTCTTCGAGCAGCTTGGGATCTTCCACGCGCGGCAGAATAATTCCCTGCGCGCCGGAATCGAGCAGTCGCGCCACCAGCGAATACAGTAGTTCCGCCACACGCACAATCGGCGTGATGTTGGCGCTGTTGGCCGCCACGATCATGTCGTGCGCCGTCTCCATGTTGAACGATCCGTGTTCCAGGTCGATGAAGACGTAGTCGAAGCCCGCCGCAGCGAACGTGCGCGCGATTTCCGGCGACCGGTAGACTTGCAGCGCGCAGCCGATCGCCGATTCGCCCTTCGACAGTTTTTCTCGTGTCAGGTTGATCCGCATCGAACTCCATGCTAACCCGGATCGTCGGCCTCTGGCCCATTACCGAACGGTTTCATCAGCTTGCGGCCGGAAGTAACCTGCTCCCAGTCGGGTTCTCCCTGCCGCAAGCCCAGGAAACCTTTTTTCATTTCCGATTTTCAGGAATTATATTTGCAGCATTATCAACGCCGTTTCTCCCAAAATGGGCAGGACGCGCCCTCCCCTCGTGTATCCTCATGTGTGGAAGGGAGGCGCATCGGGCGCCATGGGCCGCCAAAAAGCTCAAAACCGTGCGATTCGCCCGGTTTCTGCTAGACAACTCCTTTGTCGTCATAGAGGGCGCCGTGCGATTCGCCCGGTTTTAGCCCAGCGCCTGCTCCAGGTCGGCGATGATGTCTTCCGGCGCTTCGATGCCGGCCGACAGCCGCACCAGGTTGTCGCGGATGCCCATGCGCTCCCGGTGCTTCGGCGAAATCTCGCGGTGCGAACTCATCACCGGATACAGCATCATCGTGTGGACGTCGCCCACCGATGTCGCGCGCACGATCATCTTCAGCGAATCCATCAGGCGAAAGACTTCTTCGCGGCCCGCGCCCCGGATCTCGAACGATACCACCCCTCCACACAGGTTCTGAGGGAACAATCGCCGGATGGTGGCGGAATCCGGATGCGCCGCGTCGCCCGGAAAGTATACCCGCTCGACCTTCGGATGCTGCGCCAGCCACGACGCCACCCGGCAGGCGTTAGCGCATTGCCGCTCCATCCGCAGCGGGAAAGTCTTGATGCCGCGCATCGTCAGGTAGGCTTCGAATGGTCCGAGCACCGGGCCCAGGGTCCTGGACAACGCCCGCAAGCTTTGCCCGTGCCCTTCGTCCGTCACCACCACGCCGCCCAGCACATCGCCGTGCCCGGCTAGATATTTGGTGACACTGTGCACGGCGAAGTGCGCTCCCAACTCCAGCGGCCTCGCGATCAGCGGCGTGCCGAAGGTATTATCGACCACCAGCGCCGCCCCCGCTTCGCGCGCGATTTCCGCGATGCGATCGATCGCGCCCACGCGCAGCAGAGGGTTGGAAATGGTTTCGATGAGAATGCAGCCCGGCTGCGTGTCCTTCACTGCCGCGCGCAGCGTGTCGAGGTCGCAGATGTCTGCGAAACGCACCTGTATCCCCGCTGGTTCCAGGATATTCATCAGCAGGCTGACGGTGGCGCCGTACATGGCATTGGCGGCCACCACCGATTTCCGCCGGTCGGCCAGCGCCGTCATCACCGCCATATGGATCGCAGCCATTCCGGACGCGCACGCCAGGGCCGTGTGCCCCTGCTCCAGTTCGCACATCAGTTCTTCGAGCGCCGCGGCCGTCGGATTCTCGTATCGCGAGTAGGCGAAGCCGGGCTCCTCCTGGCCGAATACACGGTCGAGCTTCTCCATTGAATCGTAGAAAAAGCTGGTCGCGGTATAAATCGGCGTGGCGATCGGGATGTGCTGCCCGGCCTTTTTTCGATCTCCTGCGTGGACTGCTTGGCTGTGAATCTTCAATCCTGCTCCCTGTTTCCTTGCTGCATCCGTGGCGCAGGCATTCGTGCCTGCCGCGTCGGCACTCATGCCGGCGCCAGGCGGCCCGCTACTTCCTCTTCCACCTCACGCCGCTCTTGGTGTCTTCCAAAATGATCCCCTGATCCGAAAGCTGCTGCCGGATCTGATCGGCCCTCGCAAAATCCTTCGACTTCTTGGCCGCCGTCCTTTCCGCAATCAACCCATCCACCTGCTCATCGGAAAGCTCTCCAGCCCGCGCCGAAGGCTTGATCACATCGAAAATCGAATCAAACTTTTCCAGGAATTCCAGCGCGCCGCGCACATTGTCGCGCCGGAATTCGCCCGAATCCATGGCGCTGTTGGCGTCGCGCACATATTCGAAAACGGCCGCCAGTGCTTCCGCCGTGTTCAAATCGTCGTCCAGGCTGGCGCTGAAATCCGCCATGGCCTTGGCGGTGCGTTCGCTCATCGCCTGGTTCCCGCCCTCGGGGAACATGTCGGTCTCCAGGCGCAGCTTGAAATTGCGCAGCCGGTCGATGGCCGTCGCCGCGCTCTTCAATCCGTCGAAGGTGAAGTTCAACTGTTTGCGATACGGCACCGAAAGCAGCAGGTAGCGGATGGCTTCGGGAGCATGGCCCTTTGCCAGGATGTCGCGGAGCGTAAAATAATTGCCCAGCGACTTGGACATCTTCTGGCCTTCCACCATCAGAAACTCGGCGTGCAGCCAGAAGTGCGCGAACGGCTTGCCGGTCAACGACTCGGATTGCGCGATTTCATTCTCGTGGTGCGGAAAGACCAGGTCGACGCCGCCCGCGTGTATATCCAGCGTCTCGCCGAGATATTTGATGGCCATCACCGAGCACTCGATGTGCCAGCCCGGCCTGCCCGGCCCGATGGCCGTTTCCCAGGCCGGCTCGCCTTCTTTCGGCGCCTTCCACAGCGCGAAATCGCGGACGTCGGCCTTATCGTACTCATCCACGTCGACGCGCGCGCCCGAGATGTTGCCGCTGAAATCGTTGTGGGACAGCTTGCCGTACGAAGGAAAGGTCGAGATGCGGAAGTAGGTCGAGCCTTCGCTTTCGTAGGTATGACCCGTCTGGCAGAGCCGCTCGATGGCGCTCACCATGTCTTGGATGTGTTCGGTTGCGGGAGTGAGTTTTTCCGGCCGTTCCAGCCGCAGCGTGGCGCAATCTTCCAGGAAAGCCCTGGTGTAGATCTCGGTATATTCGTTCAGCGATTTGTGCTGTGCCACCGCATTGCGGATGATCTTGTCGTCGACGTCGGTCACGTTCATCACATGGTCGAGCTTGAAGCCCGAGGCGCGCAGCCACTTGCGCAGCAGGTCGACAAATGTGAACGTCCGGAAATTGCCGACGTGGGCGTAGTCGTAAACCGTCGGTCCGCAGGTATACATGCGGACGATGCCATCGCTGGCGGGCTGGAAGTCTTCCACCTGTTGGGTAAGCGTGTTGTGGAATCGCAACGGCATAGAATTGTCGGGGAGATTTCATCGTAGCAAACCCCGTGGCGCGCGAACTCCTGCGTGCAGCGCCGAGACTCATCCCGGCGTTCCGACGCCCCCACCGGACTCCATCTCAGCAGGAGGCCCGTACCGCCAGCGCCTACGTTGCGTCAACCCCGTCTCCTCGCCAAATAGGCAGCCGGCAAGAAATGTTTCAAGCAGGCAATCCTTCTAAGCCGTGTTGTACCATAAGAAGTTACTTCATGAAGGACCTATTCGCAGCGCTGGAGCCAGGCGAACCGGACTGGCGGCTGGCGCAGGCAATCGACCCCGCCCGGCTTCCCGCCCACATCGCCATTATCATGGACGGCAATGGCCGATGGGCGAATCGCCGGCGATTGCCGCGTATTGCGGGACACAAGGCCGGAATCGGCCCGGTCCGATCGACAGTCGAAACCTGTGCGCGCCTTGGCATCAAGGTCCTGACGCTGTACGCCTTCTCCGTCGAAAATTGGAAGCGTCCGCGGCACGAAGTCCAGACGCTGTGGCGCCTGCTGCGATACTACCTGCGCCGCGAACTCCCCGATCTGCAAAAGAACGACATCCGGCTACAGGCCATCGGCCGCCTGGATGCGCTGCCGCCGCAGGTGCGCCGCGAACTCGACGCCGCCGTGGAAGCAACCGCGCAGAATCGCGGGCTGCTGGTGAATCTGGCGATCAACTACGGGGGGCGCGCCGAAATCGTCGATGCCGTGAACGCCATCCTCGATATGGCGCGGCTGGAAGGCAGCCTCGACAGCCTCAAGCTGGACGAAGACCTCATCGCCACCAGCCTCTACACCGCCTCCTGCCCCGACCCCGATCTGCTGATTCGCACGTCGGGCGAGATGCGCATCAGCAATTTTCTGCTGTGGCAGATCGCCTACGCCGAACTGTACGTCACCGATACCCTCTGGCCCGATTTCACCCGCACCGACCTGCTGCAAGCCGTCCTCGAATATCAAAAGCGCGACCGCCGTTACGGCGGCTTGAGCGCCGCTCCTCTCGTAACACCCGCCATTCCGTGCGATGCTCGTGACGAACGCCTGGTTGAAGCGCTCCGTCCGTCATGAGAAGGGTCCTTACCGCCGCCGCGCTGATCCCCATAATCGTCTACGTGGTTCTGTTCGCCAATCCCTGGGTCTTTCTGGGAGTGGTCGCGCTGGTGGCGTTCCTCTGCTTTCGCGAATACGATGCCATCGCCGCGAGCTTCGGATTCGGCGCGCCGGGAATCGTAGGCTACGGGTTGGGGCTGGCGATTCTGCTGGCCGGAGCCACGGCGCCGGCGGTCTGGCTGCTGATGACCGTCACGGCGCTGGTGGCCGCGGTGCTCGCGATGACGTCGCAGGATCTGTCGCACGCCCTGCCACGGGCCGCGTTGCTGTGTCTTGGCGTCGTCTACATCTTCGGATGCTGGCGGTGCGCCATCCCGATCCACGAGACCAACCGGCATTGGCTGATGTACGCGCTGATTCTCAATTGGGTGGGCGACGCCGGGGCGTATTACATCGGAAGGCCGTTCGGACGCCACAAAATGGCGCCGCGCGTCAGTCCCAAGAAATCGTGGGAAGGCGCGGCCGCGTCGGTGGTGGTCTCGATCGCGGTGGCCGTACCGTACCTGTTGTACTTCATTCCAGGGCAGAAATGGCTGCCGATCGTGTTGCTGACGGCGGCGGCGAACATCGCGGGGCAGGTCGGCGATCTGGCGGAGTCGGCCATGAAGCGCGGCGCCGGGGTGAAGGATAGCGGCGGGCTGCTGCCCGGCCACGGCGGATTTTTGGATCGCGTGGACAGTACGCTGTTCGCTCTACCTGTAATTTACGCGTATTTGTGCGCGGCGGGGCTGGGCCAGTAGGTCTTGGGGGGCAGGTTTTCAACCTGCGGCCGATTTTCCATCGGCCTCTCCAGTTGCGCAACGAGTCTGATCCGTGCCAAGAGGCTGGCTCTTTCAGCTTGCCCCGAACAGATCTACTGCCCGCCGAAGCGCTCCCGAACCAGTTGCATCGCCTCACCGGAGGTGTGGATGCTGCCTTCCAACTGCGCGTCTTCCACCGCCGTCAGCATCCTGGCGAAGAGCGGACCCGGTTTATAGCCGGCCGCGATCAGGTCGTCGCCGGTCAACAAGGGCTCGGGCTTGAGATGCTCCTCGGGCAACTCCGCCAGCCTGGCTTGCACCAGCTCGTAGTTGCTCAAATCGCGCGATCCGGCCATGCAGTCGAGGCGGTGCAGTTCGAGCAGCTCGGGGAAATCCGGCGTCCGCAGGAAGCGCTTAAGCGTGCTCTCCTTCATGCGGGAGACGTTCATGAACTTCATGTGGTTGGCGACCAGGGCCTCCACCTGGTCGATGATGTCGCGGGAGAAGCGCAGGCGGCCGAGAATGGTGCGCGTCATCTCCGCTCCCACCTCGGCATGGCCGTCGAAGCGGATGCGGTCGGCGACGCGGTAGGTGGGCGGCTTGCCGACATCGTGCAGCAGCGCGCCTAGCGCCAACGTCGGGGTGGGATGTTCCAACTGCTCCAGCAGCATCAGCGTGTGGGTCCAGACGTCGCCCTCGGGATGAAACTGCGCCGGCTGGCCGACGCCTTTCATGGCCGCAACTTCCGGCAGGATGTCGGCCAGAAGGCCCGATGAATCGAGCAGTTCGAGGCCGCGCCGCGCGCCGCCTTCAGTCAGGATCCGCACCAGCTCGTCGTGTATGCGCTCCACGGCGACCTTCTGAATGAGGGCATGGTGGCGCTGGATGGCGGCGAAAGTGGCCGGCTCGATTTCGAACCCCAGGCGAGCGGCGAAACGAACGGCGCGCAGTAAACGCAGATGGTCCTCGGAGATCCGCATATCGGGATCGCCGATGGCGCGGATGAGACGCTTTTGGAGATCGGCGCGGCCGCCGACGAAGTCGAGCACCTCGCCCGTCTCCGGGTCGAGCATCAGGCCGTTGATGGTGAAATCGCGGCGGAGGACGTCCTGGCGCGGGTCGGTTTCGAAATGGACGCTGTCCGGGCGGCGGCCGTCGGAGTAATCGCAATCACTGCGGAAGGTGGCGACTTCCACCTGCGAAAAGAAATCGCGTACCAGCACCACGCCGAACTGCGCGCCCACGCGGCCCGAGTTCGGGAAGAGGTCCATGATGCGGTCCGGCCGGGCGTCGGTGGCGACGTCGTAATCTTTGGGCGCACAGCCCAACAACAGGTCGCGGACACAACCGCCGACCAGAAAGGCCTGGTGTCCGGCGCCGCGGAGCTTGGCGATGACCGATCGTGCCAGCGCCTCGGAATTCATAGTCGTGTGTCTCTCCATCCTACGCTATATGCGCAATTCATGGCGATAGTGGCCGGCTCAGCGGAGATGTGGCGCGGGCACTCGTGCCTGCCGCGCCGAGACTCGTCTCGGCGCTCGTGGAGGCGCACATTACAGGCATAAGCGCCCGCGCCACGCCGGCCTCTTATTGCACCGGGGCTAACGCCACGCACACCGGGTTGGCAATGCGGATGGGCCGGCCGAACGGACGGATCTGACCGGTGCGGGGATGGACATGAAACATCTGCAGAGTGCCGGAATCCTGGCCGGCGGCGATGAGTATCGCGCCCTCGGGATCGAGGGTAATGTATCGCGGTTTTTGCACCATGGCGGGCGGGTATTCCATGACGGTCAATGTGAACGCCACAGGATCGATCGACAACAGCGCGATGCTGTCGTGGCCCCGGTTGGACGCGTACAGCCGTGTTCCATCGGCATTGACTGCAAGTTCCGCCGCGGTGTTGGCGCCGGTGAAGCCATCGGGAAGAATCGACGTGGCTTGCAGCTCTTCCAGCTTGCCCGCCGGCGAATCGTAGGTATAGGCTGTCACGCTCGACGCCAGTTCGTTGACGACGTACACCATCTTTCCGTTGGGATGGAACACCAGGTGCCGCGGACCCGATCCCGGGCGGGCGGCGGCCGATGGCGGATTGTTGGGAGTGATCGAACCACTGGCGGCGTCGAAGCGGTAGACGAAGATCTTGTCGGCGCCGAGATCGGGCACCAGCAGGAAGCGGTTGTCGGGCGAAAATACGGCTTCGTGCGCGTGCGGACCGGCCTGACGCTCGCGGTTGACGCTCGATCCGGCCTGTTGCACGAACCCCGCGGCCTCGCCCAGTTTGCCATCCGCCGCAATTGGAAGCACGGCCACGCTGCCGGACGTGTAATTGGCCACGGCCAGCCATTTCCCGGAGTGATCGATCGAGAGGTGGCAGGGTGCGCCGCCTTTGGAGGATACCCAATTCAAAAGCGACAGCTTGCCGGTCTTCGGATCGATGGCGTATGCGCTGACGCTGCCCATTACGGTTTCCGAGCCGTTTTCATTGACGGTATACAGCCACTTGTGATTCGGATGGATCGTGAGGAACGACGGATTACCGGTGTCCGCGGCCAGAACCGGCTTGGTGACGCGGCCCTTCTGGGGCTGGTACCGCGAGACGTAAATGCCCTTGCTGGCGCCCGAGGTATAGGTGCCGGTGTACATCCAGTAATCGGCGGCGTGAACGGCGCCGGGGGTGAGGACCGCCGCGGCCACAAGCGCAGCATGGATTCGTATCTGTCGAAGAGAGGACATCTGATCTATAGTAGCTTTCAGGTGCGGGCTGATCGATTGACAGGCGGCAGACAACGACCGCCTGTCCTACGTCGCGATACCATACCACTTTCGATGAACTTGCGCGCGTCCACACGGCTGGGCATGTTCGGCATGGCGATGCCGCTGTTTGAGGTGGTGACACGGATCGTTTGGGCGACAATTGCCGGAATTCCCGCGCAGGTCATTACCGCTGGCTGGGATTTTGCCGCGATGGCTCGCGCGGAACTGCCCGGACTGACTGTACTGGCATTCCTCTATGTCTTGTACCGCTCTTCGGCTCGCGCCACCAGCCCGGCACGGCTGAGCGACGCCGCGATGGGAGCGTCGATCGTGCTGATCCTCGCCCTGGCGTGGAATCTTCGCTGGTCTATATTCGTGGTGCCGTTTCATGACATGCGCGGAGTGGGGTGGATCCAGGTGGGGTCTGCAATCATCGGACACGTACTGGAGCCGTTTGCCTGGCTGGCTTTTCTGGTGACGTTCGTGCGTCTGCCGGAGCCGCCATTGCAGCCGGCCAGCCGCCGCGCGGCCTTGCTGGTAGCGGCGGCCGTCCTGGCAGGCGGCGCGCTGACCATGGCCACGATGGTGATTCAGTACATGGTCATGGCCGGCTTTCGCGGCGGTTATCCGGACTGGAATTTCACCATGGTCGGACTGCTGAATCTGTTGCGATGCGTCCTGTTGGTAGTTTTTGCGGTCGGGGCGTGGCGGGCGCGGCCGCAAATTGACCCGGCCGGCCGAGCATGGTGAAATTGGAGCATGCAGGAGATCGCGGTCACCAAATTCAAGGCGACATGTTTGTCGGTGCTGGAATCGGTGCGCAAGACGCGCAAACCAGTGCGGATTACTCGACATGGCAAGCCAATCGCAGAAGTCGTGCCGGCGGAGCCTGCGCCAAAGAAGCGCGTTCTGGGGGGCATGCGGGAGTGGACGGAGATAGTCGGTGATATCGTCGGCCCCGTTGGAGCTTTCGAAGGGCTCAAGAAGCGGCGAAGAAAGATACTGTGAAGCTCCTGCTCGATACCACATCTGGATCCGCGCAGTAGGCCGGCCAGAGAGGTTGAGCGATTCTGTCCGAAGGGCCATCAGGTCGCCGCAGAATGAGCTGTTTCTCTCGCCCATATCCGTTCGGGAGGCACATCACTTGCATCTAAGTGGAAAGCTAAAGGCGTAACCGTCTTTTTCGGTGTGGCTGCCGAGAGCTTTCGACAAGTTGCCCGTTCAGGAGGCTCCCCTCACGTTTGACATTGCAGTCGAAGAAGCAGGAATCAATCTGCCGTAGGCCGATCCTGGGGACCAATTTCTGGCAGCGACGGCATCCGTCCTCGGCCTGACTATCGTGACCAGGGATTCGCAACTACTTGCGTGTACGTGGCTGAAGACGCTCGCCAACGAGCAGTGGGCTACTCGGACGCGACGTGAAACATGCCCAGAAAAGCGCTGCGCTTGAAGGGATTGCTCCAGGTTTCGTTGAGTCCGCTGTCCTTGAATTCGTTTTCCAGCGCATAGGCCGGCATGGCGTGATCGACTGG
>Ga0335073_10008076_pt1 | contig 14753 bp, 10 predicted proteins | sample Lox_Sample_22_FD_207093 | JGI IMG/M metagenome (GOLD analysis project Ga0335073, IMG submission 207093) | Soil microbial communities from Loxahatchee National Wildlife Refuge, Florida, United States - Lox_Sample_2.2 | ecosystem: Environmental > Terrestrial > Soil > Wetlands | place: USA... | reverse complement strand
GTCGGGAAGGTCCCGGGTCCCGGCGGCCAGCCCATCCCGTACCGGGAGTTCGTCGCGCCCGGCCTGCTCGCGGTCTCCTCGATGAACGGCGCGATGTACGACTCGACGTTCAACGTCTTCTTCCGGCTCAAGTACGCCAAGCTGTACGACGCGGTGCTGGCCACGCCGATGCGGCCGGCTCAGGTCGCGCTGGGCGAGATCGGCTGGGCCCTGATCCGCGGCGCGATCTACGCGGCGGCGTTCATGCTGGTCATGCTGGCGCTGGACCTGGTGCACTCGCCATGGGCGGTGCTGGACATCCCGGTGGCGGTGCTGATCGGTTTCGGCTTCGCCGCCATCGGCATGTTCGGGACCACGTACATGAAGAGCTGGCAGGATTTCGACTACGTGATCCTGGCCAGCATGCCGCTGTTCCTGTTCTCCGCCACGTTCTTCCCGCTGAGCGTCTACCCGCGGGCGGTCCAGGTGGTGATCCAGTTCACGCCCCTGTACCAGGGCGTCGTGCTGCTGCGCGATCTCACCGTCGGCGTGCTCGGTCCGGACCTGCTGTGGCGGGCCGCCTACCTGGCCGTGCTTGGCGTCGTGGGCCTGTACGCCTCCGGCCGCCGGATCGGCAAACTCCTGCTCGTCTGACGCGTTTCCGGCACCCGCCGGAACGGGTATCCTGCGCGCGATGGGGGACGAGCAGCCAGCAAGATCCGGTGCCGAACCGGTCCCGCCGCAGGCCGAGGTAACGGCGGCCGTGGTGCCGCAGCGGACGGTCCCGCGGCCCCCGGCGCCGTCGGCCGGGCCGCCCCGCCGCCGGGCCTACGCCGACCCGGTCACCTGGGCCACGGCGGTCGCCGTGTTCGGCGCCTACGCCGCCATCTCGCTGTTCCGGCTCATCCAGCTCAACCCGTCCTCCTGGGACCTGGGCATCTACACCGAGTACGTGAAGCAGTACGCCGACCTGAAGGCGCCGATCGTGGACATCAGGGCGGCCGGCTTCAACCTGCTCGGTGATCACTTCCAGCCGATCGTGGCCGTCATGGCTCCGTTCTTCCGGGTCTTTCCCTCCTCGGCCACGCTGGTCGTGGGGCAGGCCCTGCTGATCGCGGCGTCCATCTTCCCGGTCAGCCAGCTCGCCCGGGAGAAGCTCGGCGTCGGTCCCGGCCGGGCCATCGCGGTCGCGTACGGCTTTTCCTGGGGCCTGCAGCAACTGCCCCAGTTCGACTTCCACGAGATCGCGTTCGCGGTGCCCCTGCTGGCCTTCTCGCTGTCCGCGCTGGCCCGCGGGCGTACCTGGGCCGCGGTGTGGTGGGCGCTGCCGCTGGTCTTCGTCAAGGAGGACCAGGGCTTCACCGTGGCCGCCATCGGGATCTACCTGATCGTGGCCGGCGTGCGGGCCAGGATCCCCGACCCCCCGGACCCGGCGGACCCGGACGGCCGCGGCCGGATGAAGGCCGGGCAGTTCCTGCTGATCTGGGGCTTCGCCTGGTCGTTCGTGGCCATCGGCCTGATCATCCCGCACTTCAACCCGGACCACGTGTACCAGTACTGGAGCGACGGCGGGGTGCTGGCCCCCGGCGGCCACCCGTCTGTCCTCGGCCTGGTCCGCCAGCTCCTGCACGCCTGGCCGGACAAGGCGCAGACCCTGGTCATGCTGCTGCTGCCGACCGCGTTCATCGCGCTGCGCTCGCCGCTGGTCCTGATCGCCGTGCCGAGCCTGCTGCTGCGCTTCATCGCCACCGACAGCAGCTTCTGGGGCACCTACTGGCACTACAACGCCACCGTGATGCCGATCATCTTCGTCGCCGCCATCGACGCCCTGGCCCGGATCGGGGCCGCGATGGACGCCGACCCCACCGCGGCCGGACCCGCGGGCTGGATCAGCGGACGCCGGGGCCCGTGGGCCGCGGCGCAGGCCGCAGCCCGGCGCTACGGCGCGGCCATGATGGTCGCGATCATGGTCCCGCTCGCCTTCCAGTTCCCGCTCAGCCAGCTGTGGAACGCCCAGACCTACCGGATCAGCCCGCACGTCGCGGCGGCCGAGGCGGCCATGGCCCAGGTGCCCGACGGGGCTACCGTGCTGACCACGCTGGACCTGCTGGCCCCGCTGGCCGCCCGGACCGACACCTACTGGATCGGCAACAGCGGCAACCCGCAGACCCAGTACATCGTGTTCGACGGCCTGGACAGCGACTACAGCCCCGCGATCAAGAACGTCCCCGCCTTCATCGCCAGCCTGTACCCGCCCCACACCTACACCGAGATCTTCTCCTCCGGCGACGTCTACGTCTTCCGCCTCACCCGCTCCTGACCGCTCCCGCTGGGGTGCAGGCTCAGGACAGGACGAACCGCTCTACCGCGTTGGCGAAGCCCTCGTCCTGGTTGGACGTGGTGACGCGGCGGGCGGACGCCTGCACCTCGTGGCTCGCGTTGCCCATGGCGATGCTGAGCCCGGAGTGGGCAAACATGAGCACGTCGTTGGGCTGGTCGCCGATCGTGGCGATCTGCTCGGCGGGGATCCGGTAGGTCCGGGAGAGGTACTGGGCCACGGCGCCCTTGTTGGCGTCGGGATTGGTGACATCGCCGTAGTACGGCTGAGACCTGGCCGCCGACACGTGGTCGCCAAAGCGCTCGCGTACCGCGTCCACGCCCTTCTGGACCGCGTCGTAGTCATCGCTTACCCCGGTGATCTTGGCCACTCCGTCCGACACCGAGGCGAAGCTGTCGACGACGGTGGCGTCGAACTTGACCGTCCAGGTCTCTCGGTCCACGTGCGGTGCCTTCGGATCGCGGATGAACCAGTCCGCCCCCCGGTAGATCCACACGTCCAGTCCGTGGGCGCCGAGCAGGTCGATCACCGTCGGCGTCACGTCGTCGGGGATAACCTGCTGCTCGATCACCGACATGTCGGGATGGACGTACACGCCGCCGTTGAAGGCCGCGATCGGCGTGGTGAGCTGGAGCGGCTCGATGAGCATTGACATGCCGCGAGGCGGGCGGCCGCTGGTGATGGCGAAGAGGATCCCGGCCTCCCGCAGCTTCGCGACCGCGGCGATGGCCCGATCGGTCAGGACTTTGTCCTGGGTTACCAGCGTTCCGTCGACGTCAGCGAGGAACAGTCGGATGGACGGGGCCATGGTGCCTCCAGTTGGTCCGGTGCGGTCAGGAGCTGGATCACACGTGCTTGAAGTCGGTCCTGTCGACTGACTCACCCCGGCCTACCAGCACTGTCGCCACCATCTCCGGCGGGAACAGGCCGTGCTGGACCACCCCGGGTGTCGCCGACAGCCGGGCGGCCAGCGCCACCGGATCATCCACCGGCCCGTGGTAGTCCGCGATCACGCCGCCGTCAGGGCTGGGCGGGACCTCGCGCAACGAGGCCGGGGCGACCCAGCGCATCGTGGCGCGCAGCCCGAAGGAGAGCAGTTCGAGGGGGATGGGGCTGTGCAGGGCCTGGACGGGCTTGGTCGAGTCGGCGATGACGACGAACCGGTCCGCCGCCGCGGCCACGATCTTCTCCCGGGTGTGCGCGCCGCCGCCGCCCTTCACCAGCCAGCCGTCGGGAGCGATCTGGTCCGCGCCGTCGATGGTGATGTCGAAACGGTCGATGCTCGCGACGTCCTCGATCCGCAGGCCCAGCTCGCGGGCGGCGTGCTCGGTGCGCGGCGACGTGGCCGCGCAGATGATGGTGAGCGATCGACGGGCCAGGGCCGGGAGCAGGAACGCGACCGTGCTGCCGGTGCCGAGCCCGACGGTCATGCCGTCTTCGACCAGTTCCGCCGCCGCCTCCGCGGCCACCTGCTTTTCCCGCTCGATGCCGTTCTGATCACCCGGCTGGCCTGTCATCGGATCCTCAGCTCGCCGCGCGGTCGGCCATGATCAGGGAGGCGGCGGCCTGCACGCGGCCCGCCGGGATCGTCGTATCGCCGGCCAGGAGCCTGGCCAGCGGCTCCTTTTTGTCCTCGCCGGTGACCAGCCAGAGGATCTGCCGGGCCCGGGCCAGCGCCGGGTAGGTCAGCGTCATCCGCACCCGCTCCTGGTACGGCTGGGTCAGGGCGACCAGGCGATCGGTGACCGACAAGACCGGGTCGCCCGGGACCAGCGAGGCGGTGTGCCCGTCGGGGCCAAGACCCAGGTGGACAAGATCGAACTGCTCGGGCAGCAAGGCCGCGTAGCTGGCGGCGGCGGCCGTCAGGTCGCTCTCGTTGACCGGCATGGGCCGTACCTGCGCCGGGGCCGAGCCCAGCGCCTTGGTGAGGTGGGCGAGGTTCCGGTCGGGGTCACCGGCCGGAGCCACGCGCTCGTCCACCTGGTAGATGACGGTCGCGTCCCACGGGACCGTCTCCGAGGCCAGCTCGGCGAACATGGCCCAGGGGGTGTGCCCGCCGCTGACCGCGAAGCGGAAGCTGCCGTGAGCCGCGACCGCGGCGCGGGCGCGCTCGGCCACGAATGCCGCGCCGGCCCGGGCTACGGCATCGGGATCGGCCAGAGTCTGGAGTTCGTGGTGCATATCGCTCCCTAATGCGTGTGCCCACAGCACATCACGCGCGTGGCGTACATGCCGATCATTCCGGAGATAGCAGACCGTGCGGCGGCGTACTCGGCCGGGGTCGGGAGCGACCGGGTGTACTCGCCAGCGCACCCCGTGGGGAGTACGTGAGTGATCGTCTGGTCCGCTTCCCGGGCTCATCCTGGCGAGGCGCTGCCATGGTGGGCATCTTCAGCCGGTAGGGGAACATGCCAGCTGTGCCGCCGGGTCATCGAGGCCCACGGTTGACCTTGATCGCCCAAGCCTGCGGGCGAGGTACGGCTGCTGAAGCCCTCAGGTGGCGGTTTGCCTCAGTTGTGGCGGCTGATCCAGACCGACACGTGGACCGGTTCCAGCACCTGCTGGATCACCCCGGTCAGGTCATCGCGGACCGAGTCCAGGTTCACGGCGTCTTGCAGCCGCGCCGCGAATGCGGTCACGGTCCGTTCTGCGTCGTACCGCGCCCGGTTAAATCGCCGGTCCACGATCTGCTGCACCCGGTGCCGCAGCGGGGTGAACAGCGCCGCCGCGGCCAGCGTGGCGGCGGCCACCGCCACCGTGCTGTGGAGCTGGAGCACCTGGGTGGCCAGCAGTACCAGGCCCGCGTACACCCCGACCAGCAGCCCGGTAATGATCGCGTAGGCCAGCGTCCGGCTGATGATCCGGTCGATCTCATACAGCCGGTACTTCAAGATCCCGATGCCGATGCTCGCCGGCAGGGCCACGGCCCCGACGCCGAACAGGACGTTTCCCGCGACAGTGCCGTTGAACCCGCTGCCCAGGACGCCCAGGACGATCGTGGCCGTACCGCCGAACGCGAGCCATTTCAGCTGCTGGCGGCGCTCGCCTCTGGCTCGCCGCCAGGTGACGAACGGGCGGGCGATAAACGCCAGCCAAGCCACCGCAATCAGCAGGACCGCCGCGGCCTGGGCCACAGATACCACGCCCTGGCCCGGATAGCCCACGTTCACGACATCGCCGAACGAATCCGCGAGGTGAATGTGGTGACCGGCGACCGCAGCAATCGCTGGCGCGAACGCGCTAGCTGTCACGAACGCCACCAGGCCCGCGTAGGCCCAGAACACCCGCCGCCAGCGCCGGGTCAGCGCACCGTCCGGGAACAGCACGATGACCACCGGGAACAAGCAGGCCGCGGGCACCCACAACTGAACGAGCAGTACGGCGACCTGGGCGAACGGCAGGCCCAGGTGACCGAGCTGGTAGCGCAGCACCACATACGAGCCGGCCTCCTGGCTCAGGAAGAACAGCAGCGCCGCAGCGAGCAGGACCCAGCCCTCGGGGTTGCGCGGCTGGTGACGCGCGACCACGAAACCGACCGCGGCGTAGATCGCGATCACGACCGGGGCCCCGACGCCGGAGATCGTCAATCGACCGGACAGGGCGCTCAGCACTACGGATCCCGCCGCCAGCACGAGCATCACGGCCAGGAGGACGGCGGCTGTGGTCACGGACGCCAGCCGGAACCGGCGTGCCGCACCAACCGCCGCCTGCGCCGGCGGCACCCCCGCCGGCTCCATCACTTCCACAAGCACGACGCTATTTAAGGACCGTTCCGGGAACGTTACCGTTCATCGGTGGTTAATCCGGGGGGAGTCCATGAGCGTTCTGGAGTAGGGCGCGTTCGCGGCGTGTCGGGGCTCGGTGATGTGGTCTGCTGCCCTGGGTTCCCGCGCCGTCCCGTGTTGCCCCCGGCGGGATTGCGGTGATCGTGAAGGATTCACTACTCCAGGGAGTAGCAGAGTCTTCGCGATCATGGAAACCGGGCGCGGGCGCGGGGCCGGGGAGCAGGCCGGGCCGCGGCGGGGCCGCCGGTGGATCACGACACGCCACGCGACTGGCCGCGGCGGCGTCCGCCGCCCGCGGGCACGCCGGAAGCTCACGTTAACCCCGGCATGTTCACCCCATGCCCGCAACCACCAAGCCCGGACCAACCCAACCAGACGCGGGAGGCGCGACCGGCATCCCAGCCGCCGGCCCCGCAGCGGGACAGGATGGGTTCCCGGGCCCGCTAGACGGAAGCGTGTGGCCGCAAGCCCACAGGCGGCCGCTGTGGTGGGCTTACTGGTGAGTAGATAGGCTGGTGGGCGACTCAAGCGGGAGGTTGTGCTCCATGGACTTCGCTTACGACGACCGCACGCAGGACCTCAGGGAACGCGTGCTCGCGTTCATGGACGAGCGGGTTTACCCGGCCGAGCCGGTGTTCAGGGAGCAAGAGGAGGCAGCCGAGGCCGCGGGCCGCGTCTGGGACCGGCTGCCCGTCACCGCGGAGCTCAAGGCCGAGGCACGCCGCCGGGGGCTGTGGAACCTGTTCCTCACCGGCAAGGCCGCCAAGGCGGTCAGCTCGCTGGACGCGGAGCTCTTGCCGGACCCGCCGCTGACCAACCTGCAGTACGCGCCGCTGGCCGAGATCACCGGCTGGAGTCCCGCCCTGGCGCCCGAGGCACTGAACTGCGCCGCGCCCGATACCGGCAACATGGAGCTGCTGGCCGAGTTCGGCACGCCAGACCAGCAGGAACGCTGGCTGCGCCCGCTGCTCGAGGGGACGATCAGGTCGGCGTTCTGCATGACCGAGCCCGCCGTCGCCTCCAGCGACGCGTCCAACATCGCCACCACGATCACCAGCACCAGCGACGGCTACGTGATCAACGGCCGGAAGTGGTGGTCATCGGGCGCGATGAGCTCGGACTGCAAGATCTTCATCGTGATGGGCGTGACCGGCGAGGCCGCCGTGGGCGGCCACCGGCGGCACTCCATGATCCTGGTCTCTCCCGACACCCCCGGGGTCGAGGTCAGGCGCGGGATACGGGTGTTCGGCTACACCGACGGGACGCACGGCGGCCACGCCGAGGTCGACTTCACCGACGTGCACGTCCCCCGGGAGAACCTCATCGGCGACGAGGGCGAGGGGTTCGCGATCGCACAGGCACGGCTGGGTCCCGGGCGCATCCACCACTGCATGCGCCAGATCGGCGCGGCCGAGCACGCCCTGGAGCTCATGTGCCAGCGGGCCATGTCCCGCACCGCGTTCGGCAAGCCCCTGGCCGAGCAGGGCGTCATCCAGGACTGGATCGCCGAGTCCCGGGTCCGGATCGAGCAGGCCCGGCTGCTCGTGCTCAAGACCGCGTGGCTGATGGACACGGTGGGTAACAAGGGCGCGCACACCGAGATCCAGGCGATCAAGATCGTGACCCCGGCCATGGCCGAGTGGGTGATCGACAAGGCCATCCAGGCCCACGGCGGGGGAGGGGTGAGCCAGGACTTCCCCCTGGCCCACCTGTGGGCGAGCGCGCGCACGCTCCGGTTCGCCGACGGCCCCGACGAAGTACACAAGAGGTCGCTCGCCCGCCGCGAGCTGAGGAAGACGGCGGCCCGTACCACCGCCGGTTCGGAATAACGGCGGCCCGCACCACAGCCCGTTCGGACTAAAGGAGACACTCAGTGACACAGACAGTCGCGATCGTGACGGGCGCGGCCCGTGGCATCGGCGCCGCGACGGCGCGCAGGCTGGCCGCGGACGGGATGGCCGTCGGGGTCCTGGACCTGGACGAGGCCGGCTGTGCCGGGATCGTGAAGGAGATCGCCGACGCCGGCGGGCGCGCGCTCGCGGTGGGCGCCGATGTCAGCAACCGGGATCAGGTCGAGGCCGCGGTCGGGCGCGTGGCCAGCGAACTCGGCGCGCCCGCGGTGCTGGTCAACAACGCCGGCGTGATCCGCGACAACCTGCTGTTCAAGATGACCGACGACGACTGGGACACGGTGCTCGGGGTGCACCTGCGCGGCGCGTTCCTGATGAGCCGCGCGGTGCAGAAGTACATGGTCGATCAGCATTACGGGCGGATCGTCAACCTGTCCTCGTCGTCCGCGCTCGGAAACCGCGGGCAGGTCAACTACTCCGCCGCCAAGGCCGGCATGCAGGGCTTCACCAAGACGCTGGCCATCGAACTCGGGCCGTTCGGGATCACCGCGAACGCGGTCGCGCCCGGCTTCATCGTCACCGACATGACCGCGTCCACGGCCGCCCGGGTCGGGGTCCCGTTCGAGGCCTTCCAGAAGGCGGCCGCGGACCGGATCGCGGTCCGCCGGGTGGGCCAGCCCGCCGACGTGGCGAACATGATCTCCTTCCTGGTCAGCGAGGGTGCGGGCTTCGTCTCCGGCCAGGTCATCTACGTGGCCGGAGGTCCCTTGTGCTAACTGTCGGGAAACTGTGCTAAGGAAGACATGTGCTGAGGACAACACCGTGCTGACACCCGAAGAGCTCCGCGAGCGGCTCCGCGCGTTCCTGGCGGAGCATGACCCGCACGAGATGGCCAAGCAGGACTTCCTGAACGCGCGGTTCGACGCGGGCCTGGCCTGGGTCCACTACCCCGAGGGGCTCGGCGGGCTCGGCCTGTCGCGCTCGCTGCAACAGCTCGTCGACACCGAGTTCGCGGCGGTCGGCTCCCCGGGCAACAACGCGGACCGCAACGCGATCGGCCTGGGCATGGCCGCGCCGACCATCCTGGCCTACGGCACCGAGGAGCAGCAGAAGCGCTGGCTGCGCGAGCTGTGGACGGGCCGGGAGATCTGGTGTCAGCTGTTCAGCGAGCCCGGCGCGGGCAGTGACCTGGCCTCGCTGGCCACCCGGGCGGTGCCCGGCGGTGACGGCTGGGTGGCGACGGGGCAGAAGGTGTGGACCTCGCTGGCGCAGGTGGCCAAGCGCGGGCTGCTGCTCGCGCGCTCCGATCCCGACGTGCCCAAGCACCAGGGGCTCACCTATTTCGCGGTCGACATGACCGCCCCGGGGGTAGAGGTCCGCCCGCTGCGGCAGATCACCGGCGAGGCCGAGTTCAATGAGGTGTTCCTGACCGAGGTGCGGATCCCCGACGCGGACCGGATCGGCCCGGTCGGCGAGGGCTGGAAGGTGGCCAACGCCACGCTGATGAGCGAGCGGGTCAACATCGGTTCCTCCCGGGCCGCGCCCCGCGAGGCCGGCATGATCGGCCCGGTCGCCGCCACCTGGCGGTCCCGCCCCGAGCTGCGCACGCCTGGCCTGCACGACCGGTTGCTGAAGCTCTGGACCGAGGCCGAGGTGGCCCGGCTGGCGGGGGAGCGGATGCGCCAGCAGCTGGCGGCGGGCAAGCCCGGCCCGGAGGGTTCGGCGGCCAAGCTGGTCTTCGCCCGGCTGAATCAGGAGATCTCCGGATTCGACGTCGAGCTGTCCGCCGGTGACGGCCTGCGTTACGACGAGTGGACCATGCGCCGTCCCGAGCACTCCACCTTCTTCGGCCGCGGCCCCGGTTACCGCTACCTTCGCTCGCGGGGCAACTCCATCGAGGGCGGTACCTCGGAGATCCTGCGCAACATCATCGCGGAGCGTGTGCTCGGCCTGCCCCCCGAACCCCGCGCCGACAAGGACATCCCCTGGAAGGACCTGCCGCGATGAGTGATAAGGCGGACCTCCCCGATCTCCTTTATTCAGATGCAGAACGGGCCCTGGCCGACAGCCTCGGCTCCCTGCTCGCCGACCGGGGCAGCCTGGACAAGGTCCTGGCCCGCACCGAGTCGGCCGAGACGTACGACGATGGCCTGTGGCAGGCCGTCGCGGGTGACCTGGGCTGTGCCGGGCTGCTCATCCCCGAGCGCGACGGCGGCGCCGGCGCCTCGTACCGCGAGGTGTGCTCGGCCGCCGAAGCCCTGGGCGGTTCCGTCGCCCCGGTTCCCTTTCTCGGCAGCGCCGTGGTGGCTACCGCCGCGCTGCTGAGCGTGGCGTCGGGCCTGCAGGCTGACGCGGCCGGGGGCGCTCCGCGCAGCGCCGCCTCGGTCTCCTCGGGCACGCCCTTCACCCCGGCGCGGGCGGCGGCCGACCTGCTGCGCCGGATGGCGGACGGCAGCGTGACCGCGACGCTGGCGGTACCGTTCGCCACCGCGCCAGCCGCCGGGTTCCCGCTCTCGGTCCGGGTGGCCGGGCCGCGGGCCGGCGACTCCCAGACCGGGGTCGCGCGCCTGCGCGGGACGGTCAGCGGGGTCGCCGACGGGCTGCCCGCCAGCGTGCTGCTGGTCCCGGCCGACGGCGTGCCGCACGCCCTGTACCTGGTCGACATGTCGGCCCCCCGGGTGGCCAAGGCGCCGGTGGTGTCGCTGGACATGACCAGGCAGCTGTGCGACCTGTCCTTCGAGGACACCCCCGGCACGCTGCTCGCGTCCGGCGCGGCGGCCTCGCAGGCGCTCGACGCGGCGCTGACCGCGGGCGCGGCCGTGCTCGCGGCCGAGCAGGTCGGGCTGGCGCAGCGCTGCCTGGACATGACGCTGGCCTACGTGAAGGAACGCCGTCAGTTCGCCCGGCCGGTCGGGTCATTCCAGGCGCTCAAGCACCGGCTGGCCGACGTGTGGGTCGGGGTCAGCCAGGCTCGCGCGGCGTCCCGGTACGCGGCCGCCTGCCTGGCTTCCGGCGACCCGGACGCCAAGGTCGCGGTGGCGCTGGCCAAGGCGTACTGCTCGGAGGTGGCCGTGCACGCCGCGCAGGAATGCGTGCAGCTGCACGGCGGCATCGGTTTCACCTGGGAGCACCCCGCGCACCTGTACCTCAAGCGGGCCAAGGCGGACTCCATTGCCTTCGGCACGCCCGACGCGCACCGTGCCGCGCTCGCTTCCCTGGTCAACCTGCCCGCGCCCTGAGCCCGTGAAAGCCGTGGACACCGTGAGCGGTGCTGTCCTGCCCGACGAGGCCGAACTGCGGCGCCGGGTCGGGCTCCTGTCGCTGGAACAGAAGATCCAGCTGCTGACCGGCGCGGATTTCTGGGCGCTGTACGCCGAGCCGGAGGCCGGCCTGCGCCGGCTCGTCCTGTCCGACGGCCCGGCCGGGGTCCGCGGCGAGTCCTGGGACGAACGGGACAGTTCGGCGAACGTGCCGTCGGCCACCGCGCTCGGCGCCACCTGGGACACCGGGCGGGTCGAGGCGATCGGCGGGCTGCTCGCCCGCGAGGCGCGGCGCAAGGGCGTGGACGTGCTGCTCGCGCCGACCGTGAACCTGCACCGGACCCCGTACGCGGGCCGGTGCTTCGAGTGCTTCTCCGAGGACCCGCTGCTGACCGCCCGGCTCGGCGCCGCCTACGTGCGGGGGCTGCAGCGCGCGGGCGTGGGCGCGACCGTCAAGCACTTCGTCGGCAACGACTCAGAGACCCAGCGGATGACCGTCGACGTCCGTATCGACGAGCGGACCCTGCGGGAGCTGTACCTGGCGCCGTTCGAGGCGATCGTCCGTGACGAGGGCGCCTGGGCGGTGATGGCCGCCTATAACGGAGTCAACGGGTCGCCGATGACCGAGAGCCCGCTGCTGCGCGAGATCCTGCACGGCGAGTGGGGCTACGACGGCCTGGTGATGTCGGACTGGACCGCCGCCCGCGCCACCGAGGCCACCGCCCGGGCCGCGCTGGACCTGGCCATGCCGGGCCCCGCGAGCCTGTACGGCCCCTGGGGAGACGCCCTGCTCGAGGCGGTCGCGAAGGGCACGGTCGACGAGGCGCTCATCGACGACAAGGTGCTCCGGATCCTCCGCCTGGCCGCCCGGGTCGGCGCGCTGGAGGATTCCCCCTCCCCGTCCGGGCTGGCCGCGCCCGCGCCGGATTCGGTGGAAGTGGCGCAGGAACTGCGGGCCGCCGCGGCAGCCGGCTTCGTGCTGGCCCGCAACGACGGCATCCTGCCGCTGCCGCGATCCGGCCCCGAGGACCGGGTGGGACTCGACCGGCGCCTGCGCGTAGCCGTCATCGGGCCGAACGCGGAAGTGGCCAGGACCATGGGCGGCGGCAGCGCCACGGTGTTCCCGCCCTACACGATCTCACCGCTGGACGGCCTGCGGGCCGCCGGGCTGCACGTGACGTACGCGGCCGGAGTGACCTCGCACCTGCGGGGCGGCCCGGCCCGGGCACCGTGGCTGCTCCGGCCGGACCGGCCGATCGACCCGGGGACCGGCGCCGAGATCCGGTTCCTCTCCGCGGCCGGCGAGCTAGCCGGATCGGAGCTGCGCGACGGGGCCACGTTCATGTGGCTGAGCGGGTTCGCGGCCTCGGGGGTCACCGAGCCGCTCGCCACGCTGGAGATCCGCTGCGTGATCCGGGCCACCGCCGGGGGTATCTACCAGCTGGGTGTCTCCGGCCTGGGCCGTTACCGCCTGCTCGTGGACGGCGCGGAGGTCTTCGACACCACCTTGACCCTGCCGGAGGGCGCGGACATCGCCGAGGCGCTGATGCGGCCGCCGCAGCACCTGGCCCCGGTCGAGCTGGCCGCGTGGCAGTCGGTCGCCGTGGCGGTCGAGCACGATGTGAACTCCTCACCGTTCGCCGGGCTGGGCACGCTCGTGCAGCTCAACCTGGTGCCGCCGCACGGCACCGACGACGAGGAGATCGCGGCGGCCGCCGCCCTGGCCGCCGCCAGCGACGCGGCCGTGGTCGTGGTCGGCACCACCGCGGAGGTGGAGAGCGAGGGCTTCGACCGCACCACGCTGGCGCTGCCGGGCCGCCAGGACGAGCTGGTCCGCCGGGTCATCGCGGCCAACCCCCGGACCGTGGTGGTGGTGAACTCGGGTGCCCCGGTCCTGCTGCCCTGGGCCGGGGACGCGGCGGCGGTGCTGCTGTCCTGGTTCAGCGGCCAGGAATACGGTGACGCGCTGGCCGACGTGCTGCTCGGCGACACCGAGCCCGGCGGGCGGCTGCCCATGACGTGGCCGGCGTCGGAGGAAGGCCTGCCCTCGACCCAGCCGGCCGACGGCGTGCTGACCTACCACGAGGGCCTGTTCGTCGGCTACCGCGGCTACGACCGCGACGGCCGGGAACCCCTGTTCCCATTCGGTCACGGCACCGGCTATACCACCTGGTCATATGAGTCCATCACGCTGGACCAGGCCCCGGCCGGTGCGCCCCGGATCGCGGTCTGCGTGACGGTGCGGAACACCGGCTCTCGCCGCGGCCGTGAAGTCGTCCAGGTCTACGCCTCCCGGCCGGACTCGGCGGTCGAGCGCCCGCCCAAGTGGCTGGCCGGCTTCGCCCCGGTCGACGCGGACCCGGGCGAGACGGTCACGGTCGCCATCCTCATCCCCGAGCGCGCCTTCCAGCACTGGGCCGGCCCGGGCTGGTCCACCGAATCCGGCTCGTTCGTCCTGGCCGCGGGCCCCTCATCCGCCACCCTCCCCCTCACCATCCGCGTGGACCGCCCCTAGGCAGCGGTCAGGGGATGCTGGGGATGCTGATGGCTTCGAGCTGGTTGGAGGCGTAGTTCGAGACCAGCAGGTGCCGGCCGTCCGGCTCGAGCGCCATCTCGCGCGGGAACATCCCTGCCGGGATGTATCCGACATCGGCGGGCTGGCCCGCCAGGGCGGCGGCCACGTTCACCACGCTGAGGTCGGAGGTGGCGCCGGGCAGGGCGAACCGGTTCGAGTCGGCCACCACGACCAGCGCGCCGTTCCTGACCAGCATCAGGCCGACCGGCGCCTCACCCACCCGGACGATCGCTACCAGCGCCCGGGCCGGATGGGACTGCAGGGCCGCGGCCGAGAAGCAGAGCAGGTCGTCGCTGCCCCGGGCCGTCACCCACACCTCGCGGCCGTCGGCCGACGTGATCACCCGGACCGGGTTGCACCCGGCCGCGACGGTGGCGACCACCGAGGCGGCGGGATCGGTCTCGGCCCGCGCCACGTTGATCACGGTCAGCGTCCCCTGGTTGCTCTTGATGTTGCCCGGTGTCGCCTCGCTGGTGGCGTACAGCCAGCGGCCGTCGGGGGAGACCGCCAGGCCGACCGGCGCGATCCCGAGCTGGATCGCGCCCACCAGGTCGGCCGAGCCGAAGCCCCGGGTAAGCGCCCGGTGCAGGTTGAAGACGGACGCCTGCGCGCTGCCCTCCTGGGAAACGAACGCGTAGGCACCGTCGGCGGAGACCGCCACCTCGATGGCGCCGCCGTTGGTGGGGTCGCCCAGCGTGCCGAGCACCGCGTCTGCCCGGCCCTGCTCGGCGCGGGCCACGCTGACCACCACCGCGCCGTTGCCTGAGGCCGCCAGCAGGTACCGGCCGTCCCTGGTCAGCGTCACGCCGACCGGGTTACCCGGGACGGGGATCGTCGCCACCTTGACCGGGGCGAGCGACGGGCCGGTACGCAGCACCTCGATGGCGGAAGAGGCGCTCGCGGCCACGAAGGCCCAGCGCCCGTCGGGAGTCACCGCCACGCCGAACGGGTTACCCGGAACGCTCA
>Ga0335073_10008075_pt1 | contig 14754 bp, 13 predicted proteins | sample Lox_Sample_22_FD_207093 | JGI IMG/M metagenome (GOLD analysis project Ga0335073, IMG submission 207093) | Soil microbial communities from Loxahatchee National Wildlife Refuge, Florida, United States - Lox_Sample_2.2 | ecosystem: Environmental > Terrestrial > Soil > Wetlands | place: USA... | reverse complement strand
TTTCTCGGGCTCGTGCGTGAACTCTTGCACGTACTGAATGAAGTAGCTCCAGGTTCCCACCTGCGCGCCCACGTACAGGAACTGGGCCACGACTGCCATCCAGAAGTGTGGGAAGCGGAACAAGTCGCGAAAGTGTCCGTGGTCGCCGCTTTCTTCGTGCTCGCTTTGGATGGCTGGAAATTTCGTACGCAGAATCAGCAGCGCCCAAACAACTGCGAGCGCACCCAACGCCAGATAGGGCTTTACCACGCGCAGCGTTTCAGAATGCAGGTACGCGCTGTAAAGATGCTGTGACTTCATCACATCGATCTGCTGGGCAGTCAGTTCCACGCCCGAGAAAATGAAAACCGTCCCGATCAAAACCCCTGTGATCGACCCGATCGGATTGAACGCCTGCGAAAAATTCAGTCGCCTCTCCGAACTCGCCGGGTCGCCGAGCTGCGCAATAAAGGGATTCGACGCCGTCTCCAGAAACGAGAGGCCGCTTCCGATAACCAGCAGCGCCAGAAGAAAGAACCAGTATTTGGCCACGATAGCCGCGGGCCAGAAAAGAAACGTGCCAAACCCAAATAGCAAAAGGCCCATCACAAAGCCGGACTTGTATCCGAACTTGCGCATGAAAAAAGCAGCCGGCATGGCCATGATGAAATAGCCGGTAAATTGGGCCGATTGCACCAACGCCGCCTCAAAGCGGGAGATGGCGAACGACTTCATGAACTGGCGGATGAGCACGTCCGTTAAGTTGTTTGGAATTCCCCACAAGAAGAACAAAAAGGTCACAAGAATGAACGGCAGGAGATGGCCCGACGGGAACAACGGCGCGGATTTGCCTTTACTTTCGCTTGTTGACGCTGGGTCCAGGCTCACGCGCATCGAAATTGTTCTCGAAGTTCGAGAGTCGCTGCAGGAACAAGCGGCTCATTAGAATTGCTAATCCCTGGGATTATGCATCACCTCGTACCGGTGCGGTGCGGCATTCAGGCCGCAGGTTCTGGCGACCCGAAATCACGGGTCCAGTTTGATTTTCAAGTCGGCGGCGATCTGCTTGCCGTGAAAGCGTCCGTTCTCGATGAAGATTTCGTTGGTGCGGGATCCGGCGACGATCACCCCAGCGACGTAGATTCCTCGCACATTGCTTTCGAGCGAGACCGGATCGCAGACTGGCCGGCATTGCTGCTCGGAGAGCTCAATCCCCATGCTGCGCAGAAAATCGTAGTCGGGGTGATAGCCGATCAAAGCTAGAACGAAATCGTTCTTCAGCCGGAGCGGGCCACTCGAGGTGACCACCACGGCGTGATCAATGCCGATTTCCTGCACCCAGCTGTTGAAGTAGGCCTCAATTTCTCCATTCTTTATGCGGTTTTCCAGGTCAGGCTTAATCCAATACTTCACATGATGATGCAACTGCGCGTCGCGGTGCACCAGCGTGACCCGCGCCCCGTGCCGCCACAGATCGAGCGAAGCAATGGCGGCGGAATTCTTGCCACCAATCACCAGCACGTCCGTGTCGTAATAAGGATGCGGTTCGCCGTAGTAGTGCGAGACCTTGGGCAGCTCTTCGCCGGGAATGTGCAGCTTATTGGCGAGATCGTAGTAGCCCGTCGAGACGATGACTTTCTTTGCGTGGTAATCGTGCGGGCGTCCGGCGCGGTCGGTCGCGGTGATGGTGAAATCTTTATCTTCGCCGAGAACGGTCTTCACCCACTCGTACTGGCGAACATCGAGATGGTAGTGCTCGGCGACTTTGCGGTAATACTCCAGCGCCTCTTCGCGCGTGGGCTTCTGCTGGGCCGTGGTAAACGGAATATCGCCGATTTCCAGCAGCTCGGGCGTGGTGAAAAAGACCATGTTGGCAGGATAGTGAAACAGCGAGTTCACCACGCATCCCTTGTCGACGATGATGACCTTCAGCCCGATTTTCTGCGCTTCGATGGCGCAGGCCAAGCCGGTCGGCCCGGCGCCGATGACAAGCACATCGCAGCGCATCTCCTCGGGAGATTTCGCGACTGCTTTCGGCAAAACTTCGAGTTCTTCGTCGCTGAGGTAATGCGGCATGGATGGGCAGCGGTTTGAGATGCTCCGCGAGCACCTGGGAAACGGTTGATTCTAGCATGCAGGGTTCGGACTCTGATTACAGTCGATCTGCGTTGGGCGCTATAATTTCCCGGTTGCCTTCATCTCGTCTTTCGCAGCAGGAGCGCGTCATGTCCACTACACTTACCGAACCCGCCAGGCCATCCCAGGCTAAGACCCGCATTGAATCCGACAGCATGGGAAAGATCGAAGTGCCGGCGAATGTCTACTGGGGCGCGCAGACGCAGCGGTCTCTCCAGCATTTCAACATCGGCCGTGACACCATGCCGCCGGAGTTGATTCGCGCCTTCGGCATTCTGAAAAAAGCCTGCGCGCTGGTCAATCAGGACTTGGGAAAGCTGCCCGCGGACAAAGCCAAGCTGATTGTGCAGGCCGCCGATGAAGTCATCTCGGGCAAGCTCAACGATCAATTCCCGCTGCGCATCTGGCAGACGGGTAGCGGCACGCAGACCAACATGAACGTGAACGAGGTGATCTCAAACCGCGCCATCGAGATCGCGGGCGGCGAGATGGGATCGAAGAAGCCGATCCATCCTAACGATCACGTCAATATGTCGCAGTCATCGAATGACACGTTCCCGGCGGCGATGCACATCGCGGCGGCCGATCGCGTGAAGAATGCGCTTATTCCCGCGGTCAAGAGCGTGCGCGATTCCATTACCTCGAAGGCCAAAGAATTCGACAGCATCGTCAAGATTGGCCGCACCCACCTGCAGGATGCGGTGCCGCTGACCGTGGGCCAGGAATTCGGCGGTTGGGCCGCGTTGCTCGATCGCGACATCAAGCGCCTGGAGCAGGCTCTGGATGGACTTTACGATCTCGCCATCGGCGGAACGGCAGTTGGCACGGGGTTGAACACGCATCCTGAATTTGCCGAGCGCGCTGCGAAAAAAATCTCCGAACTCACAGGACTGCCCTTCCGTTCGCATCCGAACAAGTTCGCGGCGCTTTCGGCGCATGATGAGATCGTATTCGCTCAGGGCGCGATGGAAACGCTCGCGGCGTCATTTATGAAGATTTCCAACGACATCCGCTGGCTCGCTTCCGGCCCGCGCTGCGGCTTGGGCGAACTGATCATCCCCGAGAACGAGCCGGGATCATCGATCATGCCGGGCAAAGTGAATCCCACGCAGTGTGAGGCGATGACCATGGTCTGCGTGCAGGTGCATGGCGCGACTGCAGCCGTCGGTTTCGCCGGATCACAAGGGAATTTCGAGCTCAACGTCTACAAGCCGGTGATCATTTACAACTTCCTGCATTCGGTCACGCTCATCACCGACGCGTGCCACGGCTATGTCGAGTACATGATTAAGGGCATCGAAGTCGATCGCGAGAAGGTCGATTCGTACGTGAAGAACTCGCTGATGCTGGTGACGGCTCTCGCGCCAAAAGTGGGATACGACAAGGCAGCGCAAATCGCGCACACTGCGCATGTGGATCGCTCCAGCCTGCGGGAGGCAGCGGTGAAGCTAAAGCATCTGACGGGTGAAGAGTTTGATCAACTGGTCAAGCCGGAGAGGATGACGAAGCCCTGAAACCAGTTATCAGTTTTCGACAGGAATCTCTGCCTTCGGCGCTTGCTGCAGTTTGGGTCCTCGGCTCTCGTTCGCTTTCGCCGTCGTAATCACCACCACGCTCACCAGCACGAACAACGTCCCCAGAATCGTGCGCGGGCCGAGCGGCTCGCCTCCGAAAAAATATCCGATTACGACTGCGACCACGGGATTCACATACGCATACGTTCCAACCTTGGTCGGTGACTCGTGATGGATCAGCCACACGTATGCCGTATAAGCCACAATCGATCCCGCTACGATCAGATAAGCGAGGGCAAGCCAGGCCTCACGAGAAACGGCCTGTACACGGAATCCGCGCAGCTCGCCGAGCAGCACCGACGCGAGGAAGAGCAGAATACCTCCACAGAGCATCTGCAGGCCGGAGCTCATAGCCTTCGCCGCTGGTTGCGGCATTTTCCGGCTGAGAGAAGATGCGATCGACCAACTGATCGCGGCGACGATCAATGCGATCGCTCCGGCGCGATCAATAGGAGCACCACCGAGGTTCAGCCCCGGCCCAACGAGCACCGCGACTCCGGCGATTCCCAACAACAAGGCAATTCCCAGCCGCGCGGTCAGGCGCTGCGTGCGCAAAATGATGATCTCGCCCAAAGCCATGAATACCGGGATCGTCGCCAACATAACGGCGGCGATTCCCGAGGGCACGCGGCGTTCGGCCCAGAAGAGCAATCCGTAATCGAAGACGAAGATCAATATCGCGAGAAACGCCGCCGCGCCCCACTCCCGCATGCTCGGCAGGGGAGTGCCTCGCGCGCGCATCCAGGCGAACAGAACCGAGCCGGCGACGACGAAGCGCATGGCCGCAAAAAGAAATGGCGGGACTTCGCGCACGCCGATGCGGATCGCCAGATATGTCGATCCCCAGACGAAATAGATGATGGCGAACGCGAGCAGAACCTTCCACAGGCGCGGCGATGGCGGGGATGCTTCGATCATTGTTTTTGATAGAGATACGACTGGAGAGATTAGATCATCGCAGGCAAGTTCCGGTGCGCGACACAGCCATAAAAAGATTCTATGGGTCTATAAACCGCGCGGAACTATCCACTATTTTTTGATCAGGCTGGTGTGGCTGGCGACGCACTGCCACGTAGCATTCTCGAGCACCCAGGTATCGGTGAATCGGCCGAGGTGATCATAAGCCCTTCCCTGGTATGTGCCCTGCGCATGATACGTCCCGATAACAACCGCGGTATCGCCGTAGAAACTCATTTTCACGTCTTGAATCGTGAGCGAGGAGGGTTTGAACAGCGGATCTTTGATGTCCGCCAAGAAGTGTTGCTTATCGCTGACTTCTCCATTCCACTCGGTGTTAATGAAGCGGCTCCCAACCAAGGCATCGAGTGCAGACGAATCGCGATTGACCTGCGCCTCGTTCCACAAGTGTTCAAGGACGAGCAGTTTGGTTTCGCGCGGATCGCTCTGAGCGAGGGCAAGGAGCGAGCACAGGATCAAGCAGCAAAATGGAACCGTCTTTCGATACATAGTCGTACAGGTTCGCCGTCATCCCCACGTGAGCGCGAGCCTTGCCAAAAGATAAAGTTTGGACCGAGGCTTTCGCCAGCAAATTACGCGGGAACGAGTTACGAATGTCACGGGAAAACGAACCGCCCCAAGACCCGGGAATTGGGCCGTAAACCATTCATTTTCAATCCGGTACTGAAACAGACCACTTTCTCCCCAAGTAACATAGGAGGCCGGAACCTGGCTGCGATAGCCGAGGTCCGCTAAGGTGCGCCGTTGAGGCTAAAATGCCCAGCGCAGCAGCGTGGCTCCAACGGTGAAGCCGGCGCCGACGGCCGCCAGCAGCACGAGACTTCCCTTTTTCAGTTTGCCCTGTTCTATAGCTGTGTTCATGGCCAGCGGGATTGTGCCTGCCGTGGTATTACCAAAGCGGTCAATATTTATGATCACCGATTCCGGCCGAAGTCCCAGGCGATCGACAGTTGCGTTAATAATGCGCAGATTGGCCTGGTGGGGAATGAAGCAGTCGATGTCGGAGCCCTTGAGCCCGTTGCGTTCGAGAAGCTTCTGGCATAGCTCAGTCTGCTTGCGAACAGCGAACTTGAAGACCTGTTGGCCATCCTGATGAACGTAATGCATTTTTTTCTCGACCGTTTCCTTGGTCGGAGGATGCAGACTTCCGCCGCCTGGCATATACAAGGAGTAACCACCAGCGCCGTCGACTTCATGAATGAAGTCGATGAATCCCTCCGAGTCATTTTCCGCCGGTTCCAGGATCGCCGCGCCGGCGCCGTCGCCGAACAGAACGCATGTGGCGCGATCGGTGTAGTCGATGATCGACGACATGACGTCGGAGCCGATCACGAGCACACGCTTGTGGGCGCCCGTGGCGATGAACTGAGCTCCGGTTTGCAGAGCGTAAACGAAGGCCGAGCAAGCAGCGGAGAGATCAAATCCCCAGGCTCCTTTGGCACCGAGTTTTTCCTGGACCAGACACGCTGTAGAGGGAAAAAACATATCGGGCGTGACCGTGCCGACGATGATGGTTTCGATATCGGTTGGCTTCAAACTGCGCTGCGCGAGAGCTTTTTGCGCGGCGCGCACCGCCAGATCGCTCGACGCAACTCCCTTGTTCGCGATGTGGCGTTCGCGAATACCAACGCGGCTCATAATCCATTCGTCGGAGGTATCGACCATCTTTTCGAGATCGGCGTTGGTGAGAACTTTGGGCGGCACATACGTCCCCAGAGCGCTGATTTTGGCGTGAATCGCTTTCGTCAATGAATACCCCTTGCAGATGAGTGCTCATATTGTGAGGGATGACAGGCAGGAATGTCTAACGACGGGGAATGATGAGAAGGGAGATTCCCAGCTGCGGTTTGTTCCTTATGCGGCAAAGAAACGAACCCTTCAGATCACCCGTACGACCGCCAATGTCGCATCATCAGTTTGGTGCTCCCGGGAGAAATCGTCCATAGAATTGAAGATCGAGGTGACTAGATCTTCGGCATCTTGAGAGCATTGCGATCCGCAGATGGCGGCTTTCACCAAACCCTGAACGCCCCACTCGTGCCCTTCCTGATTTGTCGCTTCGGTGAGGCCATCGGTAAAGGCGACCACCAAATCACCACTTTCCAGCTTTACTGAGCCTTCCCGGTATTCCGAATCCGCGAACAGTCCAACTGGCGCGCCACCCGTTTCGAGGAAATGCATCGAGCCATCTCGCCGAAGAACGACTGGCGGATTATGCCCGGCGTTCACATAACGCAGAATGCGGGTCGAGCCGTCGAACACTCCGTAGAACAAAGTTGCATATCGGCCCTCGGACGATGAAGAGTATGCCTGATGACTTACAACTTTGAGCAGCGCCGCCAAATCATCGCCGGTGAACAATGCCGCCGTCCGGAGGGAGGACTGCACACTGGCGATCATGAGTGCCGCGGCCAGACCTTTGCCCGAGGCATCTCCTACGACGAGCGCCAGGCGATCATCGTGAAGCGGGATGAAGTTGAAGCAATCGCCGCCGAGCGCCCGAACCTGACGGCAGCGGGCGCTATAGTCCAAGGAATCGCTAACCCTAGAGGGAAGCTGCATAAAGCCCTGCTGCACATCGCAGGCCTGTACCCAATCCTGGCTAACGTCTACTACCATTGCCTCGGCCGTCATTTTCTGCCTCCACCTATAGTCGGTTTTGGGCCTAAGAAATCGACACGAGGCCGCTGAATTCCCGTGAAAAAAATATTTTCTAGCGATGTAGAGAACCGCCGGGTTGGCTCCGACTACAGGATGAAAGCGCAAATCGGGCGCTGCCAATGAACGACAGCGCCGCGCATGTAACGAAGATTACTGATGAAATTAGGAGCGAAAGCGCATGAAATACATTTTGCTGATGTCAGGCACGAAGGCGGGCGTGGAGGGCTATCACGCGTGGTCGAAACAGGATATCGACGCGCACATGGCCGTTCTTCAGCGCATCAATAAGGAACTGGCCGAGTCCGGAGAGTTGGTCGCCACACAGCCCTTAGCCGAACCGAAAGAAGCAAAGTTTGTGCGCGGCGAGAAAAACGGCATGCCAGTCACCGACGGTGTTTTTCCCGAGTCGAAGGAATTCCTCTTGGGCTACTGGGTGGTTGATGTTGCCAATGCCGAGCGAGCTTACGCCATAGCGGGACAGATTTCCGCAGCTCCCGGACCCGGGGGCAGACCAACCAACATGCCGATCGAAGTACGGCGGTTCGCGACTCGCGAACCGGAATCGCATTGATGTACGTCGAGAATCCCACGCAGGCTCCGACTTAGGAGTGAAAGCGCGAACGTCGCAAAAACTGAATGAAAGGAGCGAGACAGTGAAATACATTTTGATGATGAATACGATGAAGGCAGGCCACGGCGTGCCGGCATGGCCCAAGAAGGATCTCCAGGCGCACATCGCCTTTATGCACGGTGTCAACAAGGAACTGCATGAACGAGGCGAGCTGGTATCGGCCGAGGGGCTCTCATTTCCGGATCAGGCGAAGCTGGTGCGTGCGGGCAAGGATGGCCGTCCGATCACCGACGGAGTGTTTCCCGAATCCAAGGAATTCCTTGCCGGCTTCTGGATTATCGATGTCGAGAGCCCCGAGCGGGCTTATGAAATTGCCGCCAAGGTGTCTGGCGCGCCGGGTCCCGGTGGCGCACCCTTGAATATGCCGATTGAGCTGCGACCGATTATGAGCGCACCACCGCAGGAGATGGTGTAACGGAAACCCTAATGACCAAGTCATGGGACGCATCCTCCGAGCATCTGCTGCGTGAACTTGCACCGCAGGTGCTCGGCGCTGTCGCGCGCCGGTTCCACGATTTTTCCTCGGCCGAGGACGCGGTGCAGGAGGCGATGATCGCCGCTTCGACGCAATGGCCGCAAGAGGGGGTTCCGGAAAACCCTCGTGGCTGGCTGATTCAGGTGGCGTGCCGCCGCATGACGGACCACGTGCGCAGCGAAATCGCTCGTCGCGAAAGAGAAACGGCCGTAGCTGCCGAAGTGGAAAGCTTGTCCCCTCCCCTCGAAATCGAGGCCGACATGGATCCAGACGACACATTGATTTTGTTATTTATGTGCTGCCATCCCGCACTGACTCCGTCCTCGGCCATCGCGCTGACATTGCGGGCGGTTGGGGGTTTGACCACGGCTGAAATTGGCAATGCCTTTCTGGTTCCCGAGGCCACGATGGCGCAAAGGATCAGCCGCGCCAAGCAAACCATCAAAGCTTCGGGTGTGCCGTTCCGTCTGCCCGCTCCGCACGAGCGAACGGAGCGGCTACCTGCGGCTCTGCATGTACTGTATTTGATTTTCAGCGAGGGGTATGCCAGCAGCATAGGAGTGAATCTGCAACGACTTGATTTGACGCGGGAAGCAATTCGCTTGACGCGCAATACGAAAACGCTGCTGCCCGATAATCCCGAGGTCGCGGGACTTCTGGCGCTGATGCTCTTAACCGACGCGCGTCGCGCTGCCAGAACCGGACCGGATGAGGAGTTGATTCCCTTGGACAAGCAAGATCGAAGTCTATGGGATCGAGCGGAGATCAGCGAAGGAATTGAGCTTCTCATGGCCGCGCTGTCGAAAGCGTCCGTGGGCCTGTATCAGCTTCAGGCGGCGATTGCCGCCGTTCACGACGAAGCGGAGAGAGCAGAGGACACCGACTGGCCGCAGATCCTTGCTTTATATGAGTTGCTGAAACGAATCGCCCCCAGTCCCATGGTCACTCTCAATTACGCCATCGCGGCCGCGATGGTGCACGGTCCCACCAAAGGTCTCGAATTGCTCAGGGCTCTCGACAGCGATCCGCGCATTGCCGGTCACTATCGGCTAGATGCGGTTCGCGCCCATTTATTTGAAAAGATGGGCGATCATGAAGTCGCGATCCAACACTACCGCAATGCGGCTGCACGGACGACCAGTATGCCCGAGCGGAATTACCTCATGACGCAGGCTGCGCGGTTGGCAGGTGATTCACTCTCTATTAGCAACCCACAATTTCGAGGACCGCTTTAGAACGCCCAGCGGATCAGCGTGGCTCCCGACGTGAATCCCGCGCCAACGGCTGCAACCAGAAGCAGATCGCCTTTTTTCAGCTTGCCCTCTTCGAGCGCGGTCCGCATGGCGAGCGGAATCGTTCCCGCGGTGGTGTTGCCGTAACGGTCGATGTTGATGATGACCTTCTCCAGCGGCATGCCCAGCCGGTCGGCGGTCGCGGTGATGATGCGCCGGTTCGCCTGATGGGCGATGAAGCAGTCAACATCCTGGCCAGTGAGTTTGTTTCGTTCTAGAACGCGTTCGGTCATCTCCGCCATTTTCTTGACGGCGTACTTGAAGACGTTCTTGCCATCCTGATGGATGTAGTGCATTTTGTGATCGACGGTTTCGTGCGAGGCTGGGTTCAGGCTTCCGCCTCCGGGCATGTAGAGGAATTCGCCGCCCATGCCTTCGATTTGCGCGACATGATCGATAATCCCCTCGCCGTCCGACGATGCGGGCTCGAGCAGGACCGCTCCGGCGCCATCGCCGAAGATGATGCAGACGGCGCGATCAGTGTAGTCGGTCATCGAGGAGTTCACGTCGGAGCCGATGACCAACACTTTCTTGTATTGCCCGGACTCGACGAATTTCACCCCGGCATTGAGCGCATAGAGAAAGCCGGAGCATCCCGCCGACACGTCGAACCCCCAGGTGTTGTGAATGCCAAGCTTGTGCTGAACCAGACAGGCGGTCGAGGGATACATCATGTCGGGCGTGACCGTGCCGACGACAATCAGTTCCACTTCCTGCAAGTCGAGGGAGTGGGACGCTAACAGATTCTTGACAGCGGCGACGGCCAAGTCGCTCGCGGCAATGCCTTTGTCGGCCAGATGGCGCTCACGAATGCCGACCCGTTCCATGATCCAGGCGTCGGTGGTGTCGACCATTTTCTCCAGGTCAGCATTGGTGAGAACGCGAGGCGGTACATAGGTTCCAACAGCGGTGATTTTCGCGCGAATGCGAGTGCTCAATGAGGACTCCCGGGAAAACCGCTCCTGCAGGGAAGAGATTTAGAAACCGAGTATTGTGCAGGATGCGGACCGGAAAGTCCATGATTGCGCGCACGATGGATGAAATCAGACCTCAGGCGGCCGCTTGCTGACGTTCGAGATCCATCCATTCCCGTACAAAGGCCGGACACGAAACCAGAGCGAAGCGATCCCGTTCACCCCGAAGCAGATACAAAATGGCGGCGCGATCCAATTCCTTAAGGTCAGAAAGGCTGAGCAGGGGCCATAAGTGGCATTCGGCGGCGGATTGCACGAGTTGATCCAGATACGATAGATGACCCTGAAACAGTTTGCCGGAAACCCGGATGGTCACTGTCGCTTCGATTGGCTGAGTAGCAGTCGGACGATTCCTCATTGCTCGGTTCGCTCCCTGAATTTGAAATTCCTTCGGCTAGCCGTATATCCATTGGACGCAAGAAAGGCAGACTCTTGCGCAAAGACTGGTATCAGATGTGTAAATATTTTTAGCGACCTAAAGCAACGGGAGGGAATCCTGTGGAAATCTTAGCCAGGCACCGGGGACTCACTGCACACGCAAGAGCCCGTTACCGTTGCTTCCTTCCGGACCTGGCGGGGTTGGCGGGAATGCGTCGCGCGAGACCGATGCCTGACGTTCTGATTCTAGCATTTGGAATTCGGAACAACCCGGAGGTGAAGTTTCAGGGCCGAGATGCGAACAAAATGTAAGTGACTTTCGATGCAAGAATCGGGTCGAAGCAGCTTCCCTTCTGATTAGCTTTCGCGAACAATAGAGTTTTGACAGCTTGGCCGTACGACCTGACCTGGACTTAATTTTGCGGCGATCAGCGCGCTGCCCCTTTGCATATGCTTTTGCAAAAACAAAATTCTGAGGCCACTTCGGTGAGTGCAGCGGTCGGGCGCTACGCGGATTGGTGTATCTACGCGCTCGTAGCCGCGGGATTCATTACGCTGGCGGGCACCGGTGGACTCGATCGGCTGACCATCGGCGCGATGTCGGTGGCTCTGGCCTTGCGCGCGTATTTTTTATGGCAGCGGCGCACGGTCGCGATTTCGGAACGCTCGACCACGCTGCTTACGCTGGCCTACTTCGTCGTCTTTGCGATCGATTATTTCGTCATCTCCCGCGGATTCTTGCCGGCTACGGTCCATCTTGCGGTATTTGCAGTGATCGTGCGCATGTTCTCGCTGCGCCGCCAGCGGGATTACATCACGCTGGCCATTCTGGCATTTCTGATGGTGCTGGCGGCCGCTGTCCTGACGGTCGACAGTCTTTTTCTGCTTTCATTCGCGGCATTTTTGCTGGTTGCAATGGCGGCGTTCCTCCTGTTCGAAATGCGTCAGTCGCTGGAAAACGCGGAGATCAGAGCGAAAGCTTTGGACCTGCCGAAGGATCGCGCATCGTTCCCATCCTCGGTTGCGCGGGTCGCCGCCGGGTTGATGCTGATGATTCTGGCCGCGTCGGCTGTTCTGTTCGTGATCTTGCCGCGGCGGTCGGCGGGATACCTGGGCGCTTATTCGTTTGGAACTGATTTCTCCTCCGGTTTCAGCGATCACGTGCGTTTGGGCCAGATCGGCAGGATTCAGCTATCAAACGCGGTTGTCATGCACATCGAGATCGAGGGCGATCGTACCGGCCGCTACAACCTGTATTGGCGGGGCGTGGCTCTGTCGGATTTCGATGGGCATATGTGGTCGAAACCACGCCAGGAATTCGTTTTGCCTCACTTGCCTGGCGAGACCAGCTTCGTCCTCCCAAACGTTGAAAACGCGGAAGCCTTGCATACTCGCAGACGCGTTCCTGAGTTCATTCACTACCGCGTGCTGATGGAACCGATTGGCACCAGCGTTTTTTTCCTCGCACCACGGCCTCGCACTCTCATGGGTAACTATCACCTCGTCGCTGCGGATTCCGCCGGAGCTGTCTATGATGTCGATTCGCAGCACGCCATCAGCCGATACGAGGCCGAGTCGGACATTGCGAAGCCGTCGGTTCGCAGTCTGAGAGGTGCGGGCGAAGACTATCCCCCTGGTATCTCGAACATGTACCTGCAGCTGCCGCCGATGGACCTGAGGGTGAGAGAGCTGGCTCAGCAGCTGAGCGCATCTGCGACGAATGAGTTCGACAAAGCGTCCGGAATCGAGAGCTATCTTCGTGGGAATTATCAATACACTTTAGAGCTGCCGGACTCGGAGCCTGCAGATCCGATCGCCAACTTCCTGTTTGAACGCAAGCGCGGCCACTGCGAATATTTCGCTTCCGCCATGGCCGTCATGCTGCGAACAATCGGCATTCCTTCCCGCGTGGTCAATGGATTCCGCAGCGACGAGTTTAACGATCTCACCGGTAATTATGTGGTCCGCGCCAAAGATGCTCATGCCTGGGTAGAAGCTTATTTTCCAGGATATGGATGGCAAACGTTCGATCCCACGCCGGCTGGGGCGTTTGGCGCTCCACAAGGCTGGGCGCGCATTGCCCTCTACTTCGACGCGATGGCATCGTTCTGGCGCGAATGGGTCGTGAGCTATGACGCTACCCACCAGTATGTGCTCGGGCAGGATGCGGTAAACAGAACGCGGAATTTCTGGATGCGCTCCCGCATGTGGACATACAAGCTCTATGAATCGATTCTGCAGTGGGGCGGGCGAGTTCATCATCGCGCGGAGCGTTCGCCGCTGGAATGGATACTCGCCGCCGCGCTTCTCTGCATATCCTTTCTTGTTCTCCGCAACTGGCAGCCGATCGTACGCATGCTGCGTGAACATCGGCTGCAAGCGCATCCCGAACGAAATCCTGAACAGGCAGCCACCATCTGGTATCGGCGAATGGCGAAAACGCTGGCCCGACGCGGAATGGAGAAACCCGAAACCCTGACCCCGCAAGAGTTCCTGCAAAAAATCGGCGACGCCAGCGTGCGGGAACAAGTGGCGCGGTTCACAAGCGTCTACGAGTCGGCTCGATTTGGAAATTGCGCGGAAGACGCCCGGCGATTGCCCGAACTCTATGAGGAAGTGGAAGGCGCTACACGGGGGAGTTGAATTTCAAACCGCGCACTTCCGCTAGAAGCGCCAAAACACTCCGCCCCCGACGAAGTAATTGTGTTGGCGCGTTTTGCCGGTCGGTGCCAGAGGAAAATCGGGTTCGCCGGACCAGAAGTCGCGTGCCTCGCCCCGGATATAAACGGAACCGACCAGTTTCACATCAAGTCCGACTCCGCCCTCGAGGACGCCGCTGGTTGTCGACTTCCCCGGGTTCGTTCCACCGTAGTCGAGCAGACTTCCCTGACTAAAATGCGCGAAACCGCCCCCGAAGCTCACCCAAGGAGAGACGGCTGTGGCGGGAAATAGATTCAACCGCGCAGCCGGCGTCAGGAAAAACTGTTTGTAATCGGTAGGCACGACAGGGCTGTTCGTATTGCCGGCATTGAGGTCCTCATCCGGGTTGTAGATTCCGACCACTTCGCCGGACAGCGAAAAAACCGGGTTTACAAAAAAGCGTCTCGCGTATTCGCCGCCGAAGCTGAGGCCTTTGCCGGAGTGAATCGTGGGATCGGTAATATTCGCCTTGATTCCCTGATCGCTGATGAAAATACGCCCGATCACGCCGCCAATTTCATTCTTCTCTTGAGCAAGCGAGGATGCAGCCGAAAACACGAACAGGCAGAAGACTGCAATCCAAAACTGTCTCGCAGACATTTGTGCCCTCCTTGCGAGGTGCAGGCTCTAATTGTTACGGCGGTAAGGGTTAGCCTAGCATGAGATCGGCATTTTAAATTCCACAAGCGCGCGGATTTCTGTGATTATTCTGGTCCCGCGTGATGGTCTTAATCCCTCTCGCGACCGGCGGATGCTGTGTTGCGCAATGTTAAGATAAATAGAGCTCAGGCCCGCAAAGGAAAATCATCTATCACATCCACCCTGAAAAAAAGAGGCCACGCTGCGCGCCAAGCGCGACCGAAGGTCGGATTCGTCAGCCTTGGCTGTCCTAAGAACCTCGTCGACAGCGAAGTGATGATGGGCATGATCGCGCGCGCTGGCGGCGAACTCACGCCGTGCGCCGAAGATGCGGACG
>Ga0335073_10008074_pt1 | contig 14755 bp, 15 predicted proteins | sample Lox_Sample_22_FD_207093 | JGI IMG/M metagenome (GOLD analysis project Ga0335073, IMG submission 207093) | Soil microbial communities from Loxahatchee National Wildlife Refuge, Florida, United States - Lox_Sample_2.2 | ecosystem: Environmental > Terrestrial > Soil > Wetlands | place: USA... | reverse complement strand
CACCGGCCGGCCCCCGGGGCGGCACGGGGTGCTCGGCTACCAGGTGGCCGTGCCGGGGCAGAACCGGCTGCTCAACGGGCTGCGCTGGGACTCGAGGGTGGATCCGCTGGCCTGGCAGCCGGGTTCGACGATCTTCGAACGGGCGGCGGCGGCCGGCATCGGCGGCTACCGCGTGACCCAGGCGTCGCTGGCCGACACCGGGCTGTCGCTCGCGACCATGCGCGGCGCCCAGGTCCTGGGCGCCGACACGGTGGGCGCGCTGGTCGCCGAGGCCGCGGTGGCCACCCGGCGGCCGGGGCGGGTGCTGGCCACGGTGTACCACGCCGACCTCGATTCGACCGGGCACCGCTTCGGCTGCTCGTCGGACGCCTGGCGCTATCACCTGGGGCATGTCGACAAGCTGGCCGAGCAGCTGGCCGGGGCGCTGCCGCCGGGCACGATGCTGTACGTGACCGCCGACCACGGCATGACCGACGTGCCGCCCCAGGACCGGATCGACGCCGACGCCGAGCCCGCGCTGCGCGAGGGGGTGGCGCTGCTCGGCGGCGAACCCCGGGCCCGGCACGTGTACGCCGAGCCGGGCGCGGCCGCCGACGTGCTGGCCGCCTGGCGCGAGCTGCTGGGCCTGCGGGCCTGGGTCGCGTCCCGGGAGCAGGCGATCGCCGAGGGCTGGTTCGGCCCGGTGGACCCGGCGTTCGCGCCCCGGATCGGCGACGTGATCGCGGCCCCGGTCGATTCGGCCGCGATCGTGGCCACGGTGGCCGAGCCCCGCGAGTCGCGGCTGATCGGGATGCACGGCTCGCTCACGTCGGCCGACCAGCTGGTGCCGCTGCTGAGCCTGGCGGCCAGGTAGCCGGTCCGGCTTTGGCGTCATGCTGGCCGGGCCGATATAAATCAGGACAGCAAGGCCGGCGCCCGGTCGGCCGCGGAAGGGGCGTGACCGTGACCGCAGCCAACTACGAGCAGCTGCCGGCGAACCTGCCGGTGCCCGAGGATGACGGCGCGGCCGCGCACCTGGCCGGTTCCGCGATGCCCTCGATCACGCTGGTCGCCACGACCGGGGAAACCGTGGACCTGTCCCAGCTCGGCCCGCGCGCGATCGTGTACGTCTACCCGATGACCGGGACGCCCGGGGTACCGCTGATCGACGGCTGGGACCAGATCCCGGGCGCCCGCGGCTGCACGCCGGAGTCCATGGGGTTCCGCGATAACTTCGGTGAGCTGGCCGGGCTCGGCGCCCAGGTCTTCGGGCTGTCCGTGCAGAGCACCGATGAGCAGGGCGAGGCGGCGGCCCGGCTGGGGCTGCCGTTCCCGCTGCTGTCCGACTCCGGCCTGGTGCTGGCCGGCCGGCTGCGCCTGCCCACGTTCAAGGCCGCCGACGGGGTCGTCCGGTACCGGCGGCTCACGCTGGTGCTGAACCCGGGCCGTATCGAGCACGTCTTCTATCCGGTGTTCCCGCCGGACCGGCACGCCGCCGAGGTGCTGGCCTGGCTGCGCGAACACCCGGCCTGATACCGGCCGGTTTCCGGCCACATTCCGGCCAGCCCTCGGGTTTGTCCACAGCCGGGCGGGGGAAACCCACCGGGTCTCCCCGGCTTGTCCACAGAAACGGAAAGGTTATCCCCAACTATGGGCGCCAGTCGTTCCGCCGGATCCCTGGTCGACGCCCGGTCCCTGGCCGCCGAGCTGACCGGCAGCGAACCGCCGGTGCTGCTCGACGTCCGCTGGCGGTTCGGCGGGCCGCCGGGCATCGAAAGCTACCGGGCCGGGCACCTGCCCGGCGCGGTCTACGTGGACCTGGACACCGACCTGGCCGGGCCGCCGGGCCCCGGCGGCCGGCATCCGCTGCCGTCCGCCGACGATTTCACGGCGGCCATGCGCCGGGCCGGCGTGCGGGCCGGCCACCCGGTGGTCGCCTACGACGGGGGGGACGCGACGATCGCCGCCCGTCTCTGGTGGAGCCTGCGCTACTTCGGGCACGACCTGGTCCGGGTCCTGGACGGCGGGCTGGCGGGCTGGACGGCGGCCGGCCTGCCGGTCACCACCGACGAGCCGGCCGTCGCGCCCGGGGACTTCACCGCGGTGCCGGGGTACCTGCCGGTGCTGGACGCGGCGGGCGCCGGCGCGCTGGCCCGGTCCGGGATCCTGCTCGACGCCCGGGCGGGCGAGCGCTACCGCGGCGAGACCGAGCCGATCGACCGGGTGGCCGGGCACATTCCCGGCGCGCTGTCCGCCCCGACCGCCGGCAACGTCGGCCCGGACGGCCGGTTCCTAGGGTCTGACGAGCTGCGGAAGCGGTTCGCGGACCTGGGCGTGGACGTGGAGCCGGCGCCGGGCGCCGCGAGCGGGTCCGGGCCCGCCGTCGGCGCCTACTGCGGGTCCGGCGTGACCGCCGCGCACGAGGTGCTGGCCCTCTCGCTGGCCGGGATACCCGCCGCCCTGTACGTCGGGTCCTGGTCCGGCTGGACCGCCGATCCTTCCCGGCCGGTCGCGACCGGCCCGGATCCCGGCTAAGCGGCTCTCACCCCGGTCGGCAGCAGCCCCGCGCTAGGGTCGGCGGAATCCGGGCAAAATTCACCGCACAGAGAGCGTTCGCGGCGGGCGATTTCATGATCTGGGTAGCTGAGAGGGTGTATTTGCGGCTCAGCTACCCAGATCCTGGCCGCGAGCCGGCCGGGTCGGAGCCCTAGCTGGGCGAGGTGGGGCCGGGGGCGGAACTGAGCTCTCAGGATCATGGTTTCCGGGCGTCAGCTCACGCCGAGCAGGCGCAGCGTGGCGGTGGTCGCCACGGCGACGACGACCGCGGCCAGGAACGGGGCGCGCCGGACCGCCAGCACGCCGCCGGCCAGCACCCCGGCCGGGCGGGCCCAGCCGGCGAAGCCGTGCCCGGAGGTCAGCGCCGACGTGGCCACCAGCGCGCACAGCAGCACGGCGGCGGCCACGGACAGCAGCCATCGCACCCGCGCGGACGGCGCGATCCGGCCCGCCAGCGACGGCCCGGCGGCGCGCAGCGCGTACGTCCCGCCGGCCAGCAGCAGGATCGCGAAGATCGTCATGCCTGGCCCTCCGCCCCCGCCTTCGGGCGGCCCCGGCGGCCGCGGCCGCCGGGAAGCGGCATGGCCACGGCGGCCAGGCCGGCCAGGGCCAGCAGCACCGGCAGCCCGCCGGGCAGGAACGGCGTGGCGGCGAGCGCGATCGCCGCGCCGGTCAGGGCGGCCCAGCGCACCGCCGGCTCGCGCAGCGCGGGCAGGACCAGCGCCAGGAGCACCATCGGCGAGGCCGCGTCGAGCCCGAGGGCGTCCGGGTTGCCGACCGCCCGCCCGGCCAGCACGCCGAGGGCGGTGCCGAGGTTCCAGACCACGAACAGCGCCGCGCCGCACGTCCAGAACACGGCCCGCCGCCGGGCCGGGTCCCGCTCGGCCAGCGCGAACGCCACCGACTCGTCCACCACTAGGTGGCTGCCGAGCAGCCGGGCCGGCCAGCCCCGGTCCAGCACGTCGGCCACGGCGAACCCGAACGGGAGCAGCCGGGCGTTGAGCACCAGGCCGGCCAATGCCGCGGCGGCCGGGGCCCCGCCGCCCAGCACGATGTACAGCGCGGCGAACTGGGCCCCGCCCGCGAACACCGCGGACGACATGACCAGCGGTACCCAGGCCGGCTGGCCGCCGGACACCGCGATCGCACCGAACGACACCCCGACCACGCCGTCGGCCAGGACCACCAGCCCGATGGCACGCAGCAGCCGCCGGTCCAGGGCGTAAAAGACAGGTCTTGGCCACGCCAATCCGCGCCGTGCCTCTGTTCGCCATACCGAACGCATGCCCGGTATTATGAACACGACTCGAAGTGTTCGTCAACACGAACGATTGATCGGTGGAGCGAACGAAATGACGATGGAGCAAGGCGTGCGCCCGCCGCTGGAGCGGATCGCGGCCGCGATCCGGTCCGAGCGGGAGCGGTCCGGGCTCTCCCTGTCCGAGCTGGCCCGGAGTGCCGGGGTGGCCAAGTCCACGCTGTCCCAGCTGGAGTCCGGCACCGGCAACCCCAGCCTGGAGACGCTCTGGGCGCTCAGCGTGGCGCTGGACGTGCCGTTCAGCCGGCTGGTCGATGGCCCGCCGCGGCCCCGGATCACGGTGCTGCGCCGGGGCGAGGGCGTCGCGGTGGCGTCCGAGCGGGCGCACTATGTGGCGACGCTGCTGGCCTCGTGCCCGCCCGGCGCCCGCCGGGACATCTACCTGCTGAACGTGGAACCCGGGCCGCCGCGCGAGTCCGCGCCGCACTCGCCGGGCACCGTGGAGCACGCGGTCATCGGCTCCGGGCGCGCCCTGGTCGGCCCGGCCGGGCAGGCCGCCCCGCTGGGGCCGGGTGACTACATGTGCTACCCGGGCGACGTGCCGCACATCTTTCACGCGTTCGAGCCCGGCACCATGGTGGTCATGCTCCAGGAGCACGTCTAAGGCGTCCTGCGGCATAGATAAGGCGACTGCCCGATGTGCGGTCCAGGGTCTTACGACGAATCTCGATGCTGCGGGGCCACGGGGGCCCCGGGGATCGAGGAAGACCGATGTACTCCCAACTGCTGGCGGGCATGGCCGTCGATCGGGTCAGCGACATGCGCCGGGAGGCCAAGACGAGGTCACTGGCCATGCGGATCCGGCGGACCAGGCCGGGACATCACGGCCACCAGGCTGGCCGCAGTGCCGCCGCGCCCTGCCGCGACGCTCTGCTGATTCCGCGGGCCGCCCGGTCATGAGCGAAACGATCCTGATGGACCGGGAGCTGGGGACCCCGGCTAAGGCCCGGCTGGACGTGCCCTGCCGCCACGAGCCCGACCTGTTCTTCGCCGAGGCTCCGGAAGACATCCGGCTGGCCAAGATGCTCTGCGAGCACTGCCCGGTCCAGGCCGCCTGCCTGGCCGGCGCGCTGCGGCGCGGCGAGCCGTGGGGTGTCTGGGGGGGCGCGCTGTTCGACCGCGGCATGATCATCGCGGACAAGCGGGCGCGCGGGCGCCCGCGCAAGACGCCGGCCGCGCCGGCCGCGCCGGCCGCGTCGGCCGCGCCGGGCGCCCCGCGCTCCCGCCGGGCGTCGGCGACCGCCTGCTGATTCCTGCTCATCCAGGGTCACAGGAAGTTGTTCGGCCAGATCATCGTCCGCCACATGTGCGCGACCGGCGACCCGTCGAACCCGAGCCCTTCCCCGGGCTGCCGGAAGTTGCGGCCGACCACGTCCTCGAAGGAGTCGAATTCGATCACGACACCCGGGTCGAACGAATAGAGGTCGTTGATCGTGACCAGCCGTGAGGTCATGTACCAGCGATGCCGGCGCGCGGCCTCGTGTTCCTGGCGCACGTAATCGGGCGGGCTGTAGTCCGGCCCGAAGTAGTCGATGTAGGCGTCCGGGTAGGCGTAGCCCACCGACTCGTCCGCGAAGTAACGCAGCGCCTCGTGCTTCTCGATGGCCCAGGCGACCTCCTCGTCGACGTACGGGCCGACCATCTGCGCGCCCCAGTAGCCGTGGTTGGACCGCAGCAGCCCGGCGTTGGCGATGTCGTGCAGCAGGCACGCCATGATCACCTTTTCGTCCAGCCCGTTCAGCTGGGCCAGCCTCGCGCTCTGCAGCAGGTGATTGCGGGCGAAGGGGCCGAACCGCAGCAGGAAGAAGTCCTTCAGCACCGGGCGTTCGGGCATCGTCGGCAGGGCGGGGTTGTCGCCCATCATGAAGACGGTGTCCGGGTGCTTGGTCTCGGCCATCAGCGCCGGGTGGTACCCGCTCGCCGGCGTGCCCAGCACCGCGGCGGCCGGGGGCATGATGATCCGCCGCCTGCGGTCGACGGCGTCGTCCAGCGGTTCGCGGATCCAGTTCGACGCGCCCGCCTCCCGCAGGGAGGCCGGCAGCTCGTGGGGGAGCGCCTGGCTCGACGGGCGCTCCGCCGGTGTGGCGTCAGCCATGCCACCACGTCCTTTCTGCGCAGGCCGCCGCTCGACTCTATCTCCGGCGCCGGGCTACGTTAGGGACGCAATGGCCCGGTTAGGAGGACCGAATGGCGCTCAAGATCATGCCGCACGGCCGGCTGCAGGAATGGGTCGCCGACGAGAAGGGGTTCTTCGCCGCCGAGGGACTCGAGTACAGCTTCGTGACCGGCGGTGACTACGGCATTCACCAGGCCAAGCGCGACCAGGCCGGGCAGATCAGGACCGGTGCGTTCGAGACGTTCGAGAGCGGGCGCGACGGCGCCAACGTGAGCTGCGCGTGCCACTGGGCCACGAACGCCGCGGCCAGCGAGGGCACCGGGCAGCTGATCACCACGGCCTACTCGGTGGCGCCGTGCGCGATCGTGGTCCCGCCCGACTCGCCGGTCCGCCGCCCCGAGGACCTGGCCGGGACGCCGATCGGGGTCGGCTACCACTCCGGCAGTCACTTCGCCACCCTGCAGGCGCTCGAGGGCGTGCTGGCGCCGGACCAGATCGAGCTCAGCTTCCAGGGCCCGCCGAACGAGCGGCTGGACACCCTGCTGAACCGGCAGGTCCCGGCGGCCACCGTGTGGGGCGTGCCGCTCTATATCGCCGAGGCCTTCGGGTTCCGCAAGGTGGTCGACGCCACGTTCATGATCGGGTTCCTGGTCACCGGGCTCGACGTCAGCCCGGGCGACGTCGAGAAGTACCTGGCCGCGCTGCGGCGGGCGCAGATGGAGATCGACCTGCACCCGGAACAGTACAAGCACTACCACCGGCGCGCCGTGCCGGAGAAGTACCGCGAGGAGGTCGACGTGCGCACGTTCGGCACCGGCGAGCGCGTCGTGTTCCTGCCCTACACCCGTGAGGTCTTCGCCGCGACCCAGCAGTGGACGCGGGCCCGCAAGCTCTTCCCTGAGCAGCGGTTCACCGTGGCCTACGACGACGCCGCGCTGGTCTGACCGCCGCACCACACACCCCGCCGGCCCCGGCGGCCAGCATCTGGCCGGCGGGGACGGTTCGGCGTCAGCGGGTGAAGTGCTCGAAGACGTGGCTGAAGTACCACGTCGGCTGGTCGAGCCCGGAGCAGTTGCCGGCGCCCTTGGTGCCGGGGCACCCGCCGTTGTCGCGTTCCAGCGCCCAGAATGACAGCAGGCCGATCCCCTGGCTGCGGGCCCAGTTCAGCACGGTGATCGCGTCGGCCGTCGACAACGTCTCGTCGGGACCAAAGTCGTCGATGCCGGGCATCTCGGTCACGCCGATCATGTGCCAGATCTGTGCGGGCGAATCAGACGGGTACAGCGACCGCAGCTCGGTGTAGCTGCCCGCGGCGGCGGTCTCGGTATCGGCGACCATGTCCTGCTCGGTGCCGATGTAGTAGTCGAAGGTCAGCAGGTTCACGGCGGCGATCCGGGCATGGTCGGCGATCGCGTTCTGGAGCAGCGCGTCGTCCTCGGCGTCCAGCCCGGTGGTGAGCACCGGCAGGGTGTAGGAGAACTGGATCCTCAGCCCGTGGTGCGCGGCCCACGCCTCGACCTCGGCGACCGCCTCGTTGCGCCGGTTGATACCGGCCGTGTCGGTCAGCGAGGTTCCCTCGATGTCCAGGTCGATGCGGGGCACGTGATACGTCGTGATCACCTGCTCGAAGACCTTGGCGATCCCGGACACGCTGGCGCAGCTGTCGGCGATCTCGGTGCCCGTGGTGTCCGCGGCGTAGCCGCCGAACGACGGGATGGCGTTGCCGCCGGCTCTCTGGATGGCCGAGATGTCGCTGCCGAAGCTCGACGCGGAGATCGGCGCGCTCGTGTCGCCGTTCCAGTACGCCGTGCACGAGCCGGCCGTGGCCGTCTGGAGGAACGCCAGCGACACGTACCGGGCGCCGGATTCCTGGGACAGGGCGGCCGGGCCGCCGTCGGTCGTGTCGTAGGTCTCGACGTAGGGGGCGAACACCTCGTGCGGCAGCCCGCGGCCGCCGTGCCAGGCATCCGCACCGGCTCCGGGCGCGGCGAATCCGATCGTGACTAACGTGGCGGTCGCGGCGGCCAGCGCCGCCAGCAGGGGGGTGTGTCGTCTCATGCGCGGATCCCTTGGACTAGTGCGGAACCGAACGAGCGATGGGCCGGAAGGCCTGGGCGAGCGGGGTGACCCGTCCTGGACGAATCAAATAGGAAAGTTTCCTATTTGATTCGGGACGCTAGTACCGCCCGTCCCGGCTCGTCAAGACCCGCCCCGCGCGGGGTTGCCGGCGGACCACTAGGTAGCCGGCGGTGACCGCGTTTCCCTCTCGCCCCGGTGGCAACACTGGCACCGATCATTCAGCCAAGGCAGAGAGGACAAACGCCGTGGAGTCGAACGAAAACCGCGCACCGCACCACGAGACCCCCGCCTTCGGGAGTCCGGATCTGCCCCCGGAAGGCATGCGGACCACGACCGGGGATCCGGCGGGCGCGACGATGACGGGGCCGCGCAACCGCGTGCTGGAGAGCCAGTTCCCCAACGTGATCACCGCGCCGGCCACGGACATCAGCACTCAGCCGTTCTTCTGGTCCTCATTCAATATCTCGCCCCGGCGCCAGCAGCGCGGCGGCTGGGCGCGCGAGGTCACCCAGTCCGATTTCGCGATTTCCGACGAGATCGCCGGCGTGAACATGTACCTCGAGCCGGGTGGCCTCCGTGAGCTGCACTGGCACCAGACCGCCGAGTGGGCGATCATGACCGAGGGCAAGTGCCGGATCACGACCCTCAGCCGCGACGGCAAGCCGAGCGTCGAGGACGTCTTCAAGGAGGACCTCTGGTTCTTCCCGGCCGGCCTGCCGCACTCCCTGCAGGGACTCGGCCCCGACGGCGCGGAATTCGTGCTCGCTTTCGACGACGGCCAGCAGTCCGAGAGCAACACGCTGCTGCTCACGGACTGGCTCGCGCACACGCCGCCCGACGTGCTGGCCAAGAACTTCCGGGTGGCCCGGGAAACCTTCGACGACGTTCCGCTGCACAACCTCTGGATCTTCCCCGGCGAGGAACCCGGTGACCTCGAGGCGGACCAGGTCGCGGCCGGCGTCGAATGGGGCGGTACGGAGCCGGTGATCTTCCGTATGTCGGAGCTGAAGCCGGCGTATGAGAACAGCGGCGGCAGCATCCGGATCGCGGACAGCACGAACTTCCCGGCGTCTAAGACGGTGGCGGCCGCCCTGGTCGTGGTCAAGCCGGGCTCGATGCGGGAGCTGCACTGGCACCCGAACGCCGACGAGTGGCAGTACTACATGCAAGGTTCCGCGCGGATGACGGTGTTCAACACCGGCCCGCACGCCAACACCACCGACTTCCGCGCCGGTGACGTCGGCCTGGTCCGGCGCAACTGCGGCCACTACGTCGAGAACACCGGCGACGATGATCTGGTCTTCATCGAAACGTTCCGCAGCGACCACTACGAAGAGGTCTCGCTGGCCAACTGGCTCAGCCACCTGCCGCCCAAGCTCGTCTCCGCGCACCTGAACATTCCCGGGGAGACCCTCGCGAAGTTCCCGCGCGGCGCCCAGGGAATCGTGCCGCTGCCGTAGCTTCAGGCCCCCGGCGGCGCGAGGTCGCGGCGCGCCGTGAGCACGAGCCAGGTCGCGACGCCGGTAACCAGAGCCGGGGCGGCCGGATGCGGGCCGGCGGCAACCACCGCGGCGGCGCCCGCGGCCACGGCGGCCAGCAGCCGGAGGGCGAGCCGAGCCGGGCGCCCGCGCCGCACCCGTGACGGCAGGCGCGCGGCCGCGGCCAGGCGTCGGCCACCCCATTGGGTCATAACGCCCCGTCTCGCCCCACCCTGGGCCCGCGATGGCCCGGCCAGGTCGGCCAGGGCCTCGCCGCGGCCGAACCGGGTGCGCAGCGCCGTGTAGGCGGCGGCTGCCTCGGCGAACCGCGCCGGGTCGCCGCCGTCCTCGCGGTCGGGGTGGGTGGCGCTGGCGATCCGGCGCCAGGCCGCGTGCACGTCCGCGTCGGCCAGATCGGCCCGGCGCTCGAGGCCGAGGACGTCGAACGGGTCGTTCGCCCTGGCCCGGGCCCGGCGGCGACCGGGAGGCGGTTCGGCGGTCACGGCGCGGGCTCCGTCCCGAAGGCCTCGTCGAGCAGCGCGCTCACGTCGGGCAGCCGCGGCCCGGACCGGGCCGGCCCGGGGACCCCGGCCGCGGTCCCGGCGGAAAGCCGCGCCGTCGCGGCCGTCGAGGTCTGCTCCGCCGGGCGCGGCCGGCCGGGGGCCGGCAGCGCGGCGGGCGCCGCCACCAGGCGCTTGACCTGGATGTAGGTAACGCCGCCGCGGTAGAGGTAGGCGGCCTGGCCAACGTCCAGGCCCCGGATGAGCTCCGGGTCGGTCACCGGGGCCGGCCGCATCCGCGAGCTGCCGCGATGGCGCCACACCGGGATGCCGATCAGCCGCCGGGCGGTGTCGGTCAAGGGGCGCGTCCCGGCCAGGGCGGCGACCGGCTCCGGGTGCGGGGTGCGCAGCAGCCAGATGCCGCCGTCGGCCGACGACGTGATCCGGTGGCGCTCGTCCTCATCGGCGGCCAGTCCGGCCCACGACTGCGCGGACACCTGAACGGCCAGCCCCAGCGACCGGGCGCGTTCGTACAGCACCCAGATCGGAAGCCGCCGGGAAACGGCGCTGAACTCGTCCACCGCGAGCAGGATCTCCCGGCCGCCATCGCGCACCGCGAAGCTGGCCAGCAGGTCGACCAGGGCGCGGGCCTGCGCCTCGGCCACGCTGATCTCTGCGGTGCCCTCGAGAATGCAGTACCAGGCGTCGGCGTCACCGAACCCGCCCCCGCCGTCGAGGCCGTGGCCCAGCCTGCGCAACAGCGTGCGGTACCGCAGCGCGATGTCGCCGACCTGCCGCGCCGCCGAGCGGAGCAGGCCGAGCTCGGCCTCATGCCCGCCAGAGGAGTACGCCGTGGCCAGCCAGCCCGGATCGAGCCGGGCCAGGAAGTCCGCGGCCCCGGCCGGCGGGCCGCCCGGCGCGGCGACGGCCAGCTCCACCACGGCCTCCAGCACGTCGGCGTAGTAGGCGGCGCCGCCCGTGCCGTGCTCGATCAGGTCGACCAGCGTGGTGGTGAGCTGCGCGGGCGGCAGCGCCCACAACGACAGCGCGGCCTGGTCCGGCCAGATCGCGGTGGACCGGGCCCCGGCGAGCCGCAGCACCCGCTGAGCCCGGTCGGCGATCCTCCGCGCGTCGGCTCCGCCCTTGCAGTCCAGCACCACCAGCAGCGGGGCCCGGCCCTGCCCGGCCGCGTGCCGGCGCAGCGCGGTGGCCATGAACCCGGCCCACAGCCGTAACAGGAGCGTGGTCTTGCCGGTCCCGGTGCTGCCCACCACGACCTGGTGCGAGCGCATCCGGGCGTACGGGATGCTGGCGATCTGCCGGTGCGGATGGCCGACCGTCCTGATCACGGCGCCGACCACGACCCGGCCGCCGCGCACCGTCAGCGGTACCGCGCCCGGCGCGGCGATCCGGGCCCGGGCGCTGCGGGCCTGGTGCCGCCACTGCCGCCGGTCGAACGCGACCGCCGAGTCCGGGCCGAGGCCGCCGCTGCCGGTTCGCAGCGAGCGGATCCGGTAGGCCCAGGCCAGGCCGCCGGCGGCCAGCCCAACCGGGATCGCGGCCGGCGCGATCACCGCCGCCGCCCCCGGCCAGTCGCCGGCCGCCCCCCGGTGCCACATGGCCAGCCAGGCCAGATAGGGCCCCGCCGCCACCTGCGCGGCCGAGCGGGTGGCGACGGCCGTGGCCGCGAGCCAGACCACCAGCATCGGCAGGCACCACAGGGCGGCCCGGTACAGCCGGGCCGGCGGCCAGCCTCCGAGCCAGGCGAGCCCGGCGCCGATCGCGGCGACCAGGGAGACCGGCGCCGCGGCGACGACCAGCGCCGTCGCGACGGCGATCCGGAGCAGCCGCAGCCCGGCGCGCCGGATCATCGCGTGGCCCTGACCGGCGACGGCATGGCGGCCCCCGGAGGCAAATGGCGGATCTCGATTCGGGCCCCGGCCTCACCCAGCGCCTCCCGGGCCCTGGTCACCGTGGACCGGGCGGCCGGCGAGCACAGGTAGATCACCCGAACGTGCCGCGGCGGGCCCGGCGCCCGGGCCTCGGCCGCCGGGCCGCCGTAGTCGCCGGTCCGGGTGAGCAGCTCGCGCATGATGGCCGTGGTCCGGCCCGCGGTCTTGGGGGTCAGCTCGGCCTCGATGGCCCAGCATTCGCCGGCCCACGGCACCGGGGCGTCGTCGGGCCAGTGCACCTCGCCGTCCGGAATGTGCTCGCGGAGCCCGATCCGGCCGCCGAGCCGCGCCCGCAGCCGCCGCTCGCTGCGCCAGTAGCCACCGCCGGCCGAGTAGCCGGGCGCCGACTCTAACGCCAGCCGCACCGCCGCCACGGCCCTGATGTGCGCGAGCCGGCTCAACGCGGGCGGGACCGCGGCGTATGGCAGCCCGCAGGCGGTCAGCCCGGCCCTGGTCAGCCAGGTCCACGGCCCGCCGGGCCCGAGCCGGGCCGTCTCCGCATGACCCCGCGCCCGCCACCTGGCCGCGGTGGCGCGGGCGCGGGCCTCGCTGGCACCGAGGACGGCCGCGAGGTGGTCGAACTGGACGCCGTACATCTCGGCGGCGAAGAGCATCCCTTCCGTGGCGTCGCGGCCCGAGCTGAGATGCTCTGCCCCTTCTGCCGGGATCACGCATCTATCACATCATGCGTGCCGCGAACATGCCCGCCCTGACCGCGGATGCTGGTGCGCGCGGCGACCGTGCGGCACAATAGGAGGGCAGCTCGCTGCCGGACCGGATTGCCTGCCGGATGAGGTCGTTGGGGAAGACGCATCTCGTCCGCTGGCAGGGAGGTTCTGGTGTCCGTTCGTGGCGTGCTGCAGGTTCACTCCGCGCCCCCGGCGCTATGCCCGCATGTCGAGTGGGCGGTAGCCGGGGTTATTGGCGTGCCCGTCAGGCTGCCATGGGTCGATCAGCCCGCGTCGCCCGGCACCGTGCGCGCCGAGCTGGCCTGGCATAGCCACCCGGGGACCTCCGCCACCATCACCTCGGCCCTGGCCGCCTGGAACCGGCTGCGGTTCGAGGTGACCGAGGAGGCGAGTCCGGGCTGTGACCCGGTCCGGTACAGCCACACGCCCTCGCTCGGCACGTTCTCCGCGGTCACGTCGGCGAACGGCGACATCGTGGTGCCCGAGGGCCGGCTGCGCGCGGCCATGATGCTCGCCGCCGCCTCGGCGCACGGCCGGCCGCACGACGGCGCGCCGGGCCGGGGCATGGAGGGCCTGCGCGACCAGCACGGCCCCCGGCATCCGGCGCTCGGCGGTTCCCTGGAGGCCGAGCTGGCGCTGCTGCTCGGTCAGCCGTGGGACGACGAGCTCGAGCCGTTCCGGCACGCGGCCGATGGCGCCCCGGTCCGCTGGCTGCACGCCACCGGCTGACGCCCGGTCCGGATCGCCCGGGTCACCACGTCCGGCCGGGCGCTTGCGAAATCCATGCGGGGGAGCACAGCGGTTTTCGCCACCCCGCGCAGAATATTTTTTGCGCGCTACTTGTTTCGATCCGGAGGCGCGGAGTTTCTCGTTATCTGGCCCACCGGATGACGCGCCGTACTACTATCCCGGCCTCGTTTTCCGGGCGCTTAATCACCCGGAAAATTCGGGACAACTAACGCGATGAGTGCGATCCGCGCGACCCGAACGATCGTCACCAACCCGTGCAAGCAGGACTGTGACCTGCGTCAACTTGCTGCAAACGTTCGCACTTCATCAGGTAGCCTTATCGTCGAACCAGCTTGACAGGCCTCTTGGTCGTTGTTTAACTCATGGACTCATACGACCGATTAGCAGGCACAAACTGCTGCACATCTTCGCGAGGAGCCAGGAAATGAGAAGCTTAGCGATCACCCATAAGGTGAATACCGCTGGCTGACGTCCGGCTTGGCTGCTTGGTCGCTTTTCCCCCGCCTTGCCCCAGCTAATCCCCCCCCAAGTTGGGCCGTGTATGCGCACGGCCGCGACCAGCGGGGTGACCGGCGCAGCAATCGTTGAACATTGACCCGTCATGCCAGCCATGGTCTGTCCACGCCAGGGGGGCAACCACCAAGGAGGCCTAGCATGACGCTGGCCAAGCATGCCACCGAAGAGCGCTCGACCTTCGAGCAAGACGTCCTTCCTTATATGCGCAAGCTGTACCCCGCGGCCCTGCGCATGACGCGGAACCCGTGCGACGCCGAGGACCTGCTCCAGGAGACCTTCGCGCGCGCGTACTCCGCTTTCCACCAGTTCCAGCCCGGCACCAACCTGAGCGCCTGGCTGTACCGGATCCTGGCGAACACGTTCATCAACACCCGCCGCAAGGCGAAGCGCGAGCCGGCCCAGTCCCTGCTGGGCGAGCTGGGCGAGATGCACGTCCCCGACGCCCTGCTCACCCAGCGCGCTCGCTCCGCGGAAGAGGAGGCGATGGAACGCCTGGCCGAGTCCGAGGTCCTGCGCGCCCTCTGGGAGCTGCCGGACGGGTTCAGCACCGCGATCTACCTGGCCGACATCGAGGGCTACCCGTACAAGGAGATCGCGGAGATGATGGGGACACCGATCGGAACGGTCATGTCCCGCCTGCACCGCGGCCGGGAACGGCTGCGCGCCCGCCTCGGGGCTCACGCCCGGGGCCGGGACTCGGCGACCGCGGCGGACAACGTGCCCCAGCAGGCCAAGGCCGAGCCGCAGGCTCAGCCCGTCCCGCAGGCTCAGCCCGTCCCGCAGGCCGAGCCCGTCCGGCACGCCGAGCCCGTCCGGCACGCC
>Ga0335073_10008073_pt1 | contig 14755 bp, 9 predicted proteins | sample Lox_Sample_22_FD_207093 | JGI IMG/M metagenome (GOLD analysis project Ga0335073, IMG submission 207093) | Soil microbial communities from Loxahatchee National Wildlife Refuge, Florida, United States - Lox_Sample_2.2 | ecosystem: Environmental > Terrestrial > Soil > Wetlands | place: USA: Florida... | reverse complement strand
GGAGCGCACGCGTCATCGATGTGATTGGCCCGGCGGCTCTTTAGTCGCGCGCGCGGCTGCGCATAGTATGTGCGGACTACGGCTCGCCTCGAACGAGGGGCGGGCCCGATCGTCCGGACTATGCGGTGAAGCTGTCGGTAGTTGATCAATCTCCCGTGCCCGCCGGATTTACGCCGGCTGACGCGCTGCACAATACGATCGATCTGGCGCGACTTGCAGATCGCCTCGGGTTCGAGCGCTACTGGATCGCCGAGCATCACGCGACCAGCGCCTTTGCGAGTCCCGCGCCGGAGATCATCCTGCCTCTCGTTGGCGCTGCGACCTCGACAATTCGTATCGGCACCGGTGGCATCCTGCTGCCGCACTACAGCCCGATGAAAGTGGCTGAAGTGTTTCGCGTGCTGCACGCGCTCTATCCGGGCCGAATCGACCTCGGTCTGGGGCGCGCGCCCGGTGGCAGTCCGCTTGATTCGTTTGCGCTCCGACGTGACCGCAAGCAGTCCACCTCGATCGATGATTTTCCCCAGCAGCTCATGGAGCTGCTGGCTTTTCTGAGCCGCAGTTTTCGCGAGGACCATCCATTCAGCCGAATCGAGCTTTCGCCTGCCATGCCAGGTGGTCCCGAGGTCTGGCTCCTGGGCTCGTCGCCATGGAGCGCGGCGGCGGCGGCGCAAGTCGGTCTCCCGTACGCTTTTGCGCATTTCATCGATCCGACGCATACGCGGATGGCGATTGAGTACTACCAGAAGAATTTCACTCGCTCCGAGGCGATGCCCGCGCCGCGCACGATTCTCTCGGTCGGCGCGATTTGTGCCGAAACTGAAGAGGAAGCCGATCACCTCGCGATGAGCGGGCGGTTGCTCGTTCGCCGCTTCCGCCAAGGCGGCGCGCGTGGTCCCGTGCCGACGCCCGAGCAGGCAAGCGCCGAGCTGGGGTCCGATCGTTCCGACCCGTGGTTTGGTCAGCACAGCGAGTTTCCGCGCAGCTTCGTCGGCGAACCCGAGCAAGTCTCGACGCGAATTATCGATATGGCGAGCCAGCTCAACGTTGATGAAGTCATGATCGTTACCGTCGTCCACGACCATCAGGCGCGACGCCGCTCTCACGAGTTGCTTGCCAAAGCCTTCAACCTGACTCCGCGCGCCGCAGCCTCCTGAAGCGGATCCGATCTCCGCTTCGTCCTTTGATCGAGGCGGAAGGAGCCCGCGCAAAAACAATGGAACTGACTGTTTCGCTCGCTTACGCAGGCTTAATCTTAGGCAGGATCCGTATGATATGCTTGCGACGACGTTAGCGGGCTAAGAGATGGCAACTTCGATCGAAAATCCCCCGACCCCTTCGGCGTCGCTGAGCCGCTCAGATGGCGACCTCGTGGTTCATCTCGCCGGCGATTGGCGCCTTCGCCACAGCTCGCTCAGGACCGAGAACCTCCTCGACGGCATTGCGAGGCCGCCGAAGCCACAGCGCATCGTCTTCGATATCACCGGTCTCGGCTTCTGGGATTCGAGCCTGCTGACGTTTCTGGAACATCTCGGCGAAGTCGCGCGCAAGGCCGGAATCGAGCAGGATCGCAGCGGCCTGCCCGCCGGTGTTCAGCGCTTGCTCAACCTCGCTGAGGCCGTGCCCGAGAAGGAAGGCGCGCGCAGCAGCGAGGCCGCGCGCGTCGGTATTCTCGCGCGCATCGGCACGGCCACAGTCGACATCGCGTCCGCCGCGGGTGAATTTCTCGACTTTTTCGGCCGCGTGACGATTGCCTTCCTGCAATTGCTTCGCGGAAAGGCGCGCTTCCGCACTTCCGATCTGATGCTGGCGATTCAGGAATGCGGCGCGAGTGCGCTCGGGATCGTGAGCCTCATCAGCTACCTGGTCGGCGTCATCCTCGCGTTCATGGGCGCCGTGCAGTTGCAGCAATTCGGCGCGCAGATCTACGTCGCCGATCTGGTCGCGATCGGCGTGACGCGTGACATGGGCGCGATGATGACGGCGATCATCATGGCCGGCCGCACTGGGGCCGCATTTGCCGCCGCGCTCGGCACGATGAAAGTCACGCAGGAGATCGATGCGCTCACGACGATGGGAATCTCGCCGCTCGAGTTCCTGGTGATGCCGCGCGTGATCGCGCTCGTCGTGATGATGCCGATCCTCTGCCTCTACTCAGACTTCGTTGCGATCCTGGGCGGCACAACCATCGGTGTCGGGATGCTCGGAATTGGCTTCGGCGCGTTCATCCGCGAAGCCGCCCGCGCCGTGACGATGACTGACGTGGTCGGTGGCCTCGTTAAAGGCACCGTCTACGGCGCACTGATCGCGATCTCGGGATGCCTGCGCGGTTTCCAATGCGGCAACAGCTCATCGGCGGTCGGCGACGCGGCGACGCAGGCCGTGGTCATGTCGATCGTCTTGATCGTCATCTCATGTGGAACGTTTGCGGTGATCTTCAACATCCTTGGAATTTGATCAGCGGTGAGCAAAGCACACGAGTCGATGCCCGCGCCGCCTGACCCGCACACTTTGCGCGGCAAGCCGCATATCGAGGTGCGCAACCTGACGATGGCGTTTGGCAGCTTCGTGCTGATGCGCGACCTCAACTTCACCGTGCGCCACGGCGACATCTTCATCATCATGGGCGGCAGCGGATGCGGCAAATCCACGCTCCTGCGTCACATGATCGGTCTGCTCGAGCCCGCTCGCGGCGAAATCGCTTATGATGGCAAGACCTTCACCGGCGCCACGCCCGAGCAGCGGGAGATCATGCTGCGCCGCTTCGGAGTGCTGTATCAGAGCGGCGCGTTGTGGAGTTCGATGACACTCGCGGAGAACGTGGGACTGCCGCTCGGCGAGTTCAGCGATCTGAGTCCGCGCGAAATCCGCGAAGTCGCTTCGCTCAAGCTCGCGCTCGTCGGGCTCAAGGGTTTCGAAGACTATTATCCGAACCAGATCAGCGGCGGCATGCAGAAACGCGCCGGGCTGGCGCGCGCGATGGCGCTCGATCCCGAGGTGCTGTTCTTCGACGAGCCGTCGGCGGGTCTCGACCCGATAAGCTCGCGCCTGCTCGACGACCTGATTCTCGAACTGCGTGACAGCCTCGGCGCAACGATCGTCGTCGTTACCCACGAGCTCGCGAGTATCTTTACGATCGGCAACAACAGCGTCTTCCTCGACGCCGGAAGCCGTACCATGATCGCGCACGGGGACCCGCACGATCTGCTCGAGCATTGCGACAATCCCATCGTGCATCGCTTCCTGACTCGCGGCGCCGACGACGGCGAGAAGTCATCGAGGGAACATGGGTAAGAGAGTAAATCCTACTGCGATCGGTGCGTTCGTGATCGGCGCGCTGGTGCTCACGATCATCGCGATCGTGATGATCGGTTCGGGCCGCTTCTTCCAGCGCACCCAAGATTACGTGCTGTTCTTCAAAGGCAGCGTCAATGGACTAGGGGAGGGCGCCGCGGTGAAGTTTCGCGGCGTCCAGATAGGGGTCGTCAAGGAAATCAGGCTGAGCCTCGATATCCCGGAAATCCCCGTTGCCCAGGAAGTCCCGACCGATATCCAGATTCCGGTTGTGATCGAGCTTAACTCCACCATGCTATCCAAGAATGGCGTCCGGAACCTCAACCTCGCCGATCCCGCCGGAATCCGCGCCGCGGTGAAAAACGGATTGCGCGGTCAGCTCGAGATGGAAAGCTTCGTGACCGGGGTCCTCTATGTCGACCTGGATATGCAGCCCGGCAGTCCTGCTAACTTCGTGTTACCGCCCAACACCGGCTGGGTCGAAATCCCGACCTCGCCGACGACTCTCGAACAGGCGCAATCTGTCGCAACGGAACTGCTCGACAAGCTCCGTAAAATCGATTTCGACAAGTTCCTGAACGACTTTAATCGCTCCGTCGATGCGATAACCGCCGTTGTCACCTCGCCCAAATTGCAGGAGACGATGGCCAACCTCGCCAAGGCCTCCGCCGAACTCAGCACGACAGCAGTAAGCTTCCGACAGCTTGCGGATAACCTGAACTCGCGCACCGGGCCGCTCGCCAGGAGCCTGAACGAGACTTCACAAAACGCCAACGTGACGATGGTCAAGGCGCAGGAGGCGCTCGAAAGCGTGCAGGAGACCTTCGATCCTGCATCGCCGTTGACCTACCAGCTTAACCAGACCCTGGTTCAGATTGGTGAAGCCGCGCGCTCGATGCGCGAACTGGCCGACTATCTGCAACGCAACCCAAGCTCCGTTATCAGAGGGAGATCCTACGTCCAGGATTCGCAATGAACCTACGCCTCAACATACTCGCTATCATTGCGGTCGCGCTGAGCAGTGCGGTTATCGGATGCGGCCCGGTGCTTGCGCCGCAACCTGACAGATCGAAGTTCTACACATTGACGCCGGTCGATGCGGCCACGTCGCAGCCGCCGCTGCCGATCGTGCTCGGCCTCGGACCGGTCAACATGCCGTCGTACCTGGACCGGAACGCGGTCGTGATTCGCACCAGCCCCACTGAAATGGACGTATCGGCGGTCGACCGATGGGCCGAGCCGCTTTCCGCGAACTTCACCCGCACGCTTACTGAAGATCTCTCGCGCACGCTGAGCCCCAAACAGATCGTGCAGTTTCCGTGGTTTACAGCCACGCTGCCCGACTACCAGGTTGAGATCTACGTCTATCGCTTCGAGGCCAACTCGGCCGGCACGGCAGTTCTCTCGGGCCGTTGGGCGATCAGGAATCCCGTCACGCACAAGACGCTCTACAGCAGCGACATGAATATAAGCCAGCCCGTAGCAAAAGGTGACGGGGCCGGCGCGGCCGCGCTCAGCAAGGCCGTCGGCCAGCTAAGCACCGAGATCGCGGCTGCCGTTCGCGAGCTCCCACCGCCCCAACAACCCGCCAAAACGAACCAGCAATCCTGACTTGATGCGACAGTGCGCCGCCCATCGCATGACCGAGCGTCGCACGCTGTTCCCACGACAATGGCCTGATTTCGCGGCATCCTCGCCGCGCGGAATTTTCGCGTTTCGATCACGGGGGAGATCTCTCATGGGTATGCGCCTGACCTCACGAACTGTTCGTATACCTTGCGCTTTTATCCTCGCATCGCTGCTGATCTTAATCGCACCGCTGCGCGCGCATGCGGAGGCCGCCTCAGTCGTGCGCTTTTCGCCAACCGGCACGATCAAGGAAGTCCGCCAGGTGACGGCGCGCTTTTCGCAGCCGATGGTTCCGCTGGGCGACCCGCGCGTCAGCGTTTCACCGTTCGCCATCGATTGTCCGCAGAAGGGCGCGGCGCGCTGGATCGACAGTTTCAACTGGTCGTTTGATTTCAAGCAGGATTTGCCGGCCGGCGTGCAATGCACTTTCACGCTGCGGAGCGGGCTTAAGACTCTCGCGGGGCAACCGGTCGCGAGCGCGCCGCCGTTTCAATTCGACACCGGCGGCCCGTCGGTCATCGAGACTCGCCCGTGGATGGACAGCAACGCGATCGACGAGCAGCAGGCGTTCGTGCTGATGCTCGACACCACCGTCGATCAATCGACGATCCCCAGTCATGCCAGCTTCAGCGTATCGGGAATCGCCGAGAACATTGGCGTCACGGTCATGAGCGGAGCGAATTACAACCTCCTCGCCAAGCGCTTCCAGAATGCGATCGCGAAGCGGCCGTTCGTTATCCTCCAGGCGCGCCAGACCTTTCCCGCCGAGGCCACCGTCAAACTGGTGTGGGGTAAAGGGATCAAATCGACCAGCGGAATCGCGACCAGCGACGATCAGGAGCTCAACTACACCGTGCGCAAGGCGTTCAACGCCAAGGTCAGGTGCGAGCGTGAGAACGCCAAGGCCGGATGCATTCCGCTGACGCCGATCACGGTGCACTTCACCGATAACATCACGACGGATCTTGCGCGCAAGATCGCACTCGTTGCGCCCGACGGCGCGCGAATCGCGCCCAAGATCAGCGACGACAACACCAACGAAACCAGCGACGTCGATTTCGAGCCGCCGTTCAAGGAATCGACTGCCTACAAGGTCGTGCTGCCGCCGAATCTCACCGACGAATCGGGCCGTAAGCTGATCGACGCATCGAAGTTTCCCTACGAGGTCACCACCGATCAGTTTCCGCCGCTCGCGAAATTTTCGTCGCGCTTCGGAATTATCGAATCGGTGGATCCCGCCCTGCCAATCACGGTGCGCAATCTCGAAGCGCAGATTCACGGCAGCCAGCTCAAAGTCGCCGATCCGGAAAACAGCACCGGCACGCTCGGCAACTTGATTACGCGCGTCGAGGCGACGATCTGGCGCGTCCCCGGTCCCGATCCCAGGGAGATTCTCGATTGGCTCGGCCGGGTCGCGGCGGCCAAACGCTCGAAGTCGGTTTTCGAAGACGAGAACGCGGGCGAGACTTCGTTCGACATCCCCAAGCCTAACGGCCCCAAGGCTTTCGAAGTCATGGGCATCCCGCTCAAGCGTCGCGGGCTCTACGTGGTCGAGCTGAAAAGCGAGCATCTGGGCGCAGCGCTGCTCGATCCGCCGCGCGCGATGTACGTTCCTGCGGCGGCGCTCGTCACCAACCTCGCGGTTCATTTCAAACAGGGCAAGGCCAATTCGCTGGTTTGGGTGACCGAGCTCGAAAACGCCAAGCCGGTCGAAGGCGCCAGGGTGAAGATCGCCGACTGCCACGGCGCTGAAATCTGGAGCGGACGCACCGACTATCGCGGCCTCGCGCTCGTGCCGCAGCTCGACGCGCTCGACAATCCGCCCACTTGCGATCAATCCAACTCGGACAACGGCTCCGAATTCTACAGCGATCAGAACCTCGCCCTGCAGAATCTCACCAGCGGCGTGCTGGTCGTCGCGCAATATGGCGCGGATTACAGCTTCGTCCATTCGAGCTGGAAGAACGGCATCGAATCGTGGCGCTTCCATCTGCCGAGCTTCTACCAATCGTCGCCATTCAACGCGCACACGGTTTTCGACCGCACGCTGCTGCGCGCCGGCGAGACCGTGCACATGAAGCATTTCATCCGCGCCCAGACGCTCGACGGTTTTGCCCTGCCGCCGCCGGACAAGATGCCCGACACCGTTTCGATCCGTTTCGCGGGCGGCGATCAGCATTACGACCTCGATCTTACGTGGAGCGAAGACGGCACCGCCGCGACCGATTGGGCAATTCCGAAAGATGCCAAGCTCGGCGAGTACCAGGTGGTGCTCGCTCGCACAAAATCGGCGAGTCCGACCGCATCGCCAAATCCGAACGCTGATACTTCGAGCACCGAACTTCAATCGGGATCGTTCCAGGTCCAGGAGTTTCGTATCCCACTCATGAAGGCGGCGATCAAAGTCCCCGCGACACCTGAGGTCAGCGTGACGCAGGTGCCGATCGACGTGAGCGCTAACTATCTGTCAGGCGGTGCGGCCAGGGGGCTGCCGGTGATCTTGCGCAGCCAGGTTTCGAACACCAACCTCGCGAGCTTTGCGGATTTCCAGGACTTCACGTTTGCGAACGGCGCCGTCAAGGAAGGGATCAAGAAAACCGATACCTCGATGGAAGGGCCGCCGGAGGCTCAGCCGGGTGTCCATCAGCGCAAAGACCTGACGCTCGACGCGGCGGGCGGTGCGCGCACGGTGATCACCGATATTCCGCCCGCCAGCGTGCCGCAGGACGTGCGCGCGGAGCTCGAGTTCCGCGATCCCAACGGCGAGACCCAGACGGTCTCTAACACCGTGACGATCTGGCCCGCGAAGCTGCTGGCCGGCGTGCGCGTCGAAGACTGGGCCTCGGAGCCTGGCGTGGTCAGCGCCAAGCTCGCCGCCGTCAATGACAACGGCAAGCCGGCGTCCGGGGTCGCGATCAGCGCCATCGTGCTGACCCGAAAATATTATACTTACCGCAAGCGTCTGATTGGCGGATTTTACGCCTATGAGAATACCGAGGAGGTGAAGCGCGTCGGCCCGTTATGCTCGGGCACGACCGACATCCGCGGGCTTTACACTTGTCAGGCCAAGCCTGGCCTCACCGGCGAGGCGATCGTGCAGGTCTCCGTTACCGACGATAGCGGCCACACCAGCGTCGCCAACACCAGCGCGTATATCGAAGGCTCCCGGATGTGGTTCTCCGGTCAGGAAGACGATCGCATGGACGTGCTCGCCGAGAAGCCCGAGTACCAGCCCGGCGACACGGCGCGCTTCCAGGTGCGGATGCCGTTCAGCGAGGCGACCGCGCTCGTTACCGTCGAGCGTGAAGGAATCCTCGCCGCAACCGTCTTGCGCCTCTCGACCAGCAAACCCGTCGTGACGCTGCCGGTGCGCGATTACGCGCCCAACGTCTTTGTGTCGGTGCTCGCGGTGCGTGGACGAATCGCGGGAATTCAGCCGACCGCAATGGTCGATCTCGGCAAGCCCGCGTTCAAGCTCGGTATCTCGAGTATTCGCGTCGGCTGGCGCGACCATCAACTGAAAGTCAACGTCACGCCGGAGAAGCTCGTCTATCACGTGCGCGACAAGGCTCATGTGAAAGTGGCCGTGCGAAATTTCGACGGCAGCGCTCCGCCGGCGGGCAGCACTATCGCGATCGCGGCCGTGGACGAAGGCCTGCTCGAGTTGATGCCGAATACGAGCTGGAAATTGCTCGAAGCGATGATGGATCAGCGGCCGTACCAGGTCGACACCTCGACCGCGGAGATGCAGGTGGTCGGACGCCGTCACTACGGCCTGAAGGCAATTCCGCCCGGCGGTGGAGGCGGCCGCGCGATCACGCGCGAGCTCTTCGACACGCTGCTGCTGTGGAAAGCAACCGTCGCGCTCGATGCGAATGGCGACGCCGACGTCGAGGTGCCGCTCAACGATTCGTTGACCAGCTTCAAGATCGTCGCGATTGCCGCGGGCGGCACGGGCCAGTTCGGCACGGGCGAATCGTCGATTCGCTCGACCCAGGATCTTCAGCTTTTCTCGGGCGTCTCGCCGATCGCGCGCAACGGCGATTCGTTTGCGGCAGAGTTCACGGTGCGCAATGCCTCGGATGGTCCGCTCGATGTGAATGTTGCCGCGGCTGTCGAAGGCCTCGCCGCGAAGCCGGCGCCGCAGAAGATCACGCTCGGTCCCGGCGACGGCAAGACGATCGACTGGCACGTCGCGGTGCCGTTCGGACCCTCGACGCTGAAGTACAAAGTCGATGCGCTCGCGGCGTCGGGCCCGCAGGACCATTTGCTGATCTCGCAACAGATCATTCCCGCGGTGCCGGTCCGTACCTGGCAGGCCACGCTGACACAACTCGACAAGCCGATTTCACAACCAGTCGCAGTGCCTAGCGATGCGGTGCCGAACCAGGGCGGCGTCGATGTCCGGCTGAGCCCGACGCTCACCGCCGGCCTCGGTTCGATCGAAGCTTGGATGCGCGCCTATCCGTACATCTGCCTCGAGCAGCGCGTCTCGCGAGCGATCGCACTGCATGACGCCGAGATGTGGAAGAACATCATCGCCGACCTGCCGTCGTACACCGACGGCGATGGGTTACTGAAATACTTCCCGACGATGCAGGAAGGCAGCGACGTTCTGACCTCTTATGTGCTCGCGATCGCAAGTGAAGCCGGCCTGATGATTCCTGGTGACGTGTTGTCATCATCGCAATCGGGACTCTCGAATTTCGTCGCAGGAAAACTTGCGCGGCAGGAACCGTTTGCTGTTGTCGATCTGCCGCTGAGAAAGCTCGCTGCGATCGAAGCGCTCTCGCGCTATGGAAAGGCTGACAGCTCGCTCCTCAGCAGCGTCCATATCGAGCCGAACCTGTGGCCCGACTCTGCGGTGATCGACTGGTGGAGCATCCTCGAGCGCACGCAAGGGATTCCCAAACGCGCCGAGCGGCTCGACGAAGCCGAACGCATCATGCGCGCGCGCCTCAACGAGCAGGGCACGGCGATGCATCTGTCGAGCGACCCGCGCAACGACCTGTGGTGGCTGATGGTCTCGCCCGCCGACAACATGGTGCGGATGATGCTCGTCGCCCTCGATGCGAAAACGTGGTCCGACGATCTGCCGAAGATCATGCGAGGTGCACTCGCGATGCAGGACAAGGGCTCGTGGCAGGGAACGGTCACCAACGCCTGGGGCACGCTCGCAATCAACAAGTTCGCACAAGTTTTCGAGTCGACACCGGTCGCGGGCATGACCACGGCGTCGCTCGGAACGGTTTCAAACAAGCTCGACTGGGCTCACGATCCGAAGGGCGGCACGCTCGATTTTCCGTGGCCGCCCGCGCTGGCGAATCTCGATATCACTCACGCTGGCTCTGGGAGCCCATGGGTCGAGATCAGGACCAGCGCCGCGATTCCGCTCAAAGCGCCGTTCACCAGCGGTTTCACGATCACGAAAACGATCAAACCAGTGGACAGCACGCACGCGGGCGGATGGAAGCAGGGCGACCTTGCGCGTGTGCATCTCAAGATTGACGCGCAAACCGACATGACCTGGGTGGTGATCGACGACCCGATTCCAGCGGGCGCGTCGCATCTCGGAATCGGGCTCGCGCGCGAATCGCAAATCGCGACCGCAACCGAAAACCTCAACAACGAAAATTACCTGTGGCCCGACTACACCGAGCGCGCGTTCAGCGGTTTTCGCGCGTATTACTCGTATGTGCCGAAGGGCACGTTCGAGATCGAGTACACGATCCGGCTCAACCAGATCGGCACGTTTCAGCTCCCGCCCACGCATGTCGGCGCGCTGTATGAACCGGAGATGCTCGGTGAGTTGCCCAATAATCCATTCACGGTGGGTCAGTAGATGCGCGCGCGAATAGTAATCGTCGCGATCCTCGCCGCCCTCATCGGATGTGCCTGGTTTGCGAGCGCGCCGGATGCACCGCCCCCGTTCGACGAGGTTCGCGCGCGATGGCGTCCGTCCGACGCGCAGCTTCTCGATCGCAAGGGCGATCCGCTCTACGAGCGCCGGGTTGATTCGCACGGCCGCCGTCTCGCGTGGACGCCGATCGATGAAATATCGCCGGCGCTGTTGCGCGCCGTGATCGCTTCAGAGGATCGCCGCTTCTACGATCATCATGGCGTTGACGCGAGAGCGATTGGCAACGCCGGGATGCACGCTTTACTCGGCGCCCGAACGCGGGGCGCCAGCACGATCACGATGCAAGTCGCGTCAATGATCGATCCGAGCCTCGGTCGCGGCGGCCGTCGCTCGGCGATGCAGAAACTCCAGCAAATCCGCAGCGCGCTCGCACTCGAGCGCACCTGGAGCAAGGCGCAGATCCTCGAGGCCTATCTGAACCTCGTTACCTGGCGCGGCGAGCTCGAAGGTATCAACGCTGCCTCGCGCGTGATGCTGGGCAAAGCTCCACACGGAGTGAACGCGGGAGAGGGAATCGTGATGGCGGCCCTGGTGCGCGCGCCTAACGCCGGGCGCGCAGCAGTTGCGCGCCGCTCGCTCAAGCTGCTAGCCGCGCTGGGCGCCGATGCGCCGTCGCAAGCTGAAGTTGACGCGGCACTCGATCGCGTTTACTCGCATTCGACGCGTGAGTTCGCGCGCGTCACGCTGGCGCCGCACGTCGCGGAGCGGATGCTGACGGCCGGTCAACTCTCGGCGCGATGCACTCTCGACTCCGAGCTACAACGCTTCGCCGCCGAAACTCTGAAGCGGCATGTGTCCGAAGTTCGCGATCGCGGCGTCGATGACGGCGCGGCGCTTGTCGTTGACAACGCCAGCGGCGAAGTCTGGGCCTACGTCGGCAGCGCCGGCGACACTTCCGGCGCGCCGTGGGTCGATGGGGTGCGAGCGTCGCGCCAGCCGGGCTCGGCACTCAAGCCGTTTCTCTACGCGCTCGCTATCGACCGCCATTTTCTGACCGCCGCTTCGCTGGTCGAGGATACTCCGCTCGAATTGCCCGAGGAGCGCGGTCTCTACCGCCCCGCTGACTATGACCATCAGTTTCGCGGACTTGTCTCAATGAGAACAGCGCTGGCCTCTTCGCTCAATCTGCCCGCGGTTCGCACCGCGTCGCTGGTCGGCGTCGACGCGTTCGCCGCGAATCTTAACGATCTTGGAATGGACAGCGTGGTCGAGCCGGGCGATTTCTACGGCGCCTCGCTCGCTCTGGGTTCCGCAGATGTAACGCTATGGGAGCTGGTCGGCGCGTATCGAACGCTCGCTGACGGCGGAACGTGGTCGCCGCTCCGCTTGACCGCCGCTGCGCCGGCGCCGCAGTCGCGGAGGATCTATTCACCCGCGGCAGCTTTCGTCGTCTCAGATGTCCTCGCCGATCGCGCCAGCCGCAGCGTGACATTCGGTCTCGAAAACAGCCTCGCGACTCGCTATTGGAGCGCGGTCAAAACCGGCACCAGCAAGGACATGCGTGACAACTGGTGCGCCGGCTACTCCGATCGGTTCACGGTCGGAGTATGGGTCGGCAATGTCACCGGCGCGCCGATGCGCGACGTGACCGGAATCACCGGTGCCGCGCCGGTCTGGCTCGACGTGATGAACTACCTGCACGACCGCTACGGCAGTGGCGCAATCCACGCGCCCGCCGGCGTCGTCGCGCGGCGAGTTGAATTTGCCGATGCGGTCGAGGCACCCCGCGAGGAATGGTTTCTCGCCGGCACCGAGCCCGTCGCGTCGCGCGCGAAGCTGGATCGCGATCTGCCTCGAATCGAGTCCCCCGCAGATGGATCGATCATCGCGTTCGACCCTGATATTCCACACGATCAACAACGAGTGAGCTTCGAAGCAGGACGCGGTTCCGAGCATGCGCGATGGAAGCTCGATGGCCGGATCGTTTGCGCTACAGCATCTTCATGTATGTGGGAGCCGCGGGCGGGAGCACACAAGCTCGTGCTCGAGAGTGATTCAGGTCACGCACTCGATAAGGTGGAGTTCACGGTCCGCGGAACTGCTTCGCCCGGCGACGAAGAAGTCAGTTCGGAGCGATAGCGGCGGGTTACTTCTTACGCGCGTGATTCGATTGCGCAGCCGGCGTGCCGAGCGAGCCGCGCGCGGCGCCGAGCAGAAAGTCGCTGCACACGCGCTCGATCTCGCGGCGCTTCAGCCGATGTGCCGCCCATCCGCGCGCGAACGTGTCCGAAGCGCTCAGCGTCGCTGCGGCAATCGATTCCGCCACCGGACGTGGCGCGCCGAACTCCTGCTGGATCTGATCCGCCCAGAATCCAATGAAACGGTGCAGCCGCTCGCGGCGGGTGCGGCGTCCCTTGCGGCCGCTGAGCCGCGTCTGGAGGACGGCCAGCAGCACGCCCCGCGTCGCAACGAGATCGAAGTACGTGCGCACCGCCTGTCGCACGCGCTGTTCGTACGAATCGTGGCGCATCGATTCGCGCTCGATGCGTTCATAAACCTCGGAGACTTCGCGATCGTAAAGCGCGAGCGCGAGATCGTCGGCATTCTCGAAGTACGCGTAACCGAGTCCTTTGCTGACCCCCGCGCGCTCCGATACCCCTTCCATCGTAAGCGCCTCGAAGCCCTCATTGAGAATAATCGAAGCTGCCATGTCGAGCAGATGCTCACGGCGGCGCTCGGCGCTCATGCGACGCGGTTGCGGTTGTCCGCTTTGCGATTCGACGATTTCCATTGGCCTTGTCCCCAGTTCGGCCAAAAAAATCTAGTTGACGCTAGTCTCAATTACAATCGCAAAATGAATCGGACCAGTAAGCGTTGTCAGGCTGGCGATCTCTGTCCTAGTGTTTCGCCCGGGAGAACTGATCGTGTTTCGACTCGAAGGTAAGACGGCTGTTGTGACCGGTGCGGGCTCCGGAATCGGCCAGGCGATCGCGAAGACGTTTGCCGCAGCCGGCGCTCACGTCTTCATCTTTGAGCACGACCTGAAGGGCGCCGAGGAGACCGCGAATGCGATCAAGGCCGCGGATGGCGCCGCGACCGTTGTCCAGTGCGATGTCACCAGCGCGGATTCGGTCGCATCGGCATTCGAGCAGGTTGGCCGCGCCGCCTCGCGACTCGACATTCTCGTTAACAACGCCGGTATTGCGCACGTCGGTAACGTTGAGAAAACGACCGAGGCCGACCTCGATCGAGTCTATGCGGTCAACGTCAAAGGCGTCTTCCTCTGCTCGCAGGCTGGCGTGAAGATGATGTCGAAAGCGGGAGCAGGTGTTATTCTCAACCTCGCGTCGATCGCTTCGCTCATCGGTCTGGCTGACCGTTTCGCGTATTCGATGAGTAAAGGCGCAGTGCTCACGATGACGCGCTCGGTGGCGGTCGATTACATCAAGCAGGGCATCCGCTGTAATTGTATTTGCCCGGCTCGGGTACATACTCCGTTCGTCGATGGTTACTTGCGAAGTAGCTATCCAGGCCGCGAGCAGGAAATGTTCAAGACGCTGTCGGAGTATCAGCCGATCGGCAGAATGGGCACGCCTGAGGAAGTGGCGGCACTTGCGCTTTATCTCTGTTCCGACGAAGCCTCATTCATCACCGGACAGGCATATCCAATCGACGGCGGGGTGCTGGTCTTCTGATGAAGCGCTACGGGCAGACGATCAGGCTCAAGGACGATCCGGCGGTGATTGCGCGGTACGTTGAGTATCATGCCGCTGTCTGGCCGGAAGTCGAACACGGGCTGAAATCGATCGGCATCCAGCGAATGCTGATCTTCCTGCTCGGACGCCAGCTCTTCATGTATATGGAAACGAAAGACGAGTTCGAGCCTGAACGCGATTTCCCCCGCTACGAGGCCTCGATCGCGCGCATCAAGGAATGGCAGGACCTGATGGCCTCGATGCAGGAGCCGGTGCC
>Ga0335073_10008072_pt1 | contig 14755 bp, 13 predicted proteins | sample Lox_Sample_22_FD_207093 | JGI IMG/M metagenome (GOLD analysis project Ga0335073, IMG submission 207093) | Soil microbial communities from Loxahatchee National Wildlife Refuge, Florida, United States - Lox_Sample_2.2 | ecosystem: Environmental > Terrestrial > Soil > Wetlands | place: USA... | reverse complement strand
TTAAGATTAGGCAACTTATCGTTGAACTGCCGGAAATGGGGAGACCTATGGACCGAAGAACCTTTCTCAAATGGACGCAAGCTGGTGTGATTCTGCCTTCCGCACAGTTGTTCGCCGCAATTTCGCAGACAGCGCAGCATCAGGCGCCGGGGGAAACGGCGAAGCCAACTTCACCCGAGACGATCCTGCTTAAGGATTATCGACCGAAATCAATCTACAAAGTGCCTGTTACACAAATCGACAAGGCGAAATATCCCATCATCGACATGCACTCTCATCCGTACGCCAAGACTCCGCAGGAAATTGACCAGTGGGTGCGGAACATGGATGAAGTCGGTGTGGAGAAGACCACCATTCTGACGATGACCACGGGCAAGGAATTCGACGAGATTCAGTCCAAGTATGCGAAATATCCAGATCGCTTTGAGATGTGGTGCGGCCTCGATTTCTCCGGCTATGACAAGCCCGGATTCCCGCCTCTGCCATCAAGGAGCTCGAACGCTGCCGTGATCGCGGCGCGCAGGGAGTGGGCGAGATTCATGACAAAGGCCAGGGCCTGCGTTCGGGAAAATCAAATGCACCAAAAATGCATCCGGATGATCCGCGCATGGATGCTCTGTGGCAAAAATGCGGCGAGCTCGGCATGCACGTCAGCCTGCATGTCGCCGATCCGATCTGGATGTATCAGAAAATGGACCGGTACAACGACGGCCTCATGAACGCCTACTACTGGCGGCTCGACAATCAGCCGGGAATCGTCGATCTGTCGGGCATGGTCGACATTTTCGAGCACACGTTGGCCCGCCATCGCAACACAACGTTCATCGCCTGCCACTTTATGAATCTCGACTACGATCTCGGACGGCTGGGCGAGGTACTCGGTCGCAATCCGAATCTATATGCGGACATTTCCGCACGCTACGCCGAAACCGCGCCGATTCCGCGCTTCACGGCACAATTCTATGCCAAGCACGCCGACCGCCTCGTATACGGCACTGACATGGGTTTCGACAAGCCCATGTACCGCGTCACGTTCAGAATTCTGGAATCGGAAGACGAACATTTTTATGAGACCGACCAGTTTTCGTATCACTGGGCGCTGAATGGGTTGGGATTGAATGATGAGGTTTTGAAAAAGGTCTATCGCGAAAACGCGGCGAACTTGCTCGCAACACGAAAAGCTTAACAATAGATCAAAAATGAGGGTGCCCCACTTCTCGCCGTTTCTGCGAGAAGTGGGAAACTGTTTGTCACTGAAAGCCTACCCTCCCGCAATTGCTCCGATCACGATAAACGGCTCTTTCCCCGAAGCTACGGCTTCCGGCAATCGCGTGTCCGGCGACTCGTGCGACAAGTCTTCCTCGCAGGCAAAGAATCGCAGAAACGGCCGGCGCTGCTGCGTCACGTGATCCCGAATCGTGCCCGCCAGCATCGGATACCGCGCCTCGAGCGCGTCAAGCACTGACCTTTGCGTGATCACCCCGTCGATTTCCAGCGTGATTTCCTCGCCGACGTGCGCCAGATTGCGCAGATGATATGGAAGGATAACGCGAATCATAACCAGTCAAGAGTAAAGTCTGGGTAAGGGTGCCCCACCTCTGGCCGTTTTTGCCAGAAGTGGGATTATGCCTACTTCAGCGTCTGGACTTCCACCGACAACACCGCCGGCAGATCGTGCACAATCGGAGCCCAGGAATCCCCGGCATCGTTCGAGCAATACACCTGCCCGCCGGTCGTGCCGAAATAAACTCCGCATTTGTCCAGCGAATCGACCGCCATCGCATCGCGCAGCACGTTCACGTAACAATCTTTCTGCGGCAGTCCTTTAGTCAGAGGCTCCCATTCATTGCCCCCGGTGCGGCTGCGGAAGACACGCAGCTTGCCTTCATGCACATAGTGTTCGGAGTCGCTCTTGATCGGGACCACGTAAATTGTCTCGGGTTCATTCGCGTTGACGTCAATCACAAATCCGAAATCCGTCGGCAGATTCCCGCTGATCTTTTTCCAGTTGTCTCCGCCATCGTCGGAGCGCATCACGTCCCAATGCTTCTGCATAAACAGCACGCCCGGCCGGCTGGGATTCATGGCAATGTGGTGCACGCAGTGCCCGATCTCCGCGGTTGGATTGGGAATGTACTTGGAATAAAGACCCTTGTTGATCGGCTTCCAACTCTCGCCGCCATCGTCGGTACGAAACGCGCCTGCCGCCGAGATCGCAATGTAAATTCGCTGGGTTTCCGGAGTACGAGAGCTGGGATCGAGAATGATCGTATGCAAGCACATGCCGCCCGCACCTGGTTGCCATTTCGGACCAGTGCCATGCCCGCGCAATCCGGGAAGCTCGTGCCAGCTCACGCCCCCGTCGGTTGAGCGGAACAACGCCGCATCTTCCACACCGGCGTACACCGTGTCGGCATCGCTCAGCGATGGCTCGAGATGCCACACGCGTTTGAACTCCCACGGATGCTGAGTACCGTCATACCACTGATGGGTGGTCATCGGCGCAGCCGCCGCATCGTATACGAACTTGTTGCTGGTGGGTTTCGGCATCTGCCCAGGCTGGGTGGGCGGAGCCGGCTCAACGCCCGGCTGATGCCAAGTTTTGCCACCGTCGTCCGAGCGTTGAATCATCTGCCCAAACCATCCGCTGCTCTGCGAGGCGTAGATTCGATTGGGATCGACCGGCGACGCTTTCAGGTGATACATCTCCCACCCGGCGAAATGCGGACCGCTGACCTCCCAGTTGTCGCGCTTGCCGTCAGCAGTGAGAATGAAGGCGCCTTTGCGCGTGCCGGCGAGAACTCGTACTTGGCTCATTGTTCTTGCTCCAGATATATGAGTATTCGTGCCTGATCCATGCTCTAAATAACTGTACCGCGTACTCAGGTCTTCCGAAAATTGGGATCGGCCTTCACTTCCAGGATTTGCTTCGTATGGCGCGCGCTGTGCGCCGCGGTGAACATGATCCACTCGTACGCGTCGAGCGGGCCAAGAAAACCCTGTCCGCCAACATGGGCGCGGAGATCAGGGGTGGACTCAAAGAACGCAATTGTCCGGGCCCTCGTCTTCAGGAACTGGTCGAGCGTGTCGGTAGCAGGCCAGCGGCTGTTGGGGACGAACTGCTCCGGCGCTTTCACTTTGTGCGTGCGGTCCGGGACCATGGCAAAAACCTCGGCATCGATCTTCGCGGTATCGCGATCGGGCGCTCCCGGAGGCGCTTTCATAATGTTCTCGGTTACATTGCCGTAAATCGCACCCTCGACGACCGTAATGTGTTCAAGAACTTGCGCGATCGACCAGCGATCGGGTGCGGGCCTGAAGGTCAACTGCGCCTCGGACAAACCTTTGGTGGCGGTAACAACTCCATCTCGGGTCTGCTCGAGATATTGCAGTCCTTTTTCGCGGTCTGCCGGGGAAAGTGTCTGCGCGAATGCTGTGGAAACAAACAAAAGCAATGCACCACAAAACTGCGTCAGGCGCCTCGATATCATCTTCAGTCCTCCCGAGATGTATTGTGATTCAAGACTTTGTTGTGGGATTCTTCTTTTCCGCAAAAGGCGGCAAGAAGGGCGTGGAATCGCGCTCCATCCACCGCCGCCGGACTTCCGCAAGAACCTGTTCGCGACTTCTTGCCATGCGTTCAATCACGGCGCACGGAGCCGCGGTTTGCTCGTGACGCGCTCCCCAGACCAGCAGTTCCAGTAGAACTGGCGCGAGATCGATTCCCTTTTCTGTCAAACGATAATTCACGCGTCTGCCGTCGGACCGTTCGACCTCAGCAAGGATGATCCCCGCCCGTTCCAGCTTTTGCAGCCGGTCGGACAGAATATTGGTCGCAATCCCTTCGCCGGAATTCTGAAAATCCTTGTAGGTGCGATATCCCCGGACCATCAGATCGCGCACGATCAGCAGCGACCAGCGATCCCCGAATTGCTCCAGAGAAAGGCTGACCGGGCAGCCCGAACGCCGCTGGGCCTTCCGCTTCTTGGCCACGGCTGATACGCTATCAATATTACTTGCACTTTGCAAGTAAACATCAATGGCGTGTGCCGGGAGATTCCCTGGTTTATGTCCAGCGAAAACGAAATGAAAATGGGGGGAATTTCCGAAGAAGTGAATCGCGGCATGGCGACGAGTTTTGGATTGGTTCAACCAACCCGCCACTCCTGCTAAAATCAAATGGCATGCTGCTTCCCTTCGTCCGTGAACTCTTCGCGGACGTGGAAATTCTTCCCGGGTTTACGCGTGCAGCCTCCCATCTGAAAGAGGGCACGGGGCGGGTACGTGTCTCCGGACTCACACCCACTGCCAAGTCCTTAGTGTCGGTGCTTCTGCGACGCGCGGCCGATCGTCCTCTTATTGTGGTTGTCAACGATAACCGCGCGGTCGACGACCTGGTTCCTATGCTGCGCGGATTCGCAGAACTGACCGGCGCCTGTGATCCGGAAAGTATCGTGTCGTTGCCTGCCCGAGATGTGCTCCCTTTCCAGAATCTTTCCCCACATCCGGAACTGCAGGAAGAGCGCGCCACGGCGCTGTGGAAGATCGCCAGCGGCAAAGTATCAATTCTGGTTTCGCCGGTTGCGGCGATGGCGATCCGCCAGCGCTCTGCCGAATATTATGCAGACCTGGCGCGTACCATTCGCCGCGGAGAGTCCCTCGACATCGATAGTGTGCTCGCTCATCTGAACACCGTGGGATATCTCGCCGCCGATGTTGTCGAAATGCCCGGCCAATATGCTCTTCGCGGTGGAATCCTCGATGTTTACTCGCCCGAGGCGGAGCGACCGGTGCGCATCGAGTTTTTCGGCGACGAAGCCGAGTCCATCCGTCGCTTCGATCCGGCGTCGCAGCGATCCTCCAATCCGATTGACGAAGCCTTGCTGCTGCCGCTCACCGAAACTCCCGTCAACGAACAACTCCTGGGCGCAATTCATACGCGACTCTCCGGTCGCCGCGTCAGCGGAAACGAAGAAATCGTCGAAGATGCGATCCGCATGGGCGGCGTGACGACTTTTCCTGGATGGGAATTCTATGCGCCCGTAGCCGGAGCGGATCGCAGCGTCTTCGATCTTCTGCCGCGCGCGGCAGTTCTGCTCGACGAACCCGACACCCTACATTCCGAGTTCGATCGCTTCTGGTCGCGAGTGCAGGAGGCCCATGAGCGCAGCGGGGTCGGCAATCTGGTGCGTCCGGAAGATTTGTATCTCACTCCGGAGGACTGGTGGCAAAAGGTTGCGACCCTAACCGGCGCCGATATCGAACATCTCGGCGTCACTCGCGCCGAGGATGTCGACTCCGCGATCAACATCCTCACGCAACCCACTCCGCGGTTTCACGGCGCAGTTCCCGCAATGCTCGAGGAGGTTCAGAAGCTGACGCGTGAAGGCAAGCAGGTTTTGTTCGCCGTCCCCAACACCGGCGAAGTCGAGCGCCTGGCCGACATTTTCACCGAGTACAACGTCTCATTTCGCCTCGGAAGCCGCACCCGCGGCGGCGAAAGCTACGCCGATGAAACCAGTTACTTCGCCGGCGAAGTTCTCACCACGACTTTAGCCAAAGCTTACGTCCCCGACGGAGTTCTTCTTCCCGAAGCGAATCTTGCCATCTTTGGCGCGCGCGATCTATTCGATGAATCCGACACAGTGGCCTCCCGTCCGCAGCGGCAGAAATCCAAAGTCTCCGCGTTTCTTTCGGACTTCCGCGATCTGCAGGTCGGCGATTACGTCGTGCATGTCGAGCACGGTATCGGTCAATATCAGGGCCTGAAGGAAATCAATCAGGGCGATGGCCCGGCCGAGTTCATGCTGCTCGAATATGCCGAAGGCGCGCGGCTTTATGTCCCGCTCACGCGTCTCGACCTGATCCAGAAATATCGCTCATCCGAAGGCGCACGCCCGGCCCTCAACCATCTCGGCACGCAAGCGTGGGCCAAAACGAAAGCGCGTGTGCGCAAGGCCATGCAAGACATGGCCGACGAACTGCTCAAACTTTACGCTGCGCGCAAAATGGCGCAGGGCCACTCGTTCCCCACGGACAACGGCTTCTTCCGCGAATTCGAAGATGCTTTCGAATTCAGTGAAACCGAAGATCAGGCCCAGGCAATCTCCGATGTCATGCGCGACATGGAATCTTCCCAGCCCATGGATCGGCTCCTCTGCGGCGATGTCGGCTATGGCAAGACGGAAGTCGCGATGCGCGCGGCATTCAAGGCCGTCAGCGACAATAAGCAAGTCGCCGTGCTCGCGCCGACCACCGTTCTCGCGTTCCAGCACTACGAAACCTTCAAGCAGCGCTTCGGCCCATTTCCCGTCACGATTGAAATGATTAGCCGTTTTCGGAACCCCAGGCAGCAGAAAGAAATTTTGCAGAAAGCCGAAGCAGGGAAGATCGACATTCTCATCGGCACACACCGCATTCTTTCGAAAGACATCAAGTTCGCCGATCTCGGCCTGCTGATCGTCGATGAAGAACAGCGCTTCGGAGTGCGCCACAAAGAACGCATCAAGCAGATGCGCAAACAGGTTGACGTGCTCACCATGTCGGCGACGCCGATTCCGCGCACCCTGCACATGTCGCTGGTCGGGCTGCGCGACATGAGCGTGATTGAAACGCCGCCTAAAGATCGCATGGCGATTCAAACCGTCGTCGCCAGCTGGGACGACAAGTTAATCCAATCGGCGATGGAGCAGGAACTCGATCGCGGAGGCCAGGTCTATTTCGTTCACAATCGCGTCGAGAGCATTTGGGAGATCGCCGCGAAGCTGCAGGAATTGGTTCCGAAAGCGCGCATCACCGTTGGCCACGGACAAATGTCCGAGGGAGAGCTGGAAAAGGTGATGCTGAAATTCATGCATCACGAAGCCGACGTACTCGTCGCGACAACCATCATCGAAAACGGTCTCGACATCCCGCTCTGCAACACGATCCTGGTCAACCGTGCGGATCGCCTGGGATTGTCGGAACTGTATCAGTTGCGTGGACGGGTCGGGCGCTCCAATCGCCGCGCCTACGCCTATCTTATGATTCCGCGCGAAATGGAATTGACGCCGATTGCGCGCCGGCGGCTGGCCGCTCTGAAGGAATTTTCTGACCTCGGCGCCGGATTCAAAATTGCTGCCCTCGATCTAGAACTCCGCGGCGCCGGCAATCTTCTCGGTGGCGAACAAAGCGGACATATCGAAGCCGTCGGCTTCGAGCTTTACACACAGATGCTCGATCGCGCCGTCCGCGAAATGAAGGGCGAGGCAGGAGCGGAAGAAGCCGAGATGCAACTCAATCTCGGCCTCAACATTCGCATTCCCGCGGAATACATTCCCGAGGAGAATCAGCGCCTGCGTATGTATAAACGTGTCGCCGGTGTGGAAACCGAATCGCAACTTTCTGACGTCGGCTCCGAGCTCGAAGACCGATACGGGCCTCCGCCGCAACCCGTCCGTAATCTACTCGACTACGCGTCACTCAAGCTGCTCTGCATGCGCGTAGGCGTGAATGCGATCGACCGCAAGCGCGATCAGGTCACGTTCAAATTCCGCCAGAATGCTGCCGTCGATCCCGAGCAACTCGCGCGATTCGTGTCCGCCCAACGCGGCGCGCAGTTCACTCCTGACGGCATGTTGCGATTCACACTGAAGCCAACCGCCGCGGATGAAGTCCTGCGCGCCTTGCGCACAGTTCTGGAGAAACTGTCCACCGAAGAAGCGGAGGTGGGCTCGCACGCGGGTGGGGACAAGAACTAATAAAGTCTTTCCGACGTTTTCAAGCCTGTCATCCTGACCAAGCTGGAAGATCGGCGTATGTCGAGCGTCCGGCGAGTGGAGGGAACTGCTGTTTGTCACCGGCGCCTTACACACGAATCTGTGAAGCTGCATTAGAATCGTCTGGCTATGCGCGCATTCGAAGTTTCATTAAATGGTAAGAGGCTATGCCTTGCAGGAGTTGGCGACGACGGCGTTCTTAGCGCTATCGTTAATTGGGTTACGAGAAAAGGCACCGGAGATCTATTCCTCGAGGTCGGCGGTCTGATCAGCCCCGCCGATGAACACATCTCATGGGAAAACCAGAGACGCCTCCGGATGGGGGATAACATCCGCGTGAAAGTAGTTAATGCCTCGTTGGTAGATCGACCCAAGAAAAGAAAGAAGTCGGATCCAAGCTAGGCAGCGATATGTGCGTAAGATGGCCCAACGGCTAGGATGGAAAATCGTGGTCCAGTCCAAGCCAAAGACGAACGACTAACGACCAATCGACACCGACTGACGACCGACGACGATTTAGAATGATCCGGTTCCCTTCTATACCGATGCCTAACGACCAACGACTCCCGACTCACGACTAACATGATGAAAGTCCGCAAAGCCGTTTTCCCCGCCGCCGGCCTCGGCACGCGCTTTTTGCCCGCCACCAAAGCTCAACCCAAAGAGATGCTCCCGCTCGTCGACAAGCCGATCATTCAATACGGCGTCGAAGAGGCCATGGCCTCTGGCTGCGACCAGATCATCATCATTACAGGGCGCGGCAAGCAGGCCATTGAAGACCATTTCGACGTCAGTTACGAGCTTGAGAAAATGCTCGAGGAGCGGAAAAAAACTGATCTGCTGAAGATCGTCCGTTCGATCTCTGACATGATTCATATGGCCTATGTGCGCCAGAAAGAAGCGCTCGGCCTCGGCCACGCCGTCTTGATGGCGCGCGAACTCGTCGGCCAGGAACCATTCGCCGTGCTGCTTGCCGACGACGTGATCGACAATCCCACGCCCGCGCTCAAGCAGATGGCCGACGTTTTTAACGATAAGCAATGTTCGGTGATTGCTGCGCAGGTGGTCGAAGGCAAGATGATTTCTTCCTACGGCGTATTCGATGCGAAGCCAGCCGATGGCTTTAACGGACGTTTGTTTGAAATCAAGAATATGGTCGAAAAACCGAAGTTCGAAGATGCGCCCTCGAACCTAGCCGTAATTGGCCGTTACATTCTTACGCCGGCCATCTTCGAATGCCTTGCGCAGACGCCGACCGGCGCCGGAGGCGAACTCCAACTCACCGACGGCATGCGGCTGCTGCTGAAAAAAGAAAAGATGTACGCCTACGTCTACGAAGGCCGCCGCTACGATACCGGCGACAAACTCGGATTCCTCAAAGCTACCGTCGAATTCGCGCTTAAGCGCAACGATCTCGGCGGCGACTTCCGCGAGTATTTGCGGGGATTGAAGCTGTAGTCGCCAGCAGCAGTGGAAATTTTCTTGTCATCCTGAGCGAGAATTGTGCTTCGCGAAAGGCGAAGCACAAGCGCAGTCGAAGGATCCTTTTCAATTCAGTACACGCACAGGCCCTCGGATGGATCTCTTCACGAGTCCGGACTGCGGTTGCTCGACCATGGTCTCCGCGCATTTTGCCCAGACACGGTAGGGACTTTGACTTTCCTAGACGAGGTTGAAGCACAGGGCTGTCGCACTTCTGGCTGCTGTTGCCAGAAGTGGGGATTTCCGGCGCGGGAACTAACTCTTACTTTCCCTCAACTTCCTCGACTTCTCTTCCACGCCTCGTGCCAACTTCTCTTTATGCGCGTGCAGTTTCTTTGCGACCGCCTCGTCGGCCAGCCCGATCATCTGTGCCGCCAGAATTCCGGCGTTTGTCGCCCCCGGTTTGCCGATCGCCACAGTTGCGACCGGAATGCCCGCCGGCATCTGCACGGTCGACAATAGCGAATCCATCCCGTTCAACGAAGTCGAAGGAATCGGCACGCCGATCACCGGCAAGGTCGTGTGCGCCGCAATTACTCCCGCCAGATGCGCCGCGCCGCCCGCGCCCGCGATAATCACGCGAATGCCGTCCTGCGCCGCCTTGCGCGCGAACTCCGCCGTACGATCCGGCGAACGGTGCGCCGAAGTCACATCAATCTCGTAGGCAATTCCAAACTCATCCAGCGCCTTGCCCGCCTCGCGCATGATCTCCAAATCCGAATCGCTCCCCATCACAATCGAAACCAGTGGCTTGCTCATCATCCTCCTCATTCATCAGAGATTTATGGCTTGTCATCCTGAGCGAGGATTTTGCTTCGCGAAGGCGAAGCAAAACCACAGTCGAAGGATCTCTTTCACGCGCACGGGACTACAGGCCTGAAAGGGAATCCGCTTGAATGCTTGACCTAGCAACGCGCCTGAAAACCAAGAAATAAAAGATTGTCGCTCCGACCCAATTTCCCAGCACAAGCAGGATCAGCCAGAACGAATACGTACCATGTTCGATCTGATACACCTGCCACCAGTAAGACAGCATACCCAGCAACAGAAAAAGAGCTGAAACGGCTCCGCCTGTGCCAACCAAGCTGCCGATGATCCGTAGCGCAACGGGAAGTCCAACATCGTTCCAGGAGAAAATGTTCGCCAAAATGCCAATTGTTAAAAGGGCAGACGCGAAACGTGTTGCCCACAGCAGATATGGTTGCGTCGCCGGGTCCAGGGTCCAATGGGGCTGCCACTCAGCCTCTGCGCTCATCTTTACTTACCTCTTCACTGCCCGCGCCGCAATATCCTTTCGATACTGCGCCCCCGCAAACGAGATCTTTCCGCACGCCTCATAGGCTCGCGCAATAGCGGTTTCTAAAGAACCAGCTCGCGCGGTCACTCCCAGAACACGCCCGCCCGCGGTGTAATACACTCCATCGCGCTTCGACGTCCCGGCATGAAACACTTTCACGCCGTCAACCGCACTCGCTTCGTCGAGCCCGTCGATTCGCTTCCCTACGGCGTACGTCCCCGGATACCCTCCCGATGCCATCACCACGCACACTGCCGCATCCGGCGACCACTTGAAATCGCCATCGCTCACGCGGCCCTCGATCGAAGCCTCGATTGCATCCAGCAGATCGCTCTCCATCCGCATCAGGATCGGCTGCGTCTCCGGATCTCCGAATCTGCAGTTGAACTCCAGCACCATCGGCCCACGCGCGGTCATCATCAGCCCGCAGTAAAGCACCCCTTTGAATTCCGCGCCCTCCGCTTTCATTCCCGTGACGACCGGCTGCGCAATGTGATGCACCAGCCAATCGCGCATCTGCTCGTCGATGATCTCGCCGGTCGAGTACGCTCCCATGCCGCCGGTGTTCGGCCCAGTATCGCCGTCTCCGACGCGCTTATGATCCTGCGCCGCAACCAGAGGAACCACGCGTTCGCCGTCGCTGAAAACCAGAAATGAGAGCTCGTCGCCCTTCAAACACTCTTCCAGCACCACGCGCACTCCAGCTTCGCCTAGCATTTTCCCACTGAGCATTTCCGCAGCAACTTCCGCGGCTTCTTCTTTACTGTTCGCGATGACCACGCCCTTGCCCGCCGCCAGCCCATCGGCCTTGACGACCACCGGAGTATGAAAATGCCCCAGCGCATCACGCACCTGCTCGATCGAATCGCAGATAGCGAACGGCGCCGTCGGAATGTGATGCCGCTGCAGAAATTCCTTGGCGAAACTTTTGCTCGACTCCAGCTGCGCCGCTGCTTGCGTCGGGCCGAAGATGGGCCAGCCACGGCGCGTGAATTCATCGACCACCCCGAGTGTGAGCGGAAGCTCGGGACCAACCACAGTAAGATCGGGCCGCAGCCGCGTCGCCAGCGCAACCATCGAATCGACGCTCTTCCCATCGACCGGCAGGCACTCTGCCTCTTCGGCGATGCCGCCATTTCCCGGCGCGCAATAAAGCTGAGAAATGCGCGGAGATTGCCGCAGCTTCCACACCAGCGCATGCTCGCGTCCGCCACTACCCAGGACCAGTACTTTCATAGGAGAAAAATTAGGTTAGGGGAGAGACGGAAAGGTGTCAAACGAAGCGCCGACGCCGTCTCAACGAGATCGAGTGATCAGGAACCCCAGATCACCATGTTCGTCGCATTCCCAGCGCAGTCTGCCCCCATGCTTTTGGTTGAGTCTGGTAAGCTCGGCTCCAATCATCTTTAGTGCCAGTTCGATAGACTGAAACGCATCTACACCCGCCGCATATTTCACCGGCTCGGTGCCGATACCCGTTATTTGAAATGGACAGTACTGATCATCGCCGAGCGCATCGGGAAGCGGTTCCGGCTTTCCCATCTTCACGAGGATCCTGCGCCCGGCGTCATTCGCAAGGACGAGCCTACGAGTTGCGATCACGACACCAAGTGAATCGAGCTTCATGGAGCAATATTAGCTCAGAGCGCGCCCTCCGCAATCGAATGCGCCGTTACGCTGCTCCGCGTCATAGTTCGGCTCAGCGTGACCGCAAAGCTACCCAAGTTTATGGTAGCTTAACCTCGCTTAACTCCCACGCCGTATAATCTCGCAGTGATCACCGTCTCCAAAGAGGATTACCTGAAATCCATCCTCGAGGCCGAGAGCGAAGGCGAAACCGTCATCTCCGCGCGCCTCGCCGATTTTCACAATGTATCTCCACCGGCGGTGACCATGGCGCTCCGCCGCTTGAAAAAAGACGGTCTCGTCGAAGTCGAAAAAAGCGGAGAAGTCCGCCTCACCGCCTCCGGACGCAAGATCGCCCGCAAACTGACTCTCCGCCATCATCTAATTGAGCGCATGCTCGCCGAGATGTTCGGCATGGAGTGGTGGAAAGTTCACGACGAAGCCGAGCGTTTGGAACACGCGGTTTCGCCGGATTTTGAGGCCAAATTGCTCGCCAGGCTTGGATCGGGCGGCGCCTGCCCGCATGGCAATCTCAGTGAAGTCGAAGGCTCCGCAAGCCGTCGCAAGCGAGGTTTGGTCTTGCTCGCCGACGCTGAACCGGACAACCACTACACAGTCAGCGGAATCTACGAACGCGATCGGCAACTTCTGGAGTTTCTTGAGGAGCGCGGCATCCGCCCAGGGGCGAAACTGCATCTACTCGAACGCAACTACGATCAGACCGTTACGCTCTCGACTCTCACCGGCAAGTTCTCGCTCGGTCCCGCCGCCACGAGACGCGTGTGGCTCTCTGCAGTCCCATGCGCGAAGCGATAAGCCCCTGTTCTTCGGTAACCGCGAAAATAGGTTAACTATAGTTATCTTCTGCGATACACTTATGCTAACTATTTTCACTGCAGGATAAGACCCCTTTCAACGTTTCAACTTGTGCTGGCAATTGGATGAATGGGAAGAAGACAGCATCGAAGGAACAGACAGGATTGTTTTTCAAGGTCCTGAACGGCTGGTCTGTTCCCGCCGATGTTGTCGTCACGCATGAAGACATCGACCGCGCGCACGACCGCGAGCGTGTCCTCACCACGCGAACGCAGCGTGGCCTGTGGCCGCGGACGCGGCTGCTGTGGCTTCTCATCGGTCCCGGCATTCTCGTCATGCTTGGTGAAAATGACGGCCCGAGCATGCTCTCCTATGCCGCGACGGGCGCGCGTTACGGGATCGGATTCTTTCTTCCCTTCGTCGTGCTCACATTTGTGATGGCCTGTGTGGTTCAGGAAATGACTGTGCGTCTGGGTGCGGCCACGCATCGCGGCCATGCCGAATTGATCTTCGACCGCTTTGGCCCGTTCTGGGGATGGTTCTCTATGATCGACCTCATGGTCGGCAACTTCCTCACCCTGGTGACCGAATTCATCGCTATCCGTGCGGGCCTGGGATTTTTTGGCATTCCGCCATGGATCGCCGTGCTCGCCGCCTGGATCGTGCTTTGTGCTGCCTTGATGTCTCATCGGTATTGGACATGGGAACGCGTCACGCTCTTCGCCGCGATGTTTAACCTAATCTTTGTTCCGGTCGCGTTGCTGAGCCATCCGCACTGGGGCAGCATCGGTCATGCCCTGTTCACCTGGAAACCGCTGCCCGGCGGCATCACCCAAGATACAGTTCTCATTCTGCTCGCCGATATCGGTGCGACCGTCACTCCCTGGATGCTTTTCTTTCAACAAAGCGCCATCGCCGACAAAGGCCTGACCACGCCTGACATTCGCTTCGGGCGGTTCGACACGGTGTTGGGCGCGGCTCTGGCGGCCTTGGCGGCGCTGGCGACGATCGTCGCAACCGCGCCACTGTTCGCTCACGGCATGTCCGCCGGGAACTTCCAGACTGCGGAATTCGCCCAGGCACTCCAACCTTTCGTCGGGAAACTCGGGTCCACTCTTTTCGCCCTTGGCATGTTCGAAGCGGGCATGGTCGCCGCCATCACGATCTCCACTTCCTCCGCTTACGCGTTCGGAGAAGTTGCCCATCGACCGCACAGCCTGAACCTTCCGTTTCGCCAAGGAAAATCTTTTTACTTGGTTCTTCTGCTCGAAGCCGCTGCGGCCGCGGCGCTGGTTCTGATCCCCGGCATCCCGCTCGTGTATATCGTGCTGGTCGTCAACGTCATTGCAGTGCTCGCCATGCCGCCGGCTCTGCTGTTTCTCTACATGCTGGTGAACGACCGCGAAATCATGGGCGAACTTATCAGTCCGCCGTGGGCCAACGTTTTGGCTTTGGGAGTGGTCGTCGTCCTGATAGCGGCCGGCCTGCTGTTCGGGGTCAGCGTAATCGCGCCGCACGCGCTCGCTTTCTTGGGAGGAACATAAAGGTGGAACAGAATTTGAACTCCGCCCCGCTTGGCGAACCGGCAGTAGCGGTTCCAGCCGAGGAACTGGCCTCGATCGTGGCTTCGCTCGAACCCGATCAGTTTATCGCCGCCAAAGTCAAACATCGCGTCGCGCGCCGCCAGCTTACCCCCTTCGAAATCGCGCTGTTTTGGCTCCTGAGACTTTATCTCGTTTTCATGTTCGGCGTCGTGCTCTATCAAATCTGGGCCGGC
>Ga0335073_10008071_pt1 | contig 14757 bp, 12 predicted proteins | sample Lox_Sample_22_FD_207093 | JGI IMG/M metagenome (GOLD analysis project Ga0335073, IMG submission 207093) | Soil microbial communities from Loxahatchee National Wildlife Refuge, Florida, United States - Lox_Sample_2.2 | ecosystem: Environmental > Terrestrial > Soil > Wetlands | place: USA... | reverse complement strand
CGCCTCACTATCAACAACCACACCGCTCTCCTTGCCGCACACAAACGCATAGCTCTCCCACTCTCCAAACTCGCTTTCTCCGCCCATCAATCCGTCAGCTCCTCCTCACCAACCACAATCGCGGACGTGAACGACGACCTGAACCGCGAGCTCGCCTTCTACCAGCAATCGCTGACGGCGGTGCAAGAGGCGCGCCGCCAGCTGCAGAAGGAAGGCGCGCCGTTCTCGCGGCCAGCTGACTACTTTGCGGAGATGGTGAAGAGCGAGGAGCACATGGGGCGCGTGAAGCAGAAGCTGGTGGACGCGGCGGCCAGCAAGAGGGCCGCGCAGGATGCGCGCCGCCAGCGCGACCTCAAGAAGTTCGGCAAGCAGGTCCAGGTCGAGAAGAGGCAGGAGCGCGAGCGCGAGAAGAGGGAGATGCTCGACAGGGTGCAGAAGCTGAAGAGAAGTATGCTCGTTGATGCCCTGTCGCTTTTGATGGTTTGCTGACTTGTGTTTTGTAGAGCGGTCAAATGCGCCGCTTACGAATGAGAATGAGCCCGATATGTTCGATGTCGGACTTGACGACGATTTAGATGACAAGAAGGCAAAGAGGAGAAGACCAGATGGTGCTTCAACTTTCGACGGTAAGAAAGCGCCAAATGCGAAAAGACAGGCCAAAGATAAGAGGTATGGCTTTGGTGGGAAGAAAAGGTTTTCCAAAAGCGGAGACGCAATGAGCAGCGCTGACATGCGAGACTTCTCTACGGCTAGGATGAAGGGTAAGGTTGGCGGACGAGGTGGTAAAATGAGACCAGGAAAAAGTAAGAGAGCAAAGAGCAGACTTTAAGTTGCTCTAATAGTGCGGATGCTTCACCATATGATTTAAGAGGCCTTCACGAGAATCCAAGGATTCGTAAAGCGATTGGCTGTTACGGTCTGATCTATTGCATGCATCACACATGTAGCTCCATCGCCTCATAATTCTAGCATATCTAGGGTTGGCTGTAACTTATATAGTAAATGCTACAAGACTGAACGCCAGACCGGTACTGCCGCGCGATGACTTTCTTGACGTAGGTATTCAAGGATATGAACAGCGACGGTTGATATCTTCGGCCAAGGAAAAGGCTAAAAACACGGCAGTCTTGATGATCGATACCTCCAGAGTCATAATACCTTTGCTTTGAATGCCTGCTTCTCATCAAGACCAAACTCCTAAGCCAGCCTCGCAACCTTCCTCTCCTCCCTCTTCCCCGTAACCTCATCCCGCACCTCATTCCAGCCGACCGGCACGCACCCATTCCCCTCATCGCTCCAGCCCATCACCACTCCAAACTCGTTCCCGGCAGTGGTGAGGTAGTACCCGCCCTGGTCGCCGAGGCTGATCACCACCGCGCGCACGATGTCGCCGACGCGAAAGCACTCCGCCAGCTTGACGCGGTCCTTCTCCGTGGCGCGCACGTCCTGCGTGCGCACCAGCCCGCGGAACGGCACCGCCGCGACGCTCGTCGCCCCTACGATCAGAATCGCGCAGTGCGCGTGCGTGCGCGTGAGCCGCGTGATGCGCGCGTAGACGTGCGTGCCCACCGTCGGGAGCAGCGGTGCCGGCTGTGTGCGGGTTGCTGATGGCGGTTTGACGGAGAGGATGGATGAGAGCGATCGGTCGGCGCTCTTCGTTGTTGTTGCGGTGCCGAGGACTGATGCGCGGATTTGCTCGCCTGTGAGATGCGTGCCCGGTCCCGGAGATTGCTTCGGAGTCGCGCCTATGGAGTCGCCAGGAATGACGACGGCCTGGTTTGACATAGTGGGCTGAGGAGATGGTACTGCTTTAGCACGGTGCGATTGATCATGTCCTGGCCATTTGGTGGAGATTTGCTGAAGACTCGATGTGCGGTTGACGTCGAAATATATTTGCGGCGAACTCGCACTCCGATTGGCTGGCGGATGGTAGAGCCGTAACGTCCTTTACGGCTGGGCTCTTTCGTCAACTCAGTAGATGTATTCTTCTCTCTTCTCCCGTTGATCATCTCCATTGAACCTCAAAATGAAATTTGACGGACCACTTAACAGCTTCATTCGGTCGGTAGGCAAACCGCCATTCATCTACGGCACGGCGTGGAAGAAAGATGAGACGAAAAGACTGGTGACGGAAGCACTTGGAGCAGGATTTACTGCAATTGACACAGCTGCTCAACCTCGTCACTACCGCGAAGACCTTGTTGGTGAGGCAATTAGAGCTTCGTATGCTTCCGGGATGGCTACTCGCGATCAACTCTATATTCAGACGAAGTATACGCCGCCAGGAGGGCAAGACGGAAACAACATGCCGTATGACCCTACTTCACCTTTGGAGACTCAGATTCGAACTTCTGTAGCCTCATCTCTTCGAAATCTTCGGCCTCAGGAAGCAGAAGATTCCGAGAAGGATACGTATATCGACTGTCTACTGCTTCATTCTCCGCTTCCGTCCATTGAAAAGACCATTCAGGCCTGGAAGATTCTTGAGTCGTACGTTCCACACAAGATCAAGGCCCTAGGGATCTCAAATACCGATCTTTCTATCCTCGAAGCCATCTACGAATCTGCAAACGTAAAGCCGAAGGTCGTTCAAAATCGTTTCCACAAAGCAACCGCGTGGGACGTGTCATTAAGGAAGTTCTGCCGCGACCACGATATCATCTATCAATCATTCTGGACGCTTACAGGAAACCCGAAGATCTTTTCTGGCGACGCCGTTCACCAGCTAAGTCAGTTGGCGGGAGTTTCAAAGGAGGTTGCTATGTATTCGCTTGTCATCGCACTTGGTGGGATTGCTCCACTCAATGGGACGACGAATGTCCAGCATATGAAAGATGATTTGCAAGATGTCGAAAGGGTGAGGAATTGGACTTTCGTTTACGCAGACAAGTGGAAGAGCATTGTCGATGCGTTCAAAGCCTCCATAAAAGAAGAGACCGAGATGTGACAATACCGATTCAAATCTCCAAAGCTTTTAAAACCGAAGCGGGTTCAACCTCGTAAACTATGCGTCTCTAACTTCTTTCCCAGCCTGCTTGTCTCCATATTGTACCATCAATACGTCAACGGAACCTTTCATGTTATAACAAGACCCTTCGGCCCACAGCACCACCATTGAGCTCTTTTCGCCTTTCAAACTCATAGAACGGTTTGATCTGGGGTTTTGAGTCTCGCCACGATGCTGAGCAGTTATTTTCAGCCCTGTGGCGGCCGTGACTCGCTGTATTATGCGACGTCGCCACATCGGTTGGTAGCCGTAATCAAGCAATCAAAGATTCCCTGACCGAACTGAGAAAACTCGGAGTGTACAGCTCATCTGACCGCGCGATTTATTTAAATCTATCACTCACGCGCAAATCTATCAGCGTGGCTTGCCAAGACCGGTAGATTTAAATTAGTGGCACCCACTAATATTTACTGGATACCCACTAATTTTAGGTGGTAACTCACTAATTTTACGCAGCTACCCACTAAACTTTGAATGTATTTGAAATATATTAAGGCGTCTTCACTTCGAGGGAAAACCACATGAAATACGTGGAAACCTAACTCAAATACGTGAAAAATCACTTGAAATTAGTGGGAAACCACCTAACCAGCTGAAATTAATGGATAATACACCTGGAATTCGTGAATACTCACCTGGATTTCGCGAATAATCGCCTGGAATTAGTGAATAACCACCTGAAATACGCGGAAACTCAACTAAAATTCGTGGAATATCACCTAAAATTCGTTGAAAGTAACGATAGTGAAGAACCACTTGAGATTCGTGGAAAATGACTTGAAATTCGCGGATAACCACTTGAAATTAGTGGAGAACCACCTAGAATTAGTGGGGTATACAGCGAATATTAGTAGAGGGTCGCTAAACTAGGCTCCTCCTAGTTCTCGCCTAATTAGGAAGTGGTAGATTTACGTATGAGTGATAGATTTAAATAAATCGCCGGGTCAGCTGAGGTGTATGGTCCAACATCCCGAAGCCGCTCTAAGTCACCTCTTTATCTACACATATAGTTACAAGCGTTCCCTAAGTCAGGGGAACCTGCATCCTTTTGGTCAGTGGGACCTAGTTCTCCACCCTTTTTCTAGCCACAGGCGTTCTTTCCCCGTAACAACCATGTTCCACTACTTAACTTACTCGACCATACGCGGTCAAGAGTGCGGGGAGACCTATCGTAAAGCACTCAGCCTTACATCGATATCAACCCCGCAAACCAAATACTTAACGGAAAAAGGCTTCATTTGGCGCGAGGGGATGTAATGCCTCGGCACGAGCCGGGGAAAACTCATCTGACTTGACTCAGGTATGTTTAATGTAGGTACTTGAAGACGCAGCTCTGGGTACGTCTTGTCCTGAGATTATCCAAAAATTTACTCTTCCACAGCCACTATTGAACCCGCTGTCGAATTTGCAGTTTAGCCATGAAATCAGATCTCTCTGCGGAGTGGCTCTCCAAAGCAATCGGCTACGATGTCAAGAGCTTTACTTCTACCAAAATTGGCACCGGCCAAATCGCTGAAGTGTTCCGCATTGAGCTGAAGTATGGAGACAGGACGCGGGCAGGCCCTCCTTCAGTCGTGCTCAAAACAACCTCCGAGCATGTAGATAGTCGCGCTCTTGGTATAGTTGGAGGTTTGTATGAGCGAGAGTTCCGCTTCTATGATACAGTCGCTCCATTGCTTGCAACTGGCCCAATCGCATCAATTTACAGATGTGAAAGAGATGCACAGACTGGCGAGTTTGCGCTATTGATGAAAGACTGTTATCCAGCGGAACCAGGAAATGATATCAAAGGCGCAACGCTGGAGGAAGCAAAGATATGCCTGTCGGAACTTGGACGTCTTCATGGTCTAGTGTTGAATCATGTTCCATATGAGAAGGCTTCCTGGTTGCCGAAGTCAACATGGACGCCGCAGGAGATGATGATCAAGTTCTATGACGAATTCCTCAAACGATACCCTGGTAAGATCTCGTCTGAACATGAAGAGATCGGCCGGAAGTTCGTCCAGAGTCTCGATGCATACCAAGATGCTCAGCAAGCATCGTCGGTCCCCACAGGCCTTGTGCACGCCGATTACAGACTTGATAACATCCTGCTGGATCTGAAAGCAGAGCAACCAGTGACACTTGTGGACTGGCAAACTTGCATCTGGGGGCCGATCTTGGGTGATCTCGCATTCTTCCTTGGCCTTTCACTCACACCGGAGTTCCGCCGCCAGCACATTAATGAGCTGGTTAAAGTCTACTATGAGTCTGTGACGGTTAATGCGCCCTCAATCACGATGGACGATGTCAACAAAGGAATCCGAATGCAGAGCTTCACGGGCATGCGCCAAGCCATTACTGCCGCCAACGTCGTCGAGCGAACAGATCGTGGAGATGAGCTATTCTTGACCATGTTCCAAAGGAGCTGCGAGCTAGTCACTGACACAAAAGCTCTCGATGTCTTGCCGCCGCCTACTATTCTTCCTCATCTCGAACCTGAGGCCAAAGATGAGGAGATACACCCATTCACGGACAACCCTCTCCACAATGAGAGCTGGTATTTCGACGTAGTCGACGTTGAACAGCAGATCGGCGTCTGGATACGCCTCGGTTTGACACCGAATCAAAAGGGTTCCTGGTACCACGCGTTGATATGCGGACCGAACATTCCCACAGTCGGCCTCATCGACTTCGAGGCACCACATCCAGGTCCCGATCTCCACGTCAAGACGAGCAAGTTCGAAGCCACCCACGTGCCCGAGACGCCGCTGAAGAGCTACCGCATCACGGCACAAGGCCAGGGCGAATCCTTCGACAAGCCCGCGGACATCATGCACGGCAAGAGCGGCAAGCCCGTGCAGGTGAAGATGGACCTGCTGTACGAGACCGATGGCTTCCCGTACCGCTGGCGCGCGGCCACGCGCTACGAGATCCCGTGCAAGGTCACAGGCACCTTCTCGTGGGACGACCGCACCGTCACCTTCACCAAGTGCATCGGCCAGCGCGACCATTCCTGGGGCCACCGCGATTGGTGGACGGCCGACTGGGTGTGGTCGGCCTTCCACCTCGACGACGGCACCCACACGCACCAGGTGCACGTCCGCATCCCGAACCTGCCGTCCATGGGCGTCGGCTACGTGCAGAAGGGCGATAAGCTGGTAGAGTGCACCGATGTCTTTGCCACCGAGACCATGGATGAGGATGGGCTGGGCGTTGAGACTACGATTAAGGGCGCGCCGCTGCCGCTGGTGCTGCACATCAAGCCCACTGGCCATGCGCCTCTTAGGCTGCTGTCCAGTGATGGGAAGGTCACGTTGTTCCCTAGGAGCTGGGCGACGGTTACGACGGAGGATGGAAGGAAAGGCGCAGGTTGGTTGGAATGGAATATTGTAGACAGATCCAAAGCATAAGGAGTACCGAATGTGATGAAGCTACTTTTTGTGTTGGGAGAACCAATAGACCCGTCAAATTGAAGTCTAATTCTTATTAGTTCTCTTCTCTAGGGCTAGACGTGTTTAAGAGGTAGTCCTAGATTCAAGAGACACTGAGTAGCACAGGATTTGGGGAGAGCGATTTGTCGTTGAGATCGTTGCATTAGCTATCGTGACAACGCTTAATTCAGGACTCAATTTTCTCTCCGATTCCACTACTGCACACACAAGCGTCTTAGAGGGAGTGACTAGATACTAAGAAAGGAGATGGTGGAGACGCATCAGGTGGTTCCATGACATGACATAAATCGACTTTGGAACACATCCAGCGCCCCACGCAGATATGATAAAGAACAAGGAAATGGTATGTTGTAGCGCGGTATCGTTGGTCCGTACATAAGTCAACTAACGCCTGCAAATGCTGCTACCCCCAGAATGACAAACGACGGAAAGGATGACCAAACGCAACTCAATGCTCCATGACTTTCCAGCCTTCTTTGATATAACTCCGTGCGAAGAAGAGCGCGCCGCAAATAACACCCATCAAGCTGAGGCCTATTGCGGTGTAGAAGGCAGCGTGAATGCCTTTCAGTTGTGCCTCTGCCGGGTCTGAGATGTTCTTGATAACATTGCTTTCTACGGTGCCGGCGATTCCAAGAGAGATGGAAATGAAATAGTTGACGAAAGTGTTGACTAGCGATCCCGCCAGACCTTGGTGCTCCGGTGGCATATGATTCGACAGAATGACTGATGCAGCAGGGAACGACATATCCATGCCGAACGGCATAATGACGATCGAGATAAACGTCTGAGCCCAGTAGATTTGATGAACGGGTTGAGTGGCCGCGACGACAATACCAATGCAGAAGGCGCACATTGAGATGAACATAACGAAACTGACAGGTGTATGCGTCAGCATGAAGCCAGTCATTCCGGCAGCGAGAAGGCCGCAAACGACAGCTGGACCGTATTGACCAGCCACGGAGAGAGGTGTGTGGCCTCGAACAGTTTCGAGGAATCGGAACATGTAGAAGACCCACACACCGAACGCTCCCCAACCAAGTCCAACACAAGCAAGGACGAAGTTTACAGTACCAGTCATAGCATGGATTGGAAGGATTGGGTTCGCGGCACGCCGCTCGACCCAGACAAAGCCGACGAAACATAGCAGGCCGATGATGAGCAGGAAGTAGACGTGAGGAGTTCCCCATCCATAAAGCGGGCCATTGTTCCATGAAATGTTGACCAGGACAAGGCCGCAAACGCCGAGGAGTGATCCAGTCCAATCAAATCCAGGAGGATTCACTGGCTTTGAAGACAGTTCGCGCGGTACAACGATTAGCGTTATGAATGAGAGACCCCAGCATGCGCCAGCAAAGCTCCAGAAGGCCCACGGCCACCACGCCAATTCAGCGAAAAGGCTGCCGAAGGTAGCGCCGGTAACGAAGCCAGCGGGGGCGACGGCACCGAAGATGCTGAAGACGATGTTCTTCTTGATACCGGGCGGATAAGCGCGGCCGAAGAGCGCGAGACCATTGGGCATGATGATGGCGGGCCCGATGCCTTGCATGGCGCGGCAGATGTCGAAGAAGATTTGCCTGCCGGGATAGGCGGAGAAGCCAGAGAACGCAGCCCACACGCCGAACCAAGCATACCCGAAAGCAAGCATCCTCTTGTGGCCGAGAATGTCGCCCAAGCGGCCGGAGATCAAGATGAAGGTGCCGACGGTCAAACTGTAGCCGGCTACGAACCACGTTTCTTCGCCCGGCTTCGAGATGTCGAATGACTTAGCGATGATGTCGAGCGGAGCCAGAGCCTGGCCCAGACCTGCCTGAGTCATGAAGTGCGATATGGCGACTACTCCCACGAAGAAGACTTCGTGCAACGTCGACATCTTTACATCTGTCGGCGGAGGCATTTGACTGTGGACGGGAGGTAAAGGATTTGGTGCCGCGATTGACTCCGGCTCATAGCTGGTTTGATACTGCGATTCGAGCAGACAGCTTCTTGACCCTCTTGGTTTGTATGCATGTGGGAAGTCTGGGATCGAGGAACTGTCAGACACGTAGCCGTATGAATTTTGCTCGGTGATGGAGTCCACCCGAGACTGTAGTGATATATGCCGCGTCTTGTACATGGAAGTTTTTGGAGATTCGAAACTGGCAGCCCTCGGTGAGTCGATGGCGGTGGTGTTAAGGGATAAGCGGTCTCCCATATGCAGTTTCATGTCCTCCATTGGCATATACGGCTCAGGACTGGAAGGCATGGCTCCTGCTCAAGGTCAACATCAGATCATCTATATCTAAGACGTGCCTGGTCTATGACACTCTGGCTGGGAGGCTAGAACATACGAAGAAAAGAAAAGATTAGGCTGAGAGATAAAGTTGCTTTGATGAGATTAGATATTATCGTGGAATATAGCAAAAGTATGCCGCAACTTCAATCAAAAAGAGTGAAAGACTAGAGAGGTCCGAGCTAGAAGAAAGTTGAACGTAGGATTTGAAGGTGTGGAGAAAGGAAGAATATCAACAACCAGCGTCGACCACTCCCAAGGCTGCTATACATGTTTCGGCACGGTATGTTCTGAGCACAGTGAAGTTCAAAGCCATGATACCACACAACATGCAACACCGCCGTTACCTGCGCCTGCCGGCAGCATCGTGGAGAGCCGGCCATGGCTTGGAACGGTCCGTATTTGGGGTCCGTCCACTCCAAAAATGACCTTAGGAGATGTCTCCACAGCTTCGTTAAGTAACGCCGACCTCCGGTTGAGGCTGGAGTAGCAAACCCATACATATCAACTCCTGGTGGTTTCTTTTACCGTTGAGGCTTCCTTTGTCTCTTCACATTGCAAGCCTGAAAGAAGTGGACGGGCCTGACGACGGAGATCAGGACAAGGTACCGTCCAGTCTGCGCCACGCACGGGTAGCCGTCTGGATAATGCGGTAGGATTTGAGCGGGATAAAGTTTTAGAGACCCAATTCTTGACAGCAGCGAACGTGCAGCACTGTATGGGATGCAGAGGATTAGCCAGCTACTAAGACATCCTTTGCTGTGAAGCGACGGGTATGTTCTCCGATGGCGTGAGAACATGGAAATGCACGAGGTCTAACGCAGCCTTACTTAATGATTAGGCGTGCAGCGCGTTGTGGTTGCGGCATCTATCTTTGGTGGCGCTAACTCTCGTGGGAGCGGATCAGCGGGGAGCCACCCAAGCCACCAAGACACCAAGCCCGCAACTGCCAGTACCCACTGACAGCAGCCATGTCACACCTGCCAAAGTCCTTTTCACAACGTCTTCTGACTAATTATCAGCCGGAGGGAGTCGGTGCTAAGCCTGACGGACGTTCCGGTCATGGTCATGGCATTTATCCTTGGATCTCGTAAACGAAGCCTTCATAACTCTTGCGCCAAATTAAAGCGCCGTTCTATGGAGCCGCCAGCTTGTATCGTCGGAGACCGGCGTTGCTTTTACGGTATAACATCACACGCCATGCCGTGAAATCCGAGGCGCTTCGACTTCACACCAGCGTAGAGTTTGCGCACACGTTGTAATTCTTAAAGTTCCGTATCAGTGAGCACAGTATAAAGAGCAAACACATCTCAGCCCACGCCAATGCTAGCGAAGACAGCGAAACCAGCAAGTCACAAGGGCAATCTGATGCCATGAAAGTCGATTTACGGCTACCGGTCTTCTCCCACGAGCAGTTGTATGTGGCTTTGTCAAGGTTCACAAACGTACACAATATTGCAGAACTACTACCGCAAGGTATTCTAGGAGAAAGAGTCGCAAATATTGTATATCCTGAAGTACTATTAGAATCAAATTAAGTAGAATACGGTGCCTATATCAAACTACGTATTCTACCCTTACTAAACGGTCACCAAAAGCCGGGCCGAAACGGAGACCGGCTTAAAAATCTTTCATCTTCAAAACAAAATTTGCCAGTTTTGATGCACTCTCAGATAAGCCGATTTTATAGCCGAAGAGTGAAGCTTCGATCTCACCTTCCTTTTGCTTTTCGATTCCTTTGTCGATGATTCGTTTCAGTCGATCCTGTCGAATCTCAGGTGTCACATCGTCCGCACCCTTAGGTACCCCAGATTGTTCTTGGAGAAGTTGAATGTACTTTTCTATCAGCTCCTTGTTCTCGTCCTTTGCAACAACGTAGTCATATGCCGATTTCCAGACTGATTGTACGGGCTTTGGCACTTTGGTCTGTCGTCTGTTCATTTGTCGACTCTGATAAGTCCAACGATTTGGGTTCCTCTGGCAAACTTGGTTTGTGTGGTGATGTAGTCCCTGGTGCAATTTGACCACCATTGATTCGCGATTCGCTTGCGGGAAGCACATGCTGATTCATGACCGGCAAATTGGAAGTGGCTGGTTCATTTGCACTCTTTGACCCTGGTCGCTGATTTGATTCGCATCCCTGGGATGAGGAAGATTTGATGGTAATGGAGTCGCTCTTGGATTTCGACTTGTGATGAATCTTGGGTATCAGCCCAGTGAGCCATTTTGGTGCCATGATACCGCAAGCTCTCCGAGTGGGAAGTCAGTGGGAGCGGAAATCATGAATCGTAAGAGAAGCATGCAGTTCTACAAGATTCCTCAATTCCAATTAACTAATCTGTCTCATGCCGTTCAGCATTGGGGATGCTTCGATGAACTGAAGATTTCGCATCTCTTTTCCCAGACCACCACTCCTCTTCATTAGTTGAGCACGTAGAGATGCAAGGCCCTTCAACAGGTAGAGTCAAAGTTAAAGGTGATGGTCATGGCAAACGAAGAAATAACAATGCTACTTACTTGTAGGTATCCGACAGTTGAACGGGAAAAGACACCTTTGAACTGAGAGTTTCTCTTCAGTGCTAAAAATTGCGGGGTTGGCATCAAAAGCATTTTTACCCGAAGGAAGAACGACGAGCTGGCGGCAAGGGACACGTAGAGGATCGACATGGAAGCTGGCAGAACCTTGCCCACAGGTGAGTTTCTACAACACCGATACAAAACGACGAAAGCACTCGTAGTACATGCAAGGTAAGCAACGCCTTTCGTACGATGGAAGAACCGACCAAGCAACGGTAAAGGCATACGTAATTTTGTAGTTGAAAGAGGAAATGTATCGTATTGAACAGAGGCCGAAAACAGCATCAACCAAAGATCGAACTTTAGCGTAATCTCAGCGGTGCGGCCCTTCCCGCCGGGTTTAGCTCTACCGTAGAGTACTGATGTACCACTAACGAGTCGGTGGCAGGGAATCAAGCTTATTATACTGTAGTCCAAAATCTACTCCCGACGCCTGCCGTTGCAAAGCCATTCCGAATATTCGTAGTCTGCAGATTGCTGGAAAGCATCACACTGTATGTTAAGGTAGTTCTAGCAAGGATAGAAGAAAGTAATATTCAAGGTAAGGACTGAGAGTTTCGTAGACGTTCACCCATTCTGCTTCATGTTCCCAAAGCCAACAAAGACAACAAAGGGGTAGGGGATACACGCGCATCATTACAAGTGCCGGGAGTTCCTGAGGTCATACTTCCATAACCCACATTACGGTAAACATCCTCCTCTCGAAGTACTCAAAGCGGGCCAAAGTCTGTTGGAGGCAATCACCCCTGGGTGGCTTCGAGGCTCTCGCTGGCTTCTCAGCAATACAACTCACTTTACATGTGTTCCAACGAAGTCAGGGAATTCCTTCTACGCAAGGAAGCGAAGCAATACGGAAAAAGATCCTAACAAAGCTGGCATTATCGTGACAGTGAGAATCCAAAGCCCTTCAAACAGCCTAGGTACCTCTAGCTGTTTAGCTGCCGATTTTGCTGAGGCAGTTGCTGAGGCAGTTGCTGAGGCAGTTGCCGTGGAGAATGAATTAGGACCAACACAACTACCGATGCAGTTATCGTCAGTTTTGAAATCGATTTTTAGAATTCCTCCATTATCTGTACCGTCCGTCACATTTGGGTAGAGGATCGGGATTCGCCCGCAGGTCTTGCAGTCCTCATTGGGAGCCGTTATCATTCTGTAAACAAGATCTCTTGCCTGAGCGAGAGTAATATTATCTGCTACGGTCTTGTTGGGAATGCCTTCCGTAAACAGACAAATACCTTTTTGGCGTCAACGAAGGCCCATGAAGTTGATGATGACTACTTACCACCAGTGTCTAGACCAGTAAGGGTGAGGGAAAATGATACAGAAGCTCCTGCGCTGAGTATTCCGTCCCCAGCTTGCGTACCCAAAGTAAAAGTGACATTTACACCAGGGCTGTGAGTCATGCAAACTATGTTGTCTTGAGCTTGGTAAACCGTATCATCCGGGACCGTTGTAGCTCTCATAGCATAGTACAGGCGTTCTATAACGTTGAGACCATCTTGAGTTGGATAATTAATGCTCGGGCATAGAGCGGAGAAATCTTCAATATTGGTGGGGGTATAGCAAGAAAACACTCCTGATTCTTCTCGTTTCTGTAGGACATTTGAGGGATTCGGGTTGGCATATGAGAAGGCGGCTAACATCAAGAAAAAAGATGCGAAAAGGTGGAAGGACTTCATAGTGGAAAGTCCGTAGTATAGTATGTATGAATGTGAAAATGGGTGACGCGAAGGAGATTGAACAGATAGCTATTTGTCTTGAAAGCGGCACTTTGAGTGGGCAAAAGGGAGTATATGTGTTACGCTCCAGGCTGAGTCGAATTGTTCTCAAACATAGCCTACTTATAGACCTCTGTATGGCAGGCCTTGTACTACCTCGATGATAGGCTTTGCGTGAGAACGAAGGTTATGTTGACGCCGAAACCGGATGCCGACTAGAAGTATGTGAGCCACTGTATCAATTCTTTGGCCGCATACTTTTTTGAAACAATTCGCACAGCCCGAAAAGCTGCATTGCAGTATTGATTTTACCATGCTTTTGGAGCCGTCTTTCTGGGTCAACAGCCCGGCTGTAGCACCTGATGTACTATTCAGTCAATCATTGAACTGTATTACACTTTTTGAGCTGCTTATTGCTGAACGTACGTTCAGGCTTCAAACGCTGGTGTGAACGCCAGCGATTCACATTAACCAATCCCATGTCTTTTTTTTCCCGACTATGTTGGACGGATTGAGGCTGTGGGATACTTCTTAGCCTTATTGGTGCTGTAGAATCCGGCCTCGAGATCATCTCTGCATGTTCCCGAAACCCAATGTGCATTCTCCTGCTGCAGGCCGCCTAACGCGCATCCGGCCTAGCCATTCCCCTCCATGCGGAGACTGATTCATTAGTACTTAGCGGGAATCACAGGAAGGGCCGTGGCTGAAGTCGACGGTTCGAGCGGGGCCAGGCTTTGAAGAAGAAAAGACTTGGGAACATGGTGAGAGGAAGAGGGCATTTTAAGCGGGAACGATGCATAAGGGCGGAAGAAGGTCGTCAAGGCGCGGAGGAGTCCCGCTAAACCCAAATAGGGGCGCCCTAAGACCGTGTCTGCCTCATGAATTCATCTCGTCTTCACCACTCCAAAATGGTCAAGTATCTCTCTCGTAAGGGACAATGAAAGAGTTAGTTTTAGGGTGGGAAAGCGGGTGGTCAGGGCCGCTTAAATCTGCGTCGAAAGTCACCCGATTGGGCTGGCGAAACCGTAACACTCAGTTTTTACAGGTAGCGTTAGAGTATTCTCGGTGCTTTTATGTGTTATAACGTAAATGATGCCGCCGCATCCCTTTCCCTTTATCCTTCAAAATAGCATATTTCCACCATTGGCGCTCTAGACTATACACAGCAGCTCTTAACAGAGTACCGACTCGGGTGGATTGTTCTTCGCTAGCATTGGAAACGGTGAGTGATTCCTCTGAATATAATTTTCCCAGTAGCTGCGTTGTGTCCAATGAGTATGGCAATCTACAGCCTCCCTAGGTATTACACGCCGTCTGCCATCGTTGTTCTACTGCTTCTCACTCTGCGTCTCATTCTTGCTCTCATCCACGTTCCACACAAAGGCTTGAATCAGTATGCACGTCGTCCATCAGAAGACCCATCCTCTCGGGGCTCGAAGAAAGACAACATTTGGTCTGACGATGATGTGAGGTACGAGACGGAATTGATAGACGTGTCAGACGTAGATCTACAAAAGGGTGCGGAGTCACCTAGTACCCTTTTGTCTATGAAATTCGTGAGTCAAGATTAGTACGTAGTAATGCAGTTTATACCCTCGGGCTCTTGCGATTGGTGCCTTGCTGCCAGCAACGGACTGCCTTCCTAAGAATGCCGTCAGGCGATAAAAACGAAAGATTTGCGTTGTTTCAATTCGCTCAAGCATCGTTCAACTATCATTCAATTTGGTTGGAGTGATGGGCATTGTAACA
>Ga0335073_10008070_pt1 | contig 14758 bp, 14 predicted proteins | sample Lox_Sample_22_FD_207093 | JGI IMG/M metagenome (GOLD analysis project Ga0335073, IMG submission 207093) | Soil microbial communities from Loxahatchee National Wildlife Refuge, Florida, United States - Lox_Sample_2.2 | ecosystem: Environmental > Terrestrial > Soil > Wetlands | place: USA... | reverse complement strand
AACGGCGAGGCTGGCCGGCCTGCTAGCGGATCAGATTGACGCTGCTGTGCACGGCACTAACACCGACGCCGGCGTAAGCGAGACGCGGGCGACTGCACAGGAGCTGATGAGCGCGTTCGTGGCAGCTCCGTACCGGCCGATCGGCATTGCCGTGGCCGACCAGGGCCTGGCGAACCTCATCCACATCCTGGACTGGTGCACCTCGCTCGTCCTGGACGCGTCGGACGGCCATGTCCAGATGCCGAAGGCACCTGCCGCCGACCGCAACCTCCTGAGCCTCGCCAGCCACGGGCAGCGTCAGATCGCCGAGTTGCTGTCCGGCCAGCGAGCCAGTCTGGACATCGAGCGGGTCTGGCAGGGAAGGCTGGCCAGCGCGCAGGACCTGCATCTGCCGGTCCGTGACCCGGCCTATGCCGTCCGGCGGGCGGAGTACGCCTACCACGCCCAATCCATCGGCATCGCCACCTCAGCTGCCATGGGCGAGGCACTGATCGCTACCCGCCTCGCTACCCCGGCACAGGTCGCCGCACAGCGCCGCCGGTGGCTGGCCGACCTTCCCGAACCCACATCCGTGCCGTCCGGCCGCAGGTTCGCCGCCGCCCAGGCGGCGTGGACCGGCATAGCCGCTCGTGCTCTCGGAACGCACGCCAGTTTGCGATCGGTGTGGTTCAGGAACAGCGCTCGCGGCGCCATCGCGCTGGCCGCAGCGGTCGCGGTCGCAAAGCTCACCGACGTTCAGCACGCTTTCTGGGTGGTCCTCGGCACGCTGTCGGTGCTTCGCACGAGCGCGACCGCTACCGGTGCCACCGCACTGCGCGGGCTGCTCGGTCAGGTTCTCGGCTTCGCCGTCGGCGCGGCCTTGCTCGTCGGAATCGGGACCAGCCCGACAGCACTCTGGATCGCGTTTCCGCTCGCCGTGCTGGTGGCTGCCTACACGCCAGGTACCGCGCCGTTCGCAGCCGGGCAGGCAGCCTTCACCGTCACGATCGTGGTGCTGTACAACATTCTCGCCCCGGCTGGCTGGCGAGTCGGGCTGCTGCGGCTCGAGGATGTCGCCATCGGCTGTGCCGTCAGCCTTGTCGTCGGCTACCTGTTCTGGCCGCGCGGAGTCTCATCGGTCGTCGGTGACAACCTCGCTGACGCTTTTCGCATCGGTTCGGGCTATCTGACTGAGGCCGCCGACTGGGCTCTCGGCGATCGCGACCAGCGGCCCGATCGTGCCGAGGCTGCGCTTGCGGCCGGCATCAGGCTTGAGGAAGCCGTTCGCGGCTACCTGACCGAGCAGGGTTCGAAACGGCTGAGCAAAGGCGACCTGTGGACCCTGATCATGGCGGCAATGCGGCTGCGGCTGACCGCGCACTCGATGGCGAACCTGCCGGGTCGCGGCCAGGCGCACGCTGACGATGGCCGGCTCCACGCGGCGCTCGAGCGGCAGCTAGCTGGCATATCCGCCATCTATGACCGATTCGCGACGCAAGTCGCGAAGCCGCTCCGAGGCGGTCGCGGAGAACCGCCGCCCGCACCGGCCGGCCTGCCGGTGAGCGGACTCGCCGCCGCTGCCCGGGCGCCCTGCGGCGAACCGTCCGCCTACCGCCTGGACGCCCTCTGGGTCGGCCACCACCTCGACCACCTGCAGGCTCACGTGCCTGTGGTCGCTGGCCCGGCGCAGCGCCTTGCGGCGCTGCGCCGCAAGCCATGGTGGCGTTGACCCGGTGGCGCTGACCCGGCTTCTAGGCGTCTACTGACGCTCGCCCGGTGGCCGGGGCGCTGCCGTCGACCGCGAGGGACCGGGCTCGCTGCCAACCGCAGGCGCGGCCGAGGCGGTCGCGCCATGCGGCGCCACGGTCAGCTCATCGAGCCGGCGCTCTGGAACTGGCCGGCCCACGATCCGGTACACCTCTGCGCCGTCAACCGTCTCTTTTTCCAGTAGCAGAGCGACGAGCTGCCCGAGCTCGTAGTGATGGCTGCGGATGAGCGAGACTGCCGTTTCCTCCGCCTCGCGCAGCATCCGGGTGACCTCGGCGTCGATGGTGGCCTGGGTCGCCTCGGCGAACGGCCGGCTGGACAGCCCGGCTCCGCCGCCGCCGAGGAAAACCGAACCACCTTCGGGATAGCCGACCGGGCCCAGCGCCGCGGACAGTCCGAACTCCCTGACCATCTTGATAGCGAGCTCGGTCGCCGACGCCAGGTCGTTGGCAGCGCCGGTGGAGCCCTGCCCGAGCTCGACCAGCTCCGCAGCCCGGCCGCCAAGCCGTACGGCCAGCGACTCGCTAAGGTAATCCTCGCCGTACAGGTGCCGCTCGAACAGCGGAAGCTGCTGCGTGACGCCGAGGGCCTGACCGGCCGGCAGGATCGTCACCTTGGCCACCGGATCGGCGTGGTCGGACACCGCCGCGACGATGGCGTGCCCGGCCTCGTGTATCGCCACCGCGTGCTTCTCCTCAGGAAGCAGCACGTTCGTGCCCTCCCGGCGGCCAAGCAAGATCCGGTCCCTGGCATTGTCGAAGTCTTCTGCCGTCAGCACCTGGCGGTTCGCACGCACGGCAAAGATTGCCGCCTCGTTCGCGAGGTTGGCGAGGTCCGCGCCGGAGAAACCGGGCGTTCCCCTCGCTACGACCATAAGATCCACGTCTGGCCCGAGCTTCTTGTCGCGGCAGTGCACCGCAAGGATCGCGGCTCGCTCGTCGAGCGTTGGCAGCGGGATGACGACCTGCCGGTCGAACCGCCCTGGCCGCAGCAGGGCAGGATCGAGAACCTCGGGGCGGTTGGTAGCACCGAGGACGACGATGCCCATTGACGTGTCGAAGCCATCCATTTCGGATAGCAGCTGGTTGAGGGTCTGCTCGCGCTCGTCGTTCGCGACAACGGCGCCGCTTCCGGCCCGGCGCTGCCCGATAGCGTCGATCTCGTCGACGAAGATGATGGCCGGGGCGGCCTTGCGCGCCTCGCTGAACAGGTCGCGGACCCGCGCCGCGCCGACACCCACGAACATCTCGACGAAGCTGGAACCCGTCACCGAGAAGAACGGCACCGACGCCTCGCCGGCGACCGCGCGCGCCAGCAGCGTCTTGCCAGTTCCCGGCGGGCCGACCATCAGCACGCCGCGCGGCGCCACCGCGCCTGCCGCCTGATACCTGCCCGGATTGCGGAGAAAATCGACAACTTCAGTGATCTCCTCCTTAGCGCCGTCATATCCGGCCACGTCGCTGAACCGGGTGTTAGGCCGCTCGGCATCGAAGACCTTGGCACGGGACCTGCCCACGCCCATGACGCCCTGCAGTGAACTACCTGCGGTCCTGGCCATCCGGCGGAAGAGCCAGATGATCACCGCGAGCGGGAGTAGCACGACCACCAGCAGGTAGAAGACCTCGCCGACGATCGAACTGCCGCCCGTCTGGTAGTTCTGCGTCACATGGCTGGCCTGCAGCGTGTTGTAGGCCGGTGACCCTGGCGTAATCGCCGGGGCAACCGCCTCGAACTGCTTGCCGTCCGTGAATGTGCCGGTCACCGTCACGTTCGCGCCGGGCGATGACGGGCTCGGGATATCGACCGTCTTGACCTTGTGCGCGCCCACGTCACTGATGAACTGCGAGTAGCTCAGCTGCGTCGTCGGCGTCGTGTGCACGAAGCTGGCTACCAGATACAGCAGGATCACGATCAGCCAGCCGATCCACAGCCAGTGCCGCCAGGCCGGGGGAGGCGGCGGCGCGGTGCGGACGGGCTTGTCGCCGGGCGGGGGGGCCGCCGGAGTTTTGCTCATGAATCATTCTTACGCGTCCGGCGGAGCGATTTGAGCATCACTGCTCCGCGCTGGCGGGGGCGTTCGCTGACAGCGTCCGCCACAGGACATGCGCGCACTTGACTGCCCCGCGTCCGCGAGGCGGACGCGGGGCAGTCCCCGGGGCTTGCGTCAAGCCGCGAGGGGCACGGTGCCCGGCCCCGGCGCCTCGGTGCGCGGCGCGACGACCTTCTCCTGTGCTGGTCTGACTTGCTGGGCTGGCCTGGGCGGGGCCGGTGAAGCCACCAGCCGTGAGCGCAGCATCTGACGGCCGCGGTAAATCCGCGACATGACCGTCCCGATCGGTGTGCCCATGATCTCTGCTATGTCGGCATATTGGTAGCCCTCAACATCCGCGAGATAGATGACCGTCTTGAAGCTCGACGGCAATTCGCTGAGAGCTGCCATGATCGCGGAGTCGCTGATTCCTGCGAGCGCCTCGGACTCCGCCGAGTACGACGGCGTGCAAAGACTGTCGTGGCCGTCGCCTGACTCGTACACGTCGGCTGCCAGCACCTCGGCGGGCCGTCGGCTCCTGCTGCGGCACATGCTGTAAAACGTGCGCGCCATGATGCAGTAGAGCCAGGCCCTGAGGTTCGTTCCGGGAGTGAACTGATCGAACTTCTGGTAGGCACGGGCGAACGTCTCCTGGATCAGATCTTCAGCGTCGCACCGCTCCTGTGTCAGCCGCAGTGCTGCCGGGAACATCTGCCGCATGTAGGGGATCGCGTCTGCTTCGAATCGAGTCCGGTGTTCGCTGGGGGGGTCAGCGCGTACCGTCACGGAGTACTTCCTCCTTCGCCTGGCACCGGCGAAGGCGGGCTGCTGCCAGCGTTGGACAAATCCTCGAGGCGGCAGAACTGGCCGGGGGGAGCCGGTGCTGCAGGTACTAGCGTTAAAAGCTGTTAGTCAGTAAGCCTCTGTGATCCGGCTGGCGACCGCATCGGGCGGAGCCTGAGCTAGCAGAGCCACCTTCCTGAGTTAAGCAGCGCCGCCAGAGCGAACTACTCGAAATCGCCACCGGACTTGCGGTCAAACCGGCGGAAAGCCCAGAGTCAGCAGCCGACCGCGTTATAACGGTGCGAACCGGGCAGCATGGGCGACTAGCTCACGCCGGCTGGACTGTCCGGTCTTCGCCACGAGGCTCGCGACATGAGTCTCGACGGTCTTCGGCGAGATGAACAGCCTGCCAGCGATCTCAGCGTTCGAGTAACCCTTCGCTACGAGCAGGAAGACGTCCATCTCACGACTCGTCACGCCCAGCCGCCGCATCTGCGGCGGTACCTGCGCAATACCCCGGCCAGACCGCGGCACCCGGGCGCCTGCCTTGCGCAGGATGCCACGGCAGGCAGCGGCGAGCCGGTCATGGCCGCTGGCTTCGAACCCAGCTGCGGCGTCCCTCATCCAGGCAACTGGCTGACCCCAGCCATCGCTGAGCGCGCACGGCGCCACCAGCCGCTGAGCCAGGTGATTCCACCAGGGGGCGAACGGCGCGAAGGCCGCGCTGGCTTCTTCTGCCAGGGCCGTCGCACGCTCCCTGCGGCCGGCCCTGCCCTCCAGCACTGCCTCGGCGTACGCCAGGCAGCCGCGGTTCCAGCTGGCTACTGCACCGACCGCAACCGCCTGCTCGATAGCGCGCCGCCCGCCGGTGCCGGTGACCGCTTGCAGCAGCGCGGCGAGACCCCACGATCTGCCGCGAGCTACCAGCGGCGCCTGCGCCGGGGAGTAGAAGCCGCGTCCGCGCACCGGCGCGCTAAGCGCTTGTTCGCGGTAGGCCATAGCGGCTGCGCTCTCTTTCGCAGCGCGCGCCACGTCATCGCGGAACAAAGCGCTGAGTACCGCGATCTGGCCCCTGGTGTGAACCAGGACCTCGGGGGCGCCGGGCAGGATCGCTTCCGCCCGCGCAATGGTTTCCTCCGTGGCCGGGACATCAGTCCGGATCGCGAACACGAGAGCCTGAAAGCAGATAGACATCGCCTCGGCCCGGCGCGCGCCGATCTGGGCGGCGCCGCGCTCGCTCAAGCGGGCAGCCTCGAGTCCGGCGTCCAGGTCCGTCCCAAGGCTCAGCAGATTGGCGAGCTGCAGGTCGATCATGGTCACGGTGGACAGCAGGCCGGCCTCGAGCGCTGCTGTCCGCACCTCGCGAAGGCTGGTCGTCTCGCCGTCGGCCATCATGTCGATGGTGGCTAGCTCGTGGCTGAGCCTGATTCGCCACACCCCGAACGACTGCTCGTCAGCGATATGACAGGCGCGCTCGAACGCAGTGCGGGCAGCACCAAGGTCGCGGATCCGCTCTCTGCGCCCGATCACATCGAGCGACTCAATTGCCACCTCCGCGGCCCAGCCCGCCGGACAGGCGTGCTCCGCTGCGGCCAGCGACCTGGTCGCCAGATCCTCTGCCTGGTCGAGCTCGCCGGTCGCCAGCGCATACCGCGCCGCCACTGCATCGACGCGGCTTGCCAGCTCCGCATCGCGCAGCTTGTCGGCAATGGCTCGCGCTTGCTTCAGATGCTCTGCGGCGGCGACGTGATTGTCTTCCGGCCTGGTGCTCGCCGCCCTGATCCGGATGAGAGCCTCCCGGCGCGGCTCGGCGCCTGCTGCTTCGAGTCGTCCGATCAGGTCTTCAGCCAGCAGTCCGAGTTGCTCAACGTCGCCCGACAGCCCGAGCGCCTCGACAAGCGCCTCGGCAATCTCGATGTCCAGCATGCTCTCCGCGGCTACTGTCCCGGCCAACAGCTTCTGCGCATCCTGCAGGCATGCGATCGCGCTGGTGAGCGCACCCTGCTTGATAGCACGTGACCCGGCCGTCAGCAGCAGCCGGGCAGCCTCGACTGGCTGCCCGGCAGCCGCGCGGAGCTCGGCAACCAGGTCGCACCACGATCCGGGCAGGTGCGGGTGAGCTTGGTCGATGGCAGCCGCGGCTCGCTCAGACCGGCTAGCCCGCTCCGGCGGAAGCAGATCCGAGACGATCGCGTCCCTGGTCAGGCTGTGCCGGAAACGGAACGTGCCGCCGTTGACCGGCTCGATCAGCTGCACCTTGTGTGCCTCGTCCAGCGCGTCCACGACCTCAGCCTCACTGACCTCGGCCACGCTCGACAGCAGCGTCCAGTCGAACTGGCGGCCGATGATCGCGGCATACACAATCACGTTCCGCACCGCAGGCCCGAGAGTGGCAAGCCGGTTGCGCACCGAACCAACGATGGAGGCGGGAACACCGGTCACGATGTTCTCGTTGACCGCCCAGCCGCCGTCATTGCGGACAAGCTCGCCGGACGAGACAGCCGCGGCAAGAATCTCCTCGACTGCGAACGGAAGACCGTCGCAGTCTGCCAGCAGCTGACTCACCGCAGCGGGCACGTCGGGAGTGTGCAAGCACGCGGCGGCCATCTGAGCGACGGCCGGGCGAGCCAGCCGTGGCACTTCGATCGTGGCCGCCACTCGCCGGGCGCAGACCGAGTGCATCAGGTCCAGGCACGCCGACGGCTCCGTGTCCCGAAGCGTGACCAGGCACAGCACATGCGCCGTGGCAATGTTGTCGGCCAGGTATTCCACGATCGCAAACGTTTCGGGGTCCGCCCAGTGCAGATCCTCGAGGATGAGCAGACCGCCTGGCCCGCCAGGCAGCGACAGCATGCGCAGCAGCGCCTCACCGATGATCACAGGCGAAACCTCGGCATCACCGTCGCCTGGCCTGCTCCACTCCGGCACGAGCGTTCCCAGTGCGGCACGGTAATCGGCGATCCCTGCCGAGTCCGGAGCCATGCCTGCCCGCGCGGCGCCCATCAGCGCCTCGGTAACCGGTCGGTACGGAACAGGCACCGCCGACTCAGCGGCCCGGCCGCCCAGCACTCGCATACCCCGCGCGGAAGCCATGCGGGCGGCTTCCCGCATAAGACGGGACTTTCCTACGCCGGCGTCTCCAGTGACAAATACCGTGCCCCCGCGGCCCTGGCTGGCCGCGGCGAGTGCGTCACCCAGCGCACGTAGCTCAGAGCTCCGGTCGATGAGTACGTCACACAACATCGACTCCACTCGCGAGATACTACAAGAGCTAACAGGGTGATTACTATCCGTCATTACCGCAGGTCCAGCCCATAGCTGGGAGCTTGCAGGGGCAAAAACCGCGGCTCGCCCGCATCGCTTCTATCGCCCATTTAGAACTATGTCGTCACTCAGGGAACGCGCTCCGCCGACGGCGGTGCAGACTGGCACGAAAATCCTCGAGACGGGAAAGAGGCGAAACCATGGCCAGCAACGGCAGGACCTTCGCGGACGCCGGGAGGAGGTGGGCTGAGCTCGGCAGTCGTCAGCGCGCGTTCCTGCTCGTGGCGGCTGCGGGCGAACTATCGCTGAAGATCGCTGCGCTGATTGACATCAAGCGCCGGCCCGCGGACCAGATCCGCGGCCCCAAGACGCTCTGGCGCGCCGCGATGGCGGTCAACTTGCTTGGCCCCCTTTCGTATTTCGCCATCGGCCGCAAGCGCTCGTAGCTCCACTGCTCAAGCCCGGTGAAAGACCCAGATCGTCTCCGTGGCGCCGGCCAGCTCTATCGGGACCTGCTTGCGCAGCCGCAGCGCACGCGGAGTCGACTGCCGCGGCAAGTCCGGCGTCAGCAGCACTACGCGACCGCCGCGGCGGCAGACGCGGCTCAACTCGGCAAGCACCTCGCCGACCCAATCTGGCCAGCTTCCCGGCACCCGGCCGGGCAGCCTCGACACGCACGCGCTCACGCAGTCATCGGGCAGCAGCACTTCGCGAGCATCGCCGAGCCGCACGGACACACCCGCCGCGTGCTTGGCCGCGACCTCGACAGCTCCCTGGTCAATGTCGCTGCCCTCCGCCGTCCAGCCGACGGCTGCCGCCTCGGCCAGAATCGTTCCGGCACCGCAGCACGGATCGAGCAGGAACCCTCCCGCTGTCCGAGGTCCGGCCAGCTGAATCATCGCCGCGGCCACCGTCGCGGGCAGAGCACCGTGTGGCTCGCTCACGCGTCCGCCCCGCTGCCTGGTCAGGCCGCCAATCCGGAGGCCGGCGACATACTGGCCGTCGTGCCACTCGCTGAGCCGGACTTCCAGCTGCGGCTCGTCGGCGAACTTCCAGCGCGGCCTGTCAGCGGCGATCACCGTGGTCATCGCCCGCCGCAGGTCCGAAGGCCGCAGCCGCGTCTGCCCGCGTGCCCGGACAGTCACCCGGTACGTCATCGACCCGGATAGCGGCGCGACCTCTTGCGCCCGAACCGAGAGCGCGCGCTCGGCGGCGTCCGGCTGCCATGCCATCCTCGCAATCTCGCCTGGTCCGGCCTTCCCGCCTCGGCCGCTATTGACACCGAGACTTGCGCGGCCAGTTTCGGCGTACACGTCCTCGGCGAGCCGGCAGCGCAGCGCCTGCGCGCGGCCGGAACGGTTTGCGGAGAAGAACACGATGTCGGTCGGGCCGTCGAATCCGCTGCCAGTCGTGTTTATGCCGTCGATCGCCGCAAGCTCGTGCCTAAGCATCCGGCTAAGGCCTGGCACGCAGGTGGCGAACATGGGCAGCTGCCGGGCGCGCGGCGCCGGCTGACTGGGCCGGTCGGTCATCGCTCCGTGCTGGCCATGCCGGGCAGATTACCTCGGAGCAGCTCTCGGAGCCCGGCATTCCTGTCAGACTGGCCCGCTACCGTCAACCTGGCTGACTGAATGCACTCAGGCCGATCGGCAAAGGAGGACAGATGGACCGCACCGCCATGACTCTGACGGCTGTCGTTCTCGGCGCGCCGGACCCGCGCAAGCTGGCCAGGTTCTATCAGGACTTGCTCGGCTGGACGGTGCGGACCGACGAGCCCGACTGGGTTACGCTTGCCGCCCCCGGCGGTGGCGCGGGCCTGTCGTTCCAGGAGGAGGCGGGTCATGTGCCGCCTGCGTGGCCGGCCGGGCCCGGCGATCAGCAGATGATGATGCACCTCGACATCGAGGCCGGGAATCTGGCGGCGGCCTGCGAGCACGCGCTGGGCTGCGGAGCGACGCTGGCCGAGTTTCAGCCACAGGAAAACGTCCGGGTGCTGCTGGATCCGGCCGGTCACCCGTTCTGCATCTGGGTTGAGGTCTGACCCCGGGCCCGGCCAGCGATTTTCCAACCGGCGTTAGTACGTTGGCTGATATATTGGTCAGCGTAGTAGGAGGTGCTGATGGAAGATCGCGACGACGGTGTCGGCCAAGATGCGCTTCGCCGCGCTGGCGACGCCTCGGTGCTGATCCTGACGAGCCTGGCCGACGGCCCCAAGCACGGCTACGCACTGATCCAGGACATTAAGGCGTTCGCGGGGCTGCAACTCGGGCCCGGGACGCTCTACGGTGCGCTTGACCGGCTCGAAAGCATGGGCCTGATCGACGCTCTGCCTGCCGAGGACCGGCGACATCCCTACCGCATCACGGCGGCCGGGGTGGCGGCGTTGCGCTCTCACCTCGACTCGATTGAGCGGGTCAGCAGCGTCGGGCGGCTGCGGCTTGGGCTGGGAGGAATCTAATGCGAGGTTCGCGGTCCATGCGCGTGGTGGAAAACGCGCTGCGCTGCTATCCGAAGCGGTGGCACAGCCGTCATGGCGAGGAAGCGGCCGAGATCGCTTCCTTGCTCATTCAGGACGGGACGCCTGTCCGGTCGGTCGCGTGGAGCTATCTCATCGGCGCGGCCCGCGCGCGGCTCGTGATGGAGTCACGGCGGCGCGTCTGTGCGGCGGTGGGCGCGCTGCTGTTGGCGGCCGGGTCGCTCGGTGTCCCGCTCGCGCGTTTTCGCCACCTGGGTCGTCTCGCTCGCGCTGGCGCTGCTGCTCGCGCTGCGCCTCCGCACGTTCGTTTTCCAGGTCTTCTCGATACCTACTACCTCGATGGTGCCCACACTTGATGCCCGTGACCGGATCCTGGTACTGAAGGCGTTCTTCAACTGGCGCCAGCTCCGTGAGGGCGACATCGTGGTCTTCACTCACCCGCCGCTCGACCACTGTCCCGGCCCGGCCGGGGACGACCTCGTCAAACGCGTCGTCGCGCTGCCGGGCCAGACCATCTACTCCGCCGGCGGCATCCTGTACGTCGACGGCAGGCGGCTTAGCGAGCCGTACTTGCCGCCAGGCGACCCGCCAGGGCCTCCGATACCGGGTGCCACCAGGCAGGACCCGTTTCACGTGCCGCCGGGGCAGTTCTACGTGATGGGCGACAACCGTGGGATCTAGTTCGACAGCCGCTACTGGGGACCGATCAAAGGCTCAAGCGTCGTCGGCAGAGTCGTCATCCTGTGGTGGCACGACGGTCATCCCGACCTGCACTTCTTCTGATTAGCGGGCCAGGAAGGCCTTGGCTAGTCTCACCGGGGCGCGGGCGAGCCAGGCGTCAGTGATGAGCTCGGCGAGTTCGTCAATGCTGATCCGGTCCAGTTCGAACAGGACCGCCGGGTAACCGTTGAAGTGCGGGGTCGTGAAGAACACCCGCGGATTGTCGGCGATCAGGGCCAGCTTCACGCCTTCGTCAGCCGTTCGTGCCCCGTAAACCGGACCGTCTGGCACCCGGTCGCCGAGAGCTTCGATGTCCCCCTTGCGCAACGGGCGTTCCCAGACGAAACCCCTGTCCTTGACTCGCCAGTCCAAGCTGCCGTGCGTCTCGCGCTCCGTAGTCTCCGGGAGGCCGAGCGCGATGCGCCGGACGTCATCCACTGTCGCCATGTCCGCACTGTAGCCGCGGACCTGCCTGCCCGAGTCCGAGAGCTCCCGCGAGCGCCGGACTCGGGCAGACAGCATGTACTCAGACGATCAGTTCCACGGGCACCATCCACTGGAGGACAAAATGCGTGCTCGCCGGGTCGCCGGCACCGTTTGTGCATTCGACGTCGATTGCCGGGATCACGTCCTGATCCCAGTCCTCGACCTGGCAGTGGTCGTCATGGGTACCGACAGCGCTCACCTGCACGTCTCCGCCCAGGAACCGGTATTCGCCGCCTGAGCCAGGCAAGACTACTTCGTAAAAGCCGGTGTACGACTGCTCCGCTACTGCCTCCGCCCCGCGAGTGCTGTAGTAGTGCTCGGTGGGTGCGGTGATGCCGCTGCGCCCGGAGAATAGTGCGTTCGCGTCGACATCGCGGTTCAGACCGAGCACGTTGTTGGAGCTGGCGTACAGCACGTCAAACTCCCGGTTCTCGCGGCTGCCCGCCGGCGAATAGCAGTCCACGTTGACAACCTCGCCGGTCTTCGTCCCGGTCCAGCCGGTCAGCACGCAGTTACCGCCGCCCGAGCCGAAGGGCGTGACCTCGGCCGTGCCATGGACGCCTGACGACTTCGGGCCGGGGAAGGTGACCTGGTAGCGGCCGGTACCCAGATGCTTGACGCGGTCGGTCTTGTGGGACGAGTTGTACTGACCCAGGCCCGTCAGGTTGGCGGAATGGGTGTCAGCGAAAACCCACGCGTAGTCGAACACGCCGGCAGGCTTGCCATGCGGATTCGTGATGGCGACGTCGAACTCCTGCGGGCTGGTGTCCAGCGTCCCGTTCGGCTTGTAACAAGCGACATCGACGTCCTCCGTACCGCTCAGCTCGCCCCAGCCGAGGACCGGACAAGTGTCAGTCGTGTCGTAACTGGAGACCTGCACGTCGCCGGTGTCGTTGATCCCTTGCAGCCCGTTGAACGAGACCTGATAGATGCCCGTCGACGGGGTGTTGGCAAGCACCGAGACGGTACCGCCCGAAGTGTTGTAGGTGTAGTACGTTCCTGATCCGCCGCCGGACCAGTAGTAGCCGGCTGCCGCGTTTCTGGCGCCGACGGCCGGAACCTGCCGGCCTGCCGGGTGGCCGTAGGGATACTGCGGCATGCTGCGCACTGGGTGCACCTGCGTGCGGGCGGCACTCGCCGGGCTGACCATGCCCAGAAGAGCAAGCGTTGCGATGGCCACTGATGCGGTGGCGCTGATCAAAGTCCTGGTTTTCACTACAGGGTCCGCTCCTTGGTTAAAACGGGCAGAACTGCCTTGCCGCCAGTCTGTCCTCGGTGCGGCACGGAACGGCGCCAGGTGAGACTAGATAGAGACTGGCGTGGAACGTCAGCAACTCGCGGGCATCTGCCAGAACCAAGTGGACTCAGCGGGCTCTGGTACGAACCGAGATAATGGCTCTATGGCCGATCTCTATCACGACAGGTGGATCACCTGCACTGACGACGCGATCGTCATCCGCTGGTACTACCTCTGGGGCCTCAAGCGGATTCCGTACGCGGCCATCCGCTCGGCCAAGCGCGTTGATCTCGGCTCGTTTCGTGGCAACCTGCGCATCTGGGGCACGGCCAACCCGCGCTACTGGGCCAGCCTCGACCCGAGCAGGCCCGGCAAGTCAGCCGCGCTGATTCTGGACGTCGGCACTGCGGTCCAGCCGTTCATCACGCCCGACGATGTGCCGGCCGTCGAGAACATCCTGCTCGAGCACGCGCACCTGGCGAGTATCCCGTACGACGGCGCGGGTCCCTACCTCTGACCTTCCGGGCAGGATGGCAACATGACCCGAGCTGTGCCGCGTCACGATCGTGATGCTGGCGGCCCTGCAGAGATCCTTGCTGCAAAAGCCGAACTGCGGCAGCACGTGTGGAGCGCGATGCGCTCGGCAAAGGTCGCCCGCTTCCCCGGCGCCGAGGGCAGGATCCCGAACTTCGCCGGCGCCGAAGCGGCTGCCAGCCGCCTTCACGATCTGCCGGCCTGGCATGCAGCGCGAACGCTGAAGGCCAATCCCGATTCCGCGCAGTGGCCGGTGCGCCAGCGCGCCCTCGAGGACGGCAAAACCGTATACATGGCGGTTCCTCGCCTGGCAGGTCCGGAACCTTTCTTCGTCCTGGACCCGGATCACCTGGCAGACCCGCCGCGCACAGCCGCTTCGATCAGCAGCGCGTCCAGGTCGGCCCGGCGTGCCGCCCTCACCGAGCTCTCGCCAGTCGATCTCGTCGTGATGGGCAGCGTGGCAGCCGGAACGGACGGCGCCAGGCTAGGCAAGGGCGGCGGGTTCGCCGATCTTGAGTTCGCGCTGGCCACGGCGGCTGGTCTGATCGGGCCGGAAACAGTGTGCGTCACGACCGTGCACGAGCTTCAGGTGCGTCCTGCCGGAGAGATCCCGGTGACGAGCCACGACGTCCCGGTGGACTTCATCGTCACGCCGGATCGCGTGCTCGACTGCCGTCGCGGTGACCGGCCACGGCCGGCAGCCGGCATCTGCTGGCACGACCTCACCGACGAGAAGATCGCGGCGATACCGCTGCTGGCAGCGCAGCGAGGCGCCGCCCGGCGCGCTTCTGGCTGACAGCTGCGCATCGTAGGATCGAGGTGATGCGACGCGAGTCTGCCACTGTGGTCGGGCTGGCCGGGCAGGTGACCGGCAAGGTTCTTGCTGACCTGGACCGCTCCGGCAACGTTTCGGTTGTGCGAGCACCCGCAGCTGCCCCGGCCAAGCCGGACGCGGCCGAGGCAGCTGCATCGCCGCGCGGCTGGGAGTCCGGAGCGCGCGCGATGCGTGAGGCAACACGTCGCCGATCGATGTTCGTGCTGGTTGCGGAAGATCCGCTTGCGGGCGTAGCAGCGGCCTGGAGCACGATGTGGGAGCCTGCCGCAGCGCCCGGAGCGCCCGCGGCATTCGAGGCAACCGCTGCCGACGCCCTGGCCGCCTGGCACGACAAGAAGTTCGAACTGCCCGACTACTATCTCGTCGCAGCTCCAATGCAGCACAGCGTGGCCAGGCCTGATTTCTACCTCGGACCGGTGCGCTCACTACGGCCGCGCCGGGTTGCCGTCGCAGGCCTGCCTGAAACCGCGGACGCGCAGGCTCAGGCTGACCTGCTGCTGGACACGCTGAGATCGCTGGAACACGGCCCGTGGTGGCCACCTCTCGATGTGCTGCTTGACGCTGCCCGCGGCTTCTACGCCGGCGCCCTCGCTGCGGCGTCCGCAGCAACGATCTGAGCTCGGCGAATCCAGCGCGCGCGCCGGCCCG
>Ga0335073_10008069_pt1 | contig 14758 bp, 12 predicted proteins | sample Lox_Sample_22_FD_207093 | JGI IMG/M metagenome (GOLD analysis project Ga0335073, IMG submission 207093) | Soil microbial communities from Loxahatchee National Wildlife Refuge, Florida, United States - Lox_Sample_2.2 | ecosystem: Environmental > Terrestrial > Soil > Wetlands | place: USA... | reverse complement strand
GACGTCACCCAGTGGACCAAGGCCGCCTTCCTGGGCAAGGTGGGCAAGCTCACGCCGATGCTGGTCCGCTTCTCGTCGGTGGCCGGCGAGGAAGGCTACCCGGACAGCGACCGGGACGTGCGCGGCTTCGCCATGAAGTTCTACACCGAAGAGGGCAACTACGACCTGGTCGGCAACAACACGCCGGTCTTCTTCGTGCGTGATCCGATGAAGTTCCCTGACTTCATCCACTCGCAGGAGCGTATGCCCGACAGCGGCCTGCGCAGCAACAACATGCAGTGGGACTTCTGGACGCTCTCCCCCGAGTCGGCCCACCAGGTGACGATCCTGATGAGCGACCGTGGCACCCCGCGCACCTGGCGGCACATGCACGGCTTCAGCAGCGACACCTACATGTGGGAGAACGCTGCGGGCGAGAGGTTCTGGGTCAAGTACCACTTCAGGACCGAGCAGGGCATCGAGAACTTCACCGACGCCGAGGCCAACGCCATGCGGGCCGAGGACCTCGACTGCCACCGGCGCGACCTGTGGGAGGCGATCGCCCGCAAGGACAACCCGGCCTGGCGCCTCGAGGTGCAGATCATGCCCTACGCGGACGCGGCCAGCTATCGCTTCAACCCCTTCGACGTGACCAAGGTCTGGCCGCACAAGGACTACCCGCTGATCCCGGTCGGCCGGATGGTGCTCGACCGCAACCCAGAAAACTTCTTCGCGCAGATCGTGCAGGCCGGGTTCGACGTCGGGAGCTTTGTCCCGGGCATCGGCCCCAGCCCGGACCGGATGGTACTGGGGCGGATGTTCGCCTACGCCGACTCGCAGCGTTACCGCAACGGCACGAACTATGCGCAGCTGCCGGTCAACCAGCCAGTCGACGCGGTGCACAACTACAACAAGGACGGCCCGATGCGCTACCGCCACAACGGGAACCAGCCGGTCTACGCGCCGAACAGCTACGGCGGGCCCAGCGCCGATCCGCAGCGCTACCGCGATTCCAGCTGGCTGGTGGAGGCCGGCGAAATCATGCGCACGGCGTACGAGCCACATAAGGACGACGATGACTTCATCCAGCCCGGGACGCTCTACCGCGAGGTGATGACGCCGACCGACCGGGAGCATCTGGCGGCCAACGTCGTCGCGCACCTGGACCAGGGGGTGGAGCGCTTCATCCAGGAACGCGCGGTCAACGACTACTGGGCCAAGGTCGACCGCGACCTCGGCGTACGCATTGCCGAAGGGCTGGGCCTGGCGGCCCCGCAACGGAGCAGGCGGTAACGGAGAGAGCCCACATGGACATCGCAGTGCTGGGCATGGGACGGATGGGCAGCGCCCTGGCCACCAGGCTGGTCCACGGGGGCCACCGGGTATCAGTATGGAACCGCACGAAAGGTAGAGCCGGCCGGGCCGTGTCCGAGGGCGCCAGGGAAGCGCCGAGCGTCGCCGACGCCGTGCGGGACATGGACGTCGTGATCACCATGCTTTCCAACGACGACGCCGTCCGGGCCGTCGCGTTCGGGGACCTCGGGTCGTCGATTGGTGACCAGACCATCTATGTCAACTGCTCCACGGTGTCGCCGGCGCTTAACACCGCGCTCGCCGCGGCCTTCCCCGCGCGCTTCGTGGCCATGCCGGTACTCGGCAGTCCCGACGCCGTGCGCACCGGCCAGGCGGTCTACCTGGCCGGCGGCGACGGCAGTGTCGTGGACCGCCTGACTCCGGCCTTGTGCTCGCTGTCCACCGCCATCCATCGATACGACAATGCGTCTTTGGCCAGCACCGCCAAGCTGGCCACCAACCTGCTACTGCTGGCGGAGATCACCGCGCTGGCCGAGTCGTTCGCCGTCGGCCGGTGCGGGGGCCTGTCGGACGATCAGCTGCGCGAGTTGCTGAGCAGCTGTTCCCTGGTGGCACCGGGGATCAGGAACCGCTTCGAGGCCATCCTGACCGGCCCGCAGGACGGGTGGTGGACGACGGTGCTCGGCGCCAAGGACGCCGGCATCGCCATCAACGTCGCCCGGGGGTGCAATATCGAGCTGCCCGAAGCCGAAGTGGTCAAGCGGCTGTACGACGAGACGGCAGCCTCGGGTCTCGGGCACGCCGACGTCGCTGCGGTCACCGAGCTCTACCGGCGGCCGGCGGCCAGTGAGGTGGCCGCGGCCACCTAGGCAGGCGGCGGTAAGCGGCCAGTGGGAGTTATCCGGTCCGCGGGCGAACCGGCTCTTGCGGAAGCCGGGGGGCCGGGGCGTGTGGCGTGTACCCGGCGCTGCTCCGGGTGCGCGCCAGAGACGGCATCACCGTGGCCAGCGGAGCCGTGAGGACGTCATAGTGGCTGCCGATCCGGTCGTTGGCGGTGATCGCCGCGGCGGCGTCCCATGCGGCGGCCCAGAAGGCCCAGTCGGGCCGGGGCAGCCTGCGGGCGGTGTCCATGGCCGTGCGGCGTGCGGCGGATGCCGCGACCATGATCGGGTATCGCTCGTTCTGCGTCGTGGCCCGCTGCAGCTGGGCCCAGGCCTCGGCCCGGTCCAGGCCCCTGACCTGCTTCCAGGCGCTCGTGACCCGGTCGACCTCGGCCGGCGATAGGTCTCGCAGGTCAGCGAGGAAGTCCTGCACACGCTCGGTCTGGGGGCCGAAGAGGGGTTTCATATTCAATTCCCGAATCTGGTTAGTACTTATGTCCGGCAATACCCGGATCTGGCCGGTACTTGCGCCCGGCACCTGACAGCCTCGCCAGGGCCGACCGCGTTCCTCGTGCTTCCCTCCCCGCAATCCGGCCCACCTCAAACCTGCCACCTGCCAGGCTCAACAACCTCACAGCCGGCATTCAGCAATCCGGAAGGCTGTGTGGCCAGCGTTGGGTCGTGGGATCTCCCGGTGATGGTGAAGGTGCCGCCCAGCTGGCGGATGGTGAGGCACGGCTGCTGGTCGTCGAGGACGAGCCGACGATCCTGGAACTGCTGTCGGGATCACTGCGGTTCGCGGGCTTCGATGTGGTGACCGCGGCCAGCGGGACGGAAGCCCTGCGGGCGGCGGCCCGGGCGCGACCTGACCTGATCCTGCTCGACGTGATGATGCCCGATGGCGATGGGTTTGAGGTACTGCGGCAGATCCGGTCCGGCGGGCCCCGGATTCCGGTGATCTTCCTCACCGCCCGGGGCACCGTTCACGACCGCGTCGCCGGGCTGACCCTCGGCGGAGACGACTACGTCACGAAGCCGTTCAGCCTGGACGAGGTCCTGGCCCGGATCCGCGCCGTGCTGCGCCGCAGCGGCGGCCGCGAGGAAGCTGGCCCGCGGCTGGTCGTCGCCGACCTGGAGCTTGACGGAGACGCCCACGAAGTGCGGCGGGCGGGTCAGCTGATCGCCCTGACGCCGACCGAGTTCAAGTTGCTGCGCTACCTGATGGTCAATGCCGGGTGCGTTCTCAGCAAGGCCCAGATCCTCGACCATGTCTGGGAATACAGCTTCAGCGGCGACAGCAACGTCGTCGAGTCTTGCGTGAGCTATCTGCGCCGCAAGGTCGACGATGGCGAGCCCCGGCTGATCCATACCATCCGCGGCATGGGTTACATCCTGCGGATTCCGCCCCCGTGAGATCGCGGGCCGTCCGCCGGCTGCGGTCGCTGCTGGCGAACGCGTCGCTCAGCGTCCGGATCATGGCGGCGGCCACGGTGCTGGTCATGGTCACCCTGGCCGTGATGGGCGCCGTGGGCACGGCCATGCTGCACAGCTACCTGTTCGGCCGGGTTGACCAGCAATTGCTGGCCTTTGCCGAGTCGACCAAGCGCGGCCGGCCGCCGGGGAGGCGGCCGGACGGCCGGGCGCCGCAGGTGCCGCCAGGCAAACTCCCGCCCGCCGGGGCGCCGCAGCTGCCCAGCCTGTTCCTGGTCGAGCAGATCACCGCCGGCGGCCGGGTTCAGACGGTCAGCGGATCGGTGCGCGGTGCTGCCCTGCCGGAGGTCTCCGGCGCCCAGTTGCGCCACCCGGGCGGCCCGTTCACCGCTGCGGCAGCCCACGACCCCGGGCACTCCTGGCGCGTCCTGGTGCTGGCCGTGAGCGGTGGGCGCCACGTGGTGATCGCGTACAACCTCGACGCCCTGAACAGCACCGTCACCAAGCTCGACGCGGCGGACGCGGCGGCCGGGGCCGTCGCCATCCTGATCCTGGCGGCCATTGGGCTCCCGGTGGTCCGGGTCAGCCTGAACCCGCTGGCCCGGATCGAGGACACGGCCGAGGCGATCGCCGCCGGAGACCTCTCCCGCCGCATCGACCGTCCTGCCCCAGACACCGAGGTGGGCCGGATGGCTGCCGCGCTCAACACGATGCTCGGGCGGATCGAGGCCGCCTACCGGGCCCGGGAAGAGGGCGAGGCGCACGCCCGGGACTCCGAAGACCGGATGCGCCGCTTCGTCGCTGACGCCAGCCACGAGCTGCGGACGCCGCTGACCTCGATCAGAGGCCTGGCCGAGTTCTGCCTGCAGCAGGGGGAGGCGGCCAGCCGCGAGGAGATGATCCGGCTGATGACCCGCATCCAGCAGGAGTCCACCCGGATGGGGCTGCTCGTCGAGGACCTGCTGCTGCTCGCTCAGTTCGACGAGGACCGGCCGCTGCACCGGCAGCCGGTCGACCTGTCCAGCGTCGCGGCCGAGGCCGTGCTGGTCGCCCGCGCGGTACCGAACGGCCACAGTGTGATCCTGGACGCGGCCCCCGATCCGGTCATCGTCCTGGCCGACAGCGCGCGGCTGCGGCAGGTCATCGACAACCTGGTCGGCAACGCGCTGCAGCACACCCCGTCGGGCACCCAGGTCACCGTGGCCGTCGGCCGGGTCCCTGGTTACGGGCAGCTCATCGTGGCCGACAACGGACCGGGACTGACCGCCGACCAAGCGTCCCGGGTCTTCGAGCGGTTCTACCGGGCCGACGACGCCCGCAGCCGCGCCCGTGGCGGCACCGGGCTCGGCCTGTCCATTGCCGCCGCACTGGTGGACGCCCACGGCGGAACGATCACCGTCGATCCGCGGCCGCCAGGCTGCGGCGCGGCGTTCCGGGTCCGGCTCCCGCTCGCCACCGCCTGAGTCGGCGTCACGTTCAGGAAAATGCCAGTCGGCCGCAACGAGATCACAAGGCCCGCTGAGTGAACTGCACCCGGCGCGGCGAACGGGGGAGGGACTCGACGGAAGGGAACGTAGATGTTTTTCACTTATCTGCGGCGCGAGATGCGCCAGCGGATCCGGCAGGCCACCTTCATCGCGGTGGGCCTGGCCGTGGGAATTGGCCTGGTCATCACCGTGACCGCTGCGTCGTCCGGGGTGAAATCCGCGGAGGGCAGCGTGCTGAAGAACCTGTACGGGGTAGGCACCGACGCGACCGTCACCAAATCCCCGACCGCTGGCTCCTTCGCATCGGGAAGGCCGGGCAACTTCAATTTCAAGGCGGGTTCGACCGTCAAGATCGACACCCTGACCGCCACCCGCAGCCTGGGCACGCTTGACAGTTCCGCGGTGACGACGATTTCCAAGCTGAAAGGCGTGGCCGCCGCGTCCGGCGCGCTGACCGCCGACAGCGTGGACACCACATTCAAGATCCCCAACTTCAACAGCGGTAGTACTGGCGGGGCGCCTGGGGGTGGTGGCGGCGGCAGATTCAGCGGGCCGGGGTCGTTCAACACCGGCAACACGGTGTCGGTCAACGGCGTCGACCTGTCCTCGAACGCCGAGGCGCTCGGTCCGCTGAGCAACGGGACCCTCCGCTCCGGCCGGACCCTGAAGTCCTCGGACGCCAACTCTGACGTCGCGGTGGTGGACTCCAGCTACGCCAAGTCGGCGAGCCTGAAGGTCGGGTCGGACGTCACGCTGGCCAGCACCAAGTTCACCGTCGTGGGGATCGTGACCGAATCGGCCAGCGGCTCGTCGGCTGACGTGTACATCCCGCTGGCCCGGGCGCAGGCGCTGTCGTCGAGCACGGGCAAGGTCAACACGATCTACGTGGCGGCCGACAGTTCGACCGACATTTCGGCGGTGCAGAAGGAGATCAGCCGGGCGGTGTCCGGCGCGACCGTGACCACCTCTGCCGACCTGGCCAGCGAGGTCACCGGGTCGCTGTCCAGCGCGTCGAGCCTGGCCAACAACCTGGGCAAGTGGCTCGCGATCGCGGTGCTGGCCGCGGCGTTCCTGCTGGCCAGCCTGCTGACCATGTCGGCCGTGTCGCGCCGGGTCAGGGAGTTCGGCACGCTGAAGGCCCTGGGCTGGCGCAGCCGCCGGGTGATCGGCCAGGTCATGGGCGAGTCGATCACCATCGGCGCCATTGGCGGCGTCGTCGGCGTCGCGCTCGGGTTCGTCGGCGCCGCGATCATCACCGGCGTGTCCCCGGCTCTGACCGCATACGTCGGGCAGACCACCGGGTCGGCCACCCCGGGCGGCGTCCGCTCGTTCACCGGCGGTGCTCCCGGCGGGAGCGGCGGGAGCGGCGGCTTCAGCCCGCCCGGCGGCGGGGGCGGCAGCCTCGCACGGGCCGCCGCGGACGCAGGCCAGACCGTCGTGCACCTCACCGCTTCGGTCACCGTGGATGCGGTCATCCTCGCCGTGGTGCTGGCCCTGGCCGGGGGCCTGATCGCCGGCACGCTCGGCGGGTGGCGGGCGGCGCGGCTGCGCCCGGCCGCCGCGCTGTCCCGGGTTGAGTGAGCCGACCGAACGAAGACCGAAGGGAAGTCATGTACAAGCTGACCGACGTCAGGAAGGACTACCAGAAGGGCCGCGGCGTGGTGCACGCTCTGGCCGGGGTGGACACGGTGATCGAGGACGGGGAATGGCTGGCCATCCAGGGTCCGACCGGCCACGGCAAGAGCACGCTGCTGCAGATGCTCGGTGGCCTGGACCGCCCAACCTCGGGGACCGTGGAGTTCGACGGCCAGAACCTGGGCGCGATGCGGGAGAGCGAGGTCACCCGGGTCCGGGCCACCTCGATCGGCTTCATTTTCCAGACCTTCAACCTGATCCCGACGCTGAGCGCGCAGGAGAACGTCGAGGTCGCGCTCGCTCCGCTCGGCGTCGGATCGGCGGCCCGCCGGGCCCAGGCGGCGGCGGCGCTGGCGAGCGTCGGGCTCGAGGAACGGACGCGCCACCTGCCGTCCGAGCTATCCGGCGGTCAGCAGCAGCGCGTGGCGATCGCCCGGGCGCTGGTGAAGGAGCCCAAGGTGGTGCTGGCCGACGAGCCGACCGGCAACCTCGACGAGGGCACCAGGGACGACATCATGGGGCTGCTGGAGAAACTGTGGCGCGAGCACGGGCTCACGCTGATCGTGGTGACCCACGACAGCGCGGTGGCGCGCCGGGCCCAGCGAATCGGGATCATGCGTAAGGGCCGGCTCACGATCAAGTAGGCCAGGCAGCTGAGGCCAGAGCAGGTGCGGAGCCCGTTCGCAGCGAACGCGGAGCTTGGGGGCCGAGACTGGCGGCACGGCACAGAGAGCGGGAGGGATCGCGCACATGGTGAGCCAAACGCTTGCGGACCGCCAGGCTTGGCCCGCGGACGAACTAGTCAGCGAATTGTCGATCGCGGCGAAGGTGATCGGCATCGACGAGGCAGCCCTGGCCACGGCGCTCACGGACGGCCTGACCATTGCTCAGGTAGCGCGGCTGAACGGGGTGAAGCCCCGCCGGGTTGTCATCGCGCTGGTGAGTTACGTCGTGGCCGACGTGGCTGCCGATATCCGCCGGGGGGATCTGAGCCCCGACCAGGTCCAGTGGCTGGTCGCACTTGCGACCTGGCGGGCCGAGCACCAGGTCACCAGTACATTCCCGCCGATAGAGTTCCGGCCGGGTTCGCCGGAGGCCCAGGTCACCTCGCCCGGTCGCGGCGCAGCCGCTCCAGAACCTGGTCCGGGTTCTCGGCCGTGACGCGGATCATGGCCCGCATGGCATCCGCCAGCGCGACGCGGGGCACGTCGAGCGTGACCGCCGCCGAGTCCGCCCACTGGGTGAGCTCCCGGTAGAGCTCGGGGCTCAGGTCGAGAGTGATCCTGACCGGCTTCGACCGGATCGCGGTCCTCCCGGCCGGGCCGGAATCGGGTGTGCTGCGCCTGGCCGCGGCCGCCGTCATCTGGGCCTTCCGCTGCTGCCGCTGCGTGGTCATGACCGCACCGAGCAGACCGGAGCGCATCGCTCGATGAGGTCATGGGCCACGTGCCGCCAGATCGCGCGCCCGGCCTCCGGAATCGGCATGCCGAAGCTCTGCGCGTAGACCTCTAGCCGCGGCACCGCCGTTCCCAGCACGTCGTAGCCGAGACCCTGCAGCGCCTCCCGGGCGTCGGCCGTGGAACTCGCCCGGGTCACGCAGCGGTTCAGCAGCACTGCCGAGCGGGTTGGCCGGTCCCTGACCGCCCCGACCTCACTGATCTCGTCCCGCATCGGCGAGGTGCGGTTGATCTCGATAGGGCTCGGCGCACACGGGATCAGGACCAGGTCGGCACAGCGCAGCGCCGACCGGGCAATGCCAATGTGGTCTTCGAGTTGCGGCGCATCGATGATCACCACGTCGTCGGCCTTGGCGATCTCGGGCACCCGGCGGTGCAGTTCGCGTGATGGGAGGGCGACGATCCGGAACGGAAACGCCGCCCGCGGCGGCAGTCCTGGGTACATGGCCGCGAGGTCGGACCACTCCAGAGCGCTGCCCGAAGGGTCCGCGTCCACCAGCAGCACGCTGTTCCCAGCCTCTGCGAAAACGTGCGCCAGCCATACCGCCGAAGTTGTCTTGCCCGTGCCCGGCTTGAGGTTGGCAAGGGCGAGGCGGATCCCCGTCATCAAGGCAGTATTGCAGCGCATGCGACATTGCGGTAGCCGGTCTTGCCGCTGCTGGCGGCCAGTGCCCGCGCCGGAACTGTGAGCTACCAGGCGAAAAGTGGTCTTCACGCTATGCAGTATTGCAGTATCAACTGCATTACGGCAGGGCGGGCCTGGACTGTTTTCCACAGACTCTCCGACATGGTTGTGCATTTCATACGGTGCCCGGGACAGAATTACCCACAGCCTGTGGACGGTTGTGTGGAGCGAATTACAGCTATGTCAGCATGTCTTCATACGGCCTTCGATATAGCGTTCGCGCGGGCCGCAAACGACGGCAGCCCGCCCCGGGGCACCCGCCCTGGGGGGAAGGCGGGATGTCCCGGGCCGGGCTGCCGGCCTGCATGCTGCTATCTACTCCTAGCCGCTGTTAGCTCCCCAGCTGCGCGAAGATCTGCTCGGCCACGGACGCCACCACATCGGAGTCAGTCACGGCCGGCTTCTCGAAGTTCTGGGAGTAGAAGTCGGCCGCCTCGAGCGGATCGCTGATGCTGTTCAGCTGAGTGACCTGAGCCTGGCCGATCTCGTTCGAGTTGTAGAACAGGAGATCCTGCAGCTGGGTCATCATGTCCTGGCTGGCGTTGCCGGTGATGATGTTCGTGTTGGGCGCGGCCGAGCCGATAGGCGTCCAGCCGATCAGGCCACCGCCGCCGGAACCGACCGACTCGGGGTTACCCCCGGACTCGCCGTCCACGCAGGAGGCGACGCCCGCGGCGGCAGCCTTCGAGTAGCCGTTCTTCTCCAGGAACTGGGCAACGGCCAGCAAGTCGTTGCCGCTGGCGATGTCCTTCTGCACGGCAGAGCTCAGGCTGGCGCTTGACGACGACTGAGACTGCGTTCCGGTCGAGGACTGCGTCCCCTGCGAGCCCGAGTTCACGTCGGCGGTGCTGGTCGCCGCGGGGTCCGTGCTCGCGCCCTGCGGGTTGCTGGGGATGGTCAGCACCTGGCCGGCGAAGATCAGATCCGGACGGCTGATCTTGGCCCGGTTGGCCTGGTACAGCGAGTGCCAGAACCGGCCGTGGCCGTAGAACCGCTTCGCGATCCCGTACAGCGTGTCTCCATGGCGGACCGTGTAAGTGCGCCTCGCCTGACCCGCGTGCTTTACCACCGCGTCGAGGTGAAGGGTGGTCGTCTTCCCGCTGTCGCCCTTCACCGGAGGCGCGAGGTGCGCCGGGGTGGTGGCGGCGAGCGCCTGGGGTGCGGCCGCGAGCGCGCCCGTGACCGCGAGCGCCGGGGCGGCCATGCCCGCCCGCAGCGCGACCTTCTGAACCTGCGAGGGGCGCCGGTGCCGCCCCTTCCTGCTTGTCTTGCCCGTCTGGGTCACTGACCTCACGAACCTGCCTTACGTCCGAACTACGCCCAGCTACTGAGCCCCTGCGCTTCTCGCTGAGCCTGACTTTTCACCCATCGGCAGTTTGTCGGGGACGTTCGGCTCAGTGAGGACGAATTCCGGTAAATGACCCAGCGGGACTATGACCTGCGCAAACGTGCGATCGACCCCTAGTACCCCTAGGGTAAGGGTTCTATAACGATTTGGTAAGGCGCGCCGTAGCTCTCGTTAGTCCCGCATATGGCCCGATTGGGCTATCTGAGTGATCACCCGCGGCGGCATACCCCTAGGCACATCGAGAACGCCCTGCTGTCAGGGCGACAGCATCGCGCACATCGATGCCGCAGGTCGTCCGGGCCACCCCCGTCTGCGGCCAGGCCGCGGGCTGAGGAAGGAGGAGGGGTGCATGGCCTGAGCAAGGTGCGCGGGCTGAGGATGGTGCGCGGGCCCGAGGGCAGGTTCCGGGTGAGACATCAGGGACGCTTCAGGAATCATCCAGCGGACGCACAGATCGGGTTCCTAGGCTCGGGAACACGACGGGGTGACCTGAGCATGGAGGGCTGGAACCTTGCGTGAGAATGTCACCATCTCGTACCGGGGAGCGGGTTACGAGATCGGACGAGGAGAGCATTTCTACGGGATCTGGCCTGTGGGGGCGCCGCAGTCGCAGCCGCTGGAGTGGTGGCCCGAAACCCCCGAAGGCTGGACCGGGGCGTGGTCCCGGTTCACGGCCATCGAGGCGCCAGGCACGATCGTCCCGGTCAGCCCGGGTACTGCCCAGGCCGGTCCGGGCTCTGCCCCAGCCGGCCCGGGTGCTGTGCCACCTGGCCCGGGTGCTGTGCCACCTGGCCCGGGTGCTGTGCCAGCCGGCCCGGGCGCTGCCCCGGCCGTCCTGATCTCTGCCCCGGCCGGTCCAGGCTCTGCCCCGGCCGGTCCAGGCTCTGCCCCGGCCGGTCCAGGCGCGGCGCCAGGTTCCGGCCGGAGCACCGGCGTCGTCGTGTCGGCGGCGCTGCTGATCATCGGCGTCGTGTGCGGGATCGTCGGGCTGTTCCCCGGTTATCTCGGCGGGGCGAGCCTGGCCCAGCAGCCGCCCGAACTCGTTCCTCATCTGATCTACCTCGCCGTGTGGGGCGCGAGCGCCGCGCTCATCCTGCTCGGCGGTACCAAGACGCGGGTCGGGGCGTTCCTCGGGCTGGGGGCGAGCATCGTCACATTCGGCCTCTTCTTCGCCGACGCTGGCCAGGCGATCGCGGGCGGAGCGCACGTCATGGGCGCTGGCCTCGTGCTCGGGCTCGTGGGCTGGCTCGCGTGTGCCGCCGGCTCCAGCGTGGCCTTCCGGCTGCGGTCGATCGGCAGGCTGGGCAAGCCGCGCGGCGACGAGGTCGGCCCGGTGGTCATGCTGATGCTCGCCGCGCTCGGCGCGGCGATCGCTTTCGCGCCCTCGTGGGACAGCTACGTCCTGCGGACCGCGACCGGGGCCTCGCAGTCGGTCACCTTGGGCAACGCGTTCTCAAACCCGGCGGCGGTGATCGTCGGAGACGTCGCGACGATGGTGGCGCTCGTCGCGGTGGTCGCCGGGGCCGCGCTGTGGCGCCCGATCCGCTTCGGCGCAGCGTTGCTCGCCGGTGCGATCATCCCGATGGTGGCTCAAGCGATCTCGGCGTTCATCCAGGTGGGCGAGGCCACCTCGCCGACGTTGTTCGGCGTCTCGCCGGCCCAGGCCGTGGCGGCCGGACTCACGATCAGCAATGGCCTCACGGCGGTGTTCTGGATCTTCTGCGCGTTCGTCGTCGCGATGATCGCGTCATGCGCGTGGATGCTGATGACCCCGCACGCGGCTGGGCCAGCACCGTCCGTCCCGCCGCAGCCGCCGCAGGCCGCAGTGTGGCCCACCCCGGCGCCGGGCGTCACGGAGGTGAGCGCGATCCCGGCACCGGACAGCGGTTCCAGCGCCTGAGCTGATCAGGCGCTCCGGGCGCGACCGCCCTGCCTGATCAGCACGCGGGCCCTGGCCGCCCGCACCGCGTCGGAGAGCGCGCCGAGGTCGTAGGCGCCAGGGTGGCGCTTCCCGTTGATGAAGAACGTCGGGGTGCCGGACACCCCGCTGAGGTCGGCGGAGTCCACGTCTTCCGCGATCCTGGCCGCGCCAGCTTCTCTAGCCAGATCCTTGGCGAACTGCCCGGTGTTCAGGCCGAGTTCGCCGGCGTACTCGATCAGGTCCTCGGCGGTGAGCCGCCCCTGATGGGTGAGAAGCTGGTCGTACATCTCCCAGAACTTGCCCTGGATGGCCGCGGCCTCGGCGCCCTCGGCGGCTAGCTGCGCATGCGGATGCACGTCGTTGAGCGGCAGGTGCCGCCAGACGTAGCGGACATCGCCATAGTCGGCCAGGATTTCCCGGACAACCGGCTCGGCCTGGCCGCAGTACGGGCACTCGAAGTCGCCGTACTCCACGACCGTGACCGGCGCCTTGGCCGGCCCGCGCACGTGGTCACGGCGAGGGTCGACGGGCACCGCGAGGTCGATGATGCTCTCGGCCGTGCCGAGCAGCGCGCGCAGCCGCAGCCGCTTCGGCAGCAACTTGGTCAGCCGGAAGACGACCCAGGTGAGCGTGGAAGCGCAGAGCGCGGCGGACAGGATGCCCAGCTTTGCCTCGGCGAGTTCGGTGCCGTGGAAGGCCAGCGAGGCGATCAGCAAGGCCACGATGAAGCCGATTCCGGCGATGGCGCCAGCCCCGGTCACCGCGGCCCAGCCGAGCGGCGGGCGGATCCGCCCCCGGCTGATCCAGCTGAGCAGCCACGCCGCGCCGACGGTGCCGACCGGCTTGCCGACCACATAGCCGATCAGGATCCCCAGCGTGACCGGCGCGGCGTAGGCGCGGGCCAGGAAGCTGGCGTTGATCGCGATCCCCGCGTTGGCCAGCGCGAACAAGGGCACGATCAGGTAGCTCGTCCAGGGATGGAAGAGCTGCTGCAGCCGGTCGTTGGGGGATAGCGCGGTCCGCACGCCTTCCCGCGCCGAGCGGGCCAGATCCGGCGTCGGCTGCTCTCGGAACAGCCGGAACACCTCGGAGGCCCGCTCCAGGTCACTCCGGGCGGCCGGGTAAGCCACCGCGATCAGGCCCATGACCAGCCCGACCAGGACCGGGTCGACGCCGGATTTGAAGAACGCGACCCAGGCCGCCAAGCCGAGCAGGGCGTAGACCATGCCGTGCCGGACGCGCCAGCCCCGGGCCAGCACGGCCACGGCCAGGATGGCCACTCCGACAGCCAGCGCGAGCAGGTCGATGTGCTCGCTGTAGGCCACCGCGATGATCACGATCCCGGCCACATCATCGACGATCGCGAACGTGAGCAGGTAGGTGCGTACCCGGTCGGGGAAGCCCGAGCCGACCAGCGCCAGCATGCCGAGCGCGAACGCGGTGTCGGTCGACATGGCCGTGCCCCAGCCCGCGGCCGTCGGGCGGCCGGCATTGATGGCCAGGTAGATCCCGACCGGGACGATCATCCCGCCCAGCCCCACCACCAGCGGAAGCACGAGCCGCGCCCGCTCGCGCAACTCGCCCATGTCGAACTCGCGGCGCGCCTCAAGGCCGGCCACCAGGAAGAAGAACGCCATCAGCCCAGAGTTCACCCAGCCGTGCAGATCGTCGGCCAGGGCCGCCGTGCCCAGCCGGATTGACAGCTCAGTGCCCCAGCACGCCGCGTAGCTCGACGGAGCCAGGTTCGCCCAGGCCAGCGCGGCAACCGTCGCGGCCAGCAGGAACGCCGCGCTGCCGGTCTCGGTGCGGAGGAATTGGCGCAGCGGAGTATGACGGCTCGGCGCCCACACCGTGCTCAGCGCCCACGGCGCGGCGGGCGGTCCAGAACCGCTTCCCCCGTTCATCCCGCTCACCATAGCCATCCTCTCCCAGCACACCGGTCACCCGCCAGCGCCGTATCCGGGCGCTATAGGGTGAGTTAGATGTCTTCGACCAGGGCGGTTGCTGAGCCCGGGGGGGCCGCGCGGGGCGATGGGTGATTATGGCTTCGTAGTGGTCGCCAGTCGGCTGCCGGTCGACCGGGTTGACGAGCCCGGTGCCGAGGAGGAGTGGCGGCCAAGCCCAGGCGGGCTGGTTACCGCGCTCGAGCCGGTCATGCGCGAGGCCAACGGCGTATGGATCGGCTGGCCCGGCTCGGCGGGCCCGCCGCCGGAGCCCTTCGACGTCGCTGGCATGCATCTGGTCAGCGTCGGCCTGTCCGAGGCCGAGGTCACCGACTTCTACGAGGGCTTCTGCAATACCACCTTGTGGCCGCTGTACCACGACGTGATCGTGCCGGCGGAGTTCCGCCGCCCGTGGTGGGACGCCTACGTGACAGTCAACCGGCGCTTCGCCAGCGCAGCGGCCGAGCAATCCGCCTCCGGCGCCACCGTGTGGGTGAATGACTACCAGCTCCAGCTGGTCCCCGGGATGCTGCGCGAGATGCGCAGCGACGTCCGCATCGGCTTCTTCAACCACATCCCGTTTCCCGCCTACGAGATCTTCGCGCAGCTGCCCTGGCGGCGGCAGATCGTCCAGGGCCTGCTCGGCGCGGACTTGCTGGGCTTTCAGCGCACCGGTG
>Ga0335073_10008068_pt1 | contig 14759 bp, 7 predicted proteins | sample Lox_Sample_22_FD_207093 | JGI IMG/M metagenome (GOLD analysis project Ga0335073, IMG submission 207093) | Soil microbial communities from Loxahatchee National Wildlife Refuge, Florida, United States - Lox_Sample_2.2 | ecosystem: Environmental > Terrestrial > Soil > Wetlands | place: USA: Florida... | reverse complement strand
ATTCGCCCATCTGCTCTTCCGGATTGCGGTAAATGTAGGTCAGCGTAGCGAGGTAGCCGCTGCTATTTAGGCTGGCCTTCATGGGCGGGAGAACCGTGTCATTATCGAGAACAGAGACACTCACAAGGTCAATGACAGCGGAGACGGTCGGCCAGTTGCGGCCGCGGGTGCGCATAATCCACATGTCTAAGAGCTGCCAGGAGATGCCCACGAGCATGACGGCCCCGGCAGCCAGCGAGATCAGGATGAGCCAGAAATGGGTGCCCGTGCCGCCGCTCACTAACATGGCCGAATTTTAGCAGCCACTTCCGTCGTGATCTTCATTCAATGCACGGACGTTCGTGTCGAATAATACGCGTTCTGGTCTATTAGCCGGCTATCCGGACATTTCGATGCGGCATCCTTGTGCGGACAAGGCCGGTCCGGCGCTCCAAAGGGAAGTATGGCCGACTTTCCGGGCGTGAGATGTAACTTCGAGCTGACGATGGCGGTAACGATGCATCAAAGGCGCTTGATGGTCTGAAAAAATATGTGCTCGTCCGATGGAAAAAGAGATGGCCCATCGTCCCGCTGGTTCCATTCAGTATGGCTGGCTGGGCGATGACAGCCGATCCATATCAAGTTCATCGGCTATTTCACAGAACCGTTATCGGTGCCGTGATTTTCATCGTTGTCGTAATTCGGTTCCCGTTTCGATGGGGAGGGGAAGATTGGGTAGAACCGAAGATTTGAAAGGGTCCCAGTGCGATCAAAATCTGCAAATCTGAACAGTTCAGGTAGGTCAGACAATGTTCCGAGTTGCCGACCACCCAGCAGCGTCGCGATACGATGCTTCGGCCAACGAAAATCATCCGTGGTGGAGCAACGCGCTCCGCTTCCCGTGCCCTCAGATTGAGAAACCACCACCGGAGCACACCCGACACCGGAGTTCCCGGAAAAAGGCGGTTTGGACACGACATCTTCAGGCCCGGTCCGATCATTCGGTACTGTGCATCCGTCGGGTCCGTAGGCGTGTCAATGCAGGCAAATGTCTGCATCTCAGTTGCGCAAATTGCCCTCAATTCAATTCCAAGACCTCGCGGGATTCCGGACAGATAACAGCTTTCCGAAGCGGCGCGTGAGGCGCTAGCCTTCCGACGAATGAAAGAGTGACCTGATTTTTAGACCAGCACGTCTTTGATCAATATTCAGGCAACGCGCGGAGGGTATGCACGCGCGGCGAGGAACCGGCTGAACTCCATTTCAGCAACGTCGAAGCTGCCCGGCGGATCACTGTCCATGTATGGGATTATCCTCCGGCGCCATCTATCCGCCCCCGCTCATGGGCGGATGACCGGCAAACCGGAAATTTGGCCAGCCGGGGCCGGCCCACGAACGATCCTCCGAAAGGGAAGTATGGCCGACAATTCGGCAACAACCTGAACGCCTCGGTGCATTCGGTTCTCTGACGCCACATTGAGATAACCTTCGACAGCCACGATGAGTCCGCCAGAAGACCTCTACCAGACCCGCACAAATCGTGATCGGAAGGGAAGCATTCCTGACGACATAGCACCCTCACTGTTCCTTCGGTGAACCGCATAGTGACCCGGCCGGGCTACCCAACGGTCAGGGTGAAGGTCGCCGTTTGGTTCTCGGTTCCCGCTGTTCCGGTCACCGTGATGGTGTAGGTCTGCGGTGTGGAGCCTCCACCGCCGCCTCCACCGCTACCGCTGCCCCCGCAACCAACCACCACGGCAGTGATGGCCACAAGGACGAGCAACAGGGGCAGCATGCGCCGCGTGCCGATCCAGGGGATGTTCTTCCTGCGCCCACAGATCCACAACGCGCCCGCTGCCATCAGCGCCAGGGTCACTGCGCCGCCGGAACGAGAACCCGGACGCCAGGGCAAAGTGAGCGCGCCGGACTGCGCAACCGTGGCAATGGTCAGGGTGGTGGTGGACGCGGTTCCGTTGGGCGTGACGGTTGTGGGACTGAAGCTGCACGAGCCGCCGGTCGGCAATCCGGTGCAGGCGAAGCTGACCTGGGCATCGAATCCTCCGGCGGGCGTTACGGTAATGGTGGTTTGCGTGGATTGGCCGGCGGTCACTGTGGCGCTGGAAGGCGACGCGCCGAGGGTGAAGGCCGGCGCCAGTACGGTGACCGTCAATGCATTCGACGTGGACCCGGAGTAGTTCGCGTCTCCTCCGTAGACAGCGGTGATGGAATCCATCCCCACGGGAAGACTCGTGGTCTGATACGTAGCTAGTCCGCCAGCAAGGGTCCCCGTCCCGAGAGCCGTTGTCCCACTCATAAATGTGACGGTTCCAGTCGGGGTGCCGGTGCCGGATACAGGCGCCACTGTGTCGGTGAGCGTGACACTGGCCCCGGAGTTCACCGTCGTGGAAGACGCTGCCAGGGTGCTGGTGGTGCCAATGAGCGGCGCCGATGTCACGGTGACGCTGATCGCCGCCGAGGTGCTGCCCGAATACGTCGAGCTCGCCGGATAGGATGCCGTGATGGAGTGTACGCCGACACTGAGGGTTGAGGTCGTGAAGGTCGCGACTCCGGAGGTGTTCAGGGTTGGGGCGCCCAGGATGTTAGCGCCGTCATAGAACGTGACCGTTCCGGTCGGGGTTGGGGTCGCTGTCACGGTCGCCGTCAGGGTGACGCTCGTCCCGAAGGTCACGCTGGTGGCCGACGAAGAAACCACAGTGGAGGTGGGAATCAGGGTGGTGGTGGTTCCGAGATTGATCAGAACCGCTGACCCCGCCAGCAGATCCGGTTTGCCGTCGCCATTGAAGTCCACCGCGAGGGATGGCCCGGGGACGAACAGGTTGATGCCTTCCGCCGGCTCGAAAATTCCGTTGCCGGCGTTAAAAGTCTGTAAAGTTCCATCCCCGTTTCCGAGCAGGATGCCGGTGTCGAAAGGAGGGTTGTAGCCAGTGACGGCCACGTCCGGCTTGCCGTCGCCGTTGAAGTCCGCTACTGCCAATCCATATCCGAAGGTGCTGCCGCCTCCGAAGTCCGTGATGATGGCTGGGGCAAACGTTCCGTCTCCGTTGCCGAGGGAGACGGCGACCTCACCGTAGTTATCGCTGCTGGTGCCCATGGTGACCAGATCCGGTTTGCCGTCCCCATTCATGTCCGCGACCACAATCTGGCCAGGACCTGTTCCATAGGTGGGCTGGTTAATGTTGTCGGCGACGGACGGGATGGTTGCAGGCCCGAAGGTCCCGTCCCCATTGCCGAGGTACAGCTCCAGCTGGGTGACAACGCTGCCGTTGCTGACGCTCTGGAGGAGCACGAAAAGATCACGAACACCACTGGCTCTGGTGGCCGCCACCTGCACCAACTGCTGAGGAAGAGGGGGCGGAGCGGTCGTGCCTGAATAGGTCTGGATGGTTTTTGGGGGGGTGAAGGTTCCGTCACCGTTGCTGAGTTGGACGGCGATTCCCTGGATATAGGTGTTCAGGTAGTAGTCGACGGCAGAGTAATTATAGACGAGGTCCGCTTTGCCATCGCCATTGATGTCGGCAACGAAGAGATTGCTGAGGGTCTCGCTGTCATCGAAATCGTTGGCTGGAGCACCGGCGGGAAGAATAACCACGGGAATAAAGACCGGCGTGTTGAAGCTGCCGTTGCCATTGCCCGTAGCCAGGAAAAAGCCGGCTTGGGTATTGGGTCCGTAGAAATTCTCCGGAAGATAGATCAGGTCATTGTTGCCGTTCCCGGTCGTGTCTCCGAAGCCGAAGGAATTCGGGCTCGGGACGGTGTAGGAGGTTCCCTGGATGGTAATGGGAGAGATGGTGAGCGTTGGCCCGGTCGTGAAGCTGCCGTTGCTGTTCCCCAGGTACGTGGTAAAGGAGAGGCTGGCCGAAGTTCCAGTGATCCCAACACCGTCCGGCACCGTGTCGCCGTCCAGGTTGGCAAGATTCGTGCCGTTGAAGACAAAGGGCAGTTCCGGCGCGCCCTGGAAGGTGCCGTTGCCATTGCCCATCAGCGCGTAACCCTGGTTTTTCTCGAATTGGTCGCCGAGGAAATATCCGGCTCGAGCGGTCCCGCTATATAAGTCCACGTTGCCGTCCCCGTCCAGATCGGCCTCGCTCAGAACACCCGTATTGTCGATCGTGGCGTAACCATTCCCGGCAGCGAAGGTTCCGTCCCCATTTCCCGGATAAATTGCGATTGACTCGCCATTGTCGACAGCCAGATCGAGCTTGCCGTCGTTGTTGAAATCGGCTGCGGTGACATTCGGGCCCCATTGAGACGTTGCCAGCGGAGTGGGAAAAGCCACCGTCGACACTTGTGTAAAAGTTCCGTTCCCATTGCCGAGCAGAACGATGCCTCCGCCCGTCACCAGATCCTTTGTCCCCATGCCGCGCAGGTCCGCGGAGATCAGCCCGAAGTATGGAACAGTCCCGGTGTAGCCGTTGAAACCCGCGGGAGGTGTCACCTGCACCGACTGCGGCGCCTGGAAGGTGCCATCGCCATTGCCCTCCAGAAACGTAATCGAATCGGTTGCCGCCGCCGTCGACAGCTCTGAGGTGCTGGATGCAACGATGTCGAGCTTTCCATCGCCATTAAAGTCGTCGATCACCACGCTGAGACCGAATTCCTGGGGCAGAGTGTAGCTCACGGGCGATTGAAACGAGCCGTCCCCGTTGCCCAGCAATACCGTCACGCTCCCCGATCCTCCTGCGGTGGACGATTCATTCACCGAGATCAGATCGGTAATTCCATTGTTCCTCAGGTTGGCCGCGGCCACAGCGACCGGCGTGGAGTTGCTGAGCGTCACAGAGCCCAGCGAAACCGTGTTGGTGCCCGAAAGGGGGCCGGCAAAGGAATAGATCACCTGATCGCCGCTTACAGCGTTGTAGGCTTCCCTGCCTATGACGAAAAGTTTGCTGGCCGTCATACCCAGAGGAACGATCGTGCGCGAGGGGACACCGACGGTCGCGTCAACGCACCCTTCCGGCCACATGCCGCCAGTTGTCGTCAGTCCGGCCTCACTGTGCAGCACTTGGTCGTAATTGGTGGTTGGAGCGGGGATGATGTAGGTCGTCGATGGCAGGCTCACGGTATAGCTGGCCCAGCCCATGTTCAGCGAACAGTTCGTCTGGCGTACAAGTCCGACATCTGTTCCGCCGGGAGATGTGATGGCCGTCATGTTGCCGAAGAACGGCGCCACCGGAGCTTGCCCCGATGGCGATGCTGTCGTCGCTAGCTGCAGCAGCCGCCGCGCGATCTCCGAGACCGAGAGATCCCGCCAGAGGGGGTGCCTTTCAGACTGTATCTCGCGCAGGATGGCCATCCGCTGGGCCCACGTGGAGTTCGGATATTGCCTCGCGATCGCCAGCAGGTTGTTCCTCTCGGCGAGGATCGACTGCTTCCGGGTGAAGCTCAAGGTGACCACGACGGCGATGGCTACAGCCACGCAGAGGAAAGGCGCAACAAGCCAACGGGTCTTCATCGGTACCCCTCTTATCCCGCGCACAGCTAACCCGGGGCAGGATCGAAACCAAAGAACTGTTGCTCGGGGGAAGGGAATCGTGCAGCGCTCTGCGACGTCCGGAAATGCCAGCGAGATGAGCAATACTAGGAAGCTTCGGGAAGGAACGTCAAGCAGAAAAACGGAAGAAAAAACGAAATCTTGGCCACTCCCCTTGGCCACTCCCCATCTACATGGGGCGAAACTGGCGGGGAGCTGATCGTTCAGTTGGACAAACGCACTGGAGCAGTCCTGCCGTTTCTGCATACTCAATAGCGGTGCGGCGAAACTGCCGTATCACCGGCAACCCGGACGTTTGGCGTCGAAACGTCCGGATGGCGGACCATGCGACCAAAATGCGGAAGACCGGCAGCAGTAAGTTTGAAGACCTTTTCACTCGTTAGCGGGAAATTCCTGCCACAGCGTCGCCTGATAGACAGGCTGGTCCGGATCGATGGTTGCCGGGACTTTATCGATGATGTCGTGCCCGACATCGGGGCCAGCGGTGAAGATCACCGCGCCGATCTTCTGTTGTGGTACGAAGAAGGCGAAGGTCTTCACGTCGCTGTCGGCGCCTGTGTGATCGACGATCGTGTTTCCGTTGATTCTGACGATGCGCCAGCCCAGGGCGAAACCCATGGACACCGTGCAACGCCCGGGATCTATCACCGATTCGCAGAGCACGGATTCAACCTCAGGGGATATTAGGTTTCTGGAAATCTTTAGGCGTTCGGTGGCCGGTTCCCGAGTCACGCCGTCGTTATGCATAACGTTGATTGAAAATCTCGCGTAGTCTTCCAGCGTGGTGCGCAGGAGGTCGGCCGCGGACCACTTTGTTCGGGCCTCCGATTCCACAGGCTTTGCCTGCCGTCCGTTCCACCGGGGGCGTGGTGTATAGGACGTATCTTTCACGGGCCGACCCATACGTCCCGTTTACCTATCTAAGCCTTGCTCTCGCAGTGCGAATTCGTGACATGCCGGATTCGACTGCTTTCGTCGAGTTGTACGGGAAAGGCGCCCACAAGGGAACCACGCGCGTGCTACGACCGGGCGAGTAGATTCGCGTGAGAGCCAACATTCGGCTCAACTCCCCACCAGGTTGTACAAGTATGACGCTCGTTCCAGGATTCTGGCTGCGAAGCAACTCGATTAGTGTTACACCCGATGGCATCGATTGGAAAGGAGACGATATCCGCCTGAATGAGGCGCCCGCGCCACCCATCACGGTGTCCTGTCAGCAGGAGAATGGCAAATCCCAGAAATAGGCAATCTCCTAATTCACCGGCACGGCGTCAATGGAAACTCCGGCGATCTGAACGTAAAGGTCGGCAACCCGGAACTTTGCCGTTCCTTCGTCTCGAACGTTCCGGTATGCCGGTTGCACACCAACATTCCGAGGCCATCAATGAGCTCATTGGCGATTTGGCGCCAACCCAAACTCTCCTGGAGACTATTCAGCCCGAAATGCCTGCATCGGGTCCAGCCGCGAAGCCCGCCACGCCGGAACCAAGCACGCCGCCCCCGCAACCACCACCAGCAACCCGCTCATCAGCGCAAGGACCGCAGGGTCCAGCGGCCGCGTCTCATACAGCATCGAGCGAATCAGCCGCACCGCGCCCACGCTGCCCGCAATCCCCAACGCCAGCCCCACCAGCGCAGGCTTCAGCCCATCCACCAGCACCCGCCCCAACACCCGCCCGCGCTCCGCGCCCAGTGCCATCCGTATCCCGATCTCCTGCGTCTGCTGCGCCACCATATACGACAGCACACCGAAGATGCCCACCCCCGCCAGAACCAGCGACAGCACCGCAAAGCAAACCAGCAATGTCGTGTCGAAGCTCGCGTCCAGCGTGGATTCATCCAACAGCTGGTTCATAGTAACCACGTCTGAGACCGGCAATTCGGGATCCATTGCCGCGACGATGCGCTGCACTGGCAACGCCAACCGCTCCGCATCGCGACTGGAGCGAACCACCAACGTTCCGTTGTTTTGGAGCCCCGCGAACAGCGGGTAATACTGCATCGGCTTCGGTGCTTCGCTCAGCGAATAGCGAACATCGCCGACAATTCCGCTGATCTGGTAGGTCCTGCCGTCGAGGCGCAGATGTTTACCCAGCGGATCCTCCCGGCCAAAATACTGCTCGGCAAATGACTCGCTGATCACCGCTTGATTCGCCTCGCCCAGCCGCCGGCCCGCATCGAATGTCTGTCCGTGCAGAATCGGAATGCCCATGGTCGCGAAGTAGCCGGGGTCGGCCCATCGATTCATTGCAAACAGTCCCTGGCCCTGCGGCAGAGCAGGGTGTTCGACAATCGAAAAGCTGTCGTCCGCCCAGTAGCCCTGCCCGGGCACTGCCTGCACAAAGCCCGCCGCCTCCACTCCCGGCAGCGCACGCACCTTGGCCAGCAGCTCGGTGTAAAAATTCGCAAGCTCGGCAGGCATGCTGTAGCGTGCCCCAAACAGGTCGAGCCTCATGGTCAGCACATTTTTCGTAATGCAACCCATGTCCGACGAGCGCAGCGCCTTGTAGCTCTTTAGCAGCAGCCCAGCGCTAACCAGCAGCACGACCGTCAGGCCCACTTCGACCGTCAGCAAACCTCTGCGCAGCCCCGCGCGGCCATGACCGGCGCTCGATCCCCGCACCGATTCCCGCAGCGAAGCCAGTATCAAATTGTCCTTGGCGCTCATCGATGAGATGAGCGTGGAAAACAGAGCGCAAACCAGCGCCAGCCCCACCGAAAACAGCGCCACCATTCCATCGATGTGGATGGCTTCAACCCGGCTCATGTCCTTGCGGGTGTTCACAAGCCATTCCACCGTGCCATACGCCAGCAGCAATCCCGCCGCGCCGCCCGCCGCTGAAAGCAGCAGGCTCTCCGTCAGCCGTTCTCGCAGCAGCCGTGCGCGGCCGCCGCCCAGCGCCTTCCGAATGGCCAGCTCTTTCCGCCTCGCCGTGGCGCGCGCCACTAGCAGATTCGCCACATTCAGGCACGCGATCAGCAGCATGCAGCTTGCCGCCGCCAGCAGCACATACAGGGGCCGCTTCATCTCACCCACCATGCTCTCCAGCAGCGGCCGAATATTCGCCCCCTTTCCCACAAAAGCATTGTCCGGATGCTCATCGTGCACCCTGCGCGCAATCAGCGACAGTTCTGCCACACCCTGCTCTGGCGTAACTCCATCGCGCAGCCGGCCGATCACCTGAAACGGATGGTTCCCCAATGAAGCCATCCACGCCGCCGGCTTATCGTGATACACCGGCGTCCACAACTGAGTCGCGGCATCGGGAAAGGCAAACCACGCCGGTAAAACGCCGATAACCTTGTAAGGTTTGCGATTCAGATGAATCGTCCGGTTCACAATGGAGGGGTCGCCTCCAAATCGCTGTTTCCAAGTCCGCCAGCTCAGCAGCACGCTTCCGGCCGCGGCTCGCGAATCGTCGGATGCGGTAAAACTCCGCCCCAGTGCCGGTCGCACGCCAAGCAGGGGAAACAGGTTCCAGGTGCAGCTCACTCCATGTACGTTTTCCGGAAGCTCGCCCGTAACTCCGGAGAGATTGAACTCTGAGCCGCCCATCAGCGCCAGGCCGGCGAAGCTGCGGTTTTGCCTTGCCCACTCCGCAAACATGCCGCCGGAAACATTGATGTAGGGCTCGTTGTCGCCTACCTGATTCTCGTAAAGCATCATCAGCCTGTCTGGCCTGTAAAACGGCAGCGGCCTCAGCAGCACGCTGCGCACCACAGTAAAGAGCGCGACGTTGGCGCCGATGCCCAGCGCCATCACGGCGATGGCAACGATGGCGAATCCGGGAGTGCGTGACAGCGTTCGAAGGGCGTATCTCAGATCGCGCCACGCGCTCTCAACGCGGTCAAGCGTATTCTGCCGCCACACTGTCTCCCGCGCCCGCCGCCGCCGCTCGGCCGGCGTCATCCCGCGCGCCACGTTCTCAGCCGCCTCCTCTTCCAGAAATAACTCCATCTCGCTCCGCAGCTCCGCGTCAGCCCGTCCGCGTTGAAAGAATTCGCGCCAGCTCATCCCGTCCCTCCCTCACCCCTGCGCCTCGTCGCCCATCACCAGCTCGATTCGTGTGCCCGTGCGCATACGCACTGAGGGTGTCCGCAGGATCATCATGTCCAAAGTGCCCTTGAGCATCCCACTGCCGCGTTGGCTCCTTTTGCCCATTCGCCCTTCCACTAGAAGTTCGATGGGAAAGATATTAGACCACTCACACATCTATGGGAACAAGTCCGCGGATTGGTCCTGTCAATTTCGTCGACTAGCATTTCAGGCCGAATCGCTCCTTGACGACTCTGGGTTGTTTGTCGGCAATCCTTCCTTTTGGCGATCAGCCGTGACTGGCCCCGGCTGGCCGATACGTCCGGATTGCCGGTGACACGGCCATAACGATGGCCTTGTGATGGTCAATACGGTCGATTCTCCAAATAGATGGTAGAAGGAGGTCGGCGGCGTGGGCGGGTTCCGATCATTTGCGGGACCAGAACAACGGAGACGGTCTCTTGGCCGCCCGGAGGTTCCCTCATGCGCGGGGTTTTCGAGTTACGAAGCTTTCTAGTCTTTGGCTTTTGCTTATGCTCGCTTCTTTATCCGGCCCGCGCGAGATCATCTGACGCCGTAGATCGGAAGACGTCGGTGGTTCCGCATGTAGATGAGCGCGTGGAGCTGCTGAGCATTGTTTTTCGCCTGGGTGGCAATCCTGAGTACAACATGAACACGCTGCCGGCCTATTCCGCCGACATCGAACGTTCGTTTGCACCATACAAAGACCATCCCGCTGTTCGGATGGCGCACGAGCTGTTTGCAAAGAATGGAGTGAGTTTTGACGCCGTCATGGGGATGGCGATCTCGCTATCGCCGCCGCCCGCACTCCAGCCTCTGGTCCCGTTCACGGCAGCGGTTCCCGATCAGCGGTGGGGAACAGCAGATGTGGGGAAGTTCCTGCCACTGCTGCGCGATTTCTATCGAGACAGCAAGTTTGCAGAGTTCTACGCGGTCCATCAGGCCATGTACCGGCTGGCGGAGACGCGCTTCGCGATGACTCTTGGCTCGGTCGATTTGGGCTGGTATCCGCGTTTCTATGGCAAAGCGCCCGATCTGACTTATCACTTGTTTCTGGGCATGAACAATGGCGGCGGCAATTGCGGCCCCCGGCTCGTCCACGAGGACGCTAGCATGGAACTGTTCTCCATCATCGGTTGCTGGACGCACGACGATGCAGGCAACCCGACCTATCCGCCGGACCAGGAGTATCTGGGGACTATCATCCACGAGTTCAACCATTCGTTTGTGAACCCGGCGGTGGCGGAGCACTGGAAGGACTTTTCCGGGGCAAAGCCGATATTCGAGATCGTTCAGGACCCGATGAGGCGCTGGGGCTACGGCGATGCCCAGACTATGGTGGATGAGTCTCTGGTGCGTGCCGCCGTGATCGTGTATTTCCAGGATAAGGGCGAGGAGAGCGGAAAGAACCTGCAGCGCATCCGCGAGGAGCAGCGGCACGGATTTCTGTGGATGGACGAGCTGGTGGACAAATTGAAGCAGTATGAGGCGCAGCGTGCACAGTACCGGACATTCTCCTCGTATATGCCGCAGATCGCGTTGTTCTACCGCGATCTTGCGCCGCGAACAGCAGCGGCCTTCGCAGCGAGGTCCGCGCACGTGGTGAGCACTGAGCCGTTCGCGAACCATTCGCAGGACGTGGACGCTTCCGTGCGGCTGATCACGATTGTGGTGGACAAGCAGCTCGATCCGAGGGGATATTCCATCAACTACGGAACGGGGGGCAAAGAACATTACCCCATCATGGGGAAGCCCACATTCGGGGAAGACGGGTTGCAAATTCTGTTGCCGGTGCAGTTGAAGCCAAACCAAACCTACAGCTTTGTACTGACGCCGATGGCGTTCCTCACGCCGGATGGTTATCCGCTTGAGAATTACACGGTGGAGTTCAAGACAAGATAGCGATTGTTGCCGTACTGTAGGCCATACGGAAATTTCGTAGGTGCTGCGAGCCCCTGCAGTGGCACCCCCGATCCGCTACACCAGGAAGCGCGGACGCGTTGAGTTGGGGGAGCCTTCCGAGGAACCGTCTAAAGCAATGAGGGACGCTGGCGCAGAGTCGTTGCCGATTCAGTTTTCCGAAGCCGTTGCACTCTGCTGCACCCGATTTCCAGTAGCCATCTTGTAGCCACTCTGTACCGGATTGCGTGTGTCGCGGTGCGCCACAATGCAAACGGAGAATCAATCGCATCTAGATGATTATAATAACTTTACTGGCGTTAAGCGTTGCTTCGCCAAGGCTTCGATTTTGGGTCAAACTCGCCTTAAAAGGGCGTCAGTATCAGGGGTATGCTGGGATTGGTCTGAAGCAGCAAGCAACTTTATGCGTTGGCGTTATAGGAGTGCCCTCATGATTAGAAATCCCCTGCTATCTTATATTTGCGGTACAGCTTTGATTCAGGTGTTGGCCGTAGTGGGATGGGCCCAGAGCTTTGCTTCAAGCGCGACGCTGCAAGAGTTCACAGAGGAACCCTCGGTCTTTCGTACAAACGCCGATTTGGTACTTATCGATGTGGTGGTGCGAGAAAGAAAGTTGGAGAGGCCCGTGCCGGGTTTAAAGGAGCCGGAGTTCCATATTTTTGAAGACGGCCGGCCGCAGGTAATCACGGTTTTCGAGGAACACCGAGCGGCTGATGCAATTCAGGTGAGCCAGCATGCAGTGCTGCCGACAGACGTGTACAGCAATTTTCCACAATACGCTGTTGCCAGCGCGGCAAATGTGCTGCTGTTGGATGCGCTCAATACTCCTGTCAACGATCAGAAATATGCGCGTGCGCAGATGATCAAGTGCCTGCATACGATTCCACCGGGGACGCAGGTTGCGGTATTCGTGCTTGCATCGAGGCTCCAGATGCTCAGTGGTTTCACGAGCGATCCAGGTGCCATCGAGACAGCTATTGCGGGCGATGGAAGCAGAGCTGAAAGATCGCCATCCCCTGATGCCGCTCTGCGCGCATCGAGCGGCGAGATGTCAAACGTTGACGCTGGGAGGGCAGCTCAGACGGCAGCGACACAACAGGTATTTAGCAGCGAAATGCGGACCTTCGCAACTGATGTGCGGGTGCGCGTGACAATTGCTGCGATGGAGCAGCTGGCGCGCTATTTGAGCACGATCCCCGGTCGCAAGAACTTGATCTGGTCTTCAGCCAGCTTCCCCATCAACCTGAATCCGGATAGCTCTCACCTGGATGCTGACGGAGCTTATAACTATGGGACTGCGTTGCGGGAAATGGACGAACAATTGGCACGTGCCCGTGTGTCGGTGTATCCGGTCGATGCACGGGCGTTGATGACACTTCCAAGTGCAAACCCAGCAAATGATCCAGATCCGGCTAAGAACCCGGGAGTTAGTCAGCAGTTGAGCTTGCAAGGAGCGGCCGTTCAAGGTTTCTCGATGGACGTGGAAAAACCGCAGACTTGGTGGGAGTCGCATGTGACGATGCAACAGATCGCCGAAGAAACAGGTGGGCAAGCTTACTATGACACGAATGCAGTTGGGCAATCGGTTGCATCGGCAATCGCAGATGGCTCGAACTACTATACCCTGGGGTATGTGCCTACGAACCATAACTACAACGGGGAGTATCGCAAAGTGGAAGTTCGGCTGGACGAGAGAGACTACGCGCTGTCGTATCGGCGTGGATATGATGCTGTAGACCCGGAGAAGCCGGACAAAACGGCAAAGCTGAGCGCCTTCGCAGGAGCGATGCTGCACGGTTCGCCGCCGCTGTCACAGATAATATTTGAAGTGCGGGTAACGCCGGCGGGCAATCCGGCATTGCGCGGAGAAATGCGTGGGTCGAGGAATAGAGTGGAGAAACCGCCCAAGAAGCCGGTGACGCGGTATATCCTCGAGTACTCAATCGATCCTCACCATGTCGCCCTGAAGGAATTGCCGGATGGGCGTCGGCAGGCGGAAGTGGAAGTGGCGCAGGCGGTATACGACGTCGACGGGAAGCGCGTGAAATACAGCGACACCGGGCTGGAAGTGGACCTGACCGTGCAGGAACTGGCTCGCGCGCTGCGGCAGGGGATTCCGGTCCATGACGGGATCGATTTGCCAGCAGGCGGCGTGTATTTGCGGATCGGAGTGCGCGACGTGATCAGCGGGCGATTGGGGACGGTGGAGATACCGGTAGGGGCAAAGTAGGGTAACGGCAAATGGTGAGCCCGCAATCGAACTTGAGCCGGTTTGCGGGCGTGAGCGGGGCGGGAGCCCGCAGGCGAAATCATGACCCGCAGCCAGCCGCTCGTCAGCGGCGCGGCGAAGGGAAGGACCTCAGGCTGCAGGGGTTTTCAGGGTGGCGTGGTGAGCCCGCTGGGATTCGAACCCAGGACCCACGCCTTAAAAGGGCGTTGCTCTACCAACTGAGCTACGAGCTCACTCCGTGTTCCAGTTTACATGCTGATTGCGGTCATCGACGGTCGAGGAAATGCGTCTCGGGCAGTGAGCGAAGGCGGTCGGCGGCGGACTCCGCCGTGATGTCGCGCTGGGGCATGCCGAGCATTTCGAAGCCAACCATATATTTGCGGACGGTAGCCGAGCGCAGCAGCGGCGGGTAGAAGTGCGCGTGGAAATGCCACTCATGGTGGGGATCGCCGTCGGTGGGAGCCTGGTGGAAGCCCATGGTGTAGGGGAAGCTCGTTTCGAAGAGGTTGTCGTAGCGGGTGGTGATCTGTTTGAGGACGGCGGCGAGGGCGTCGCGGTCGGCATCGGTGAAATCGAGGAGCGAGCGCAGATGGCGTTTCGCGATGACGAGCGTCTCGAAGGGCCAGACCGCCCACCAGGGAACGACGGCGAGGAAGCCGTCGTTCTCGGCGACGATGCGGATCTGCTCCCGGGTTTCGAGCGCGGCGTAGTCGCAGAGCAGACACGTGTTGTGGCTGGCGCGGTAGTCGCGGAGGGATTCGGTTTCGGCCTGGGGTTCGTCGGGGACGTGTTCGGTGGTCCAGATCTGGCCGTGCGGGTGCGGATTGCTGGCGCCCATCATGGCGCCGCGGTTCTCGAAGATCTGGACGTAGCGGAAATCGGGTTCGGCGCCGAGGGTGCGGTATTCGTCGGTCCAGGCGTCGACGACGCGGCGGATCGCGGGGAGCGGCATGCGGGCGAGCGTGAGGCTGTGGTCGGGGTGGAAGCAGAGGACGCGGCAGCGTCCGCGCTCGCGGTCGGCGCGCAGGAGTTCGGGGGCGTTGGCGCGGGTGGGCTCGGGC
>Ga0335073_10008067_pt1 | contig 14760 bp, 12 predicted proteins | sample Lox_Sample_22_FD_207093 | JGI IMG/M metagenome (GOLD analysis project Ga0335073, IMG submission 207093) | Soil microbial communities from Loxahatchee National Wildlife Refuge, Florida, United States - Lox_Sample_2.2 | ecosystem: Environmental > Terrestrial > Soil > Wetlands | place: USA... | reverse complement strand
CGCCGACAGCGACGCCTCTGCCTGCATGTTGGTCGGCCGCAGCCCGGCGAAGGCGGAGAAACGCCCGAGGACACGTTGTTCGCTTCGCGCCAGGCACCCAGCGAATCGTTGGCCTGACCGTCATCAACGCACGTCAGGTCCTGGACCGCGACGGACGGCTCATCGTGACCGTGCCTGAGACCGTCGAGGCGACGGCCGAGGATCTAGCTCGGGCGCTCCAAGCCGCCTGACGCCCTGCGCCTGATTATCAAGCCCGAGCCCCGCTGACCGCGCGCAGAAGGGAAGTCGGCGTCGCGACCAAGATGCTCGTGACGAAGGCAGAGCAGTTGTCGGGCGGCTCGGGGTGCGCTGCCGGATTACGCTTTTATTTGAGGCTGCTTCGGCGGCGTGAAGGGGCCACGCCCTCCTCGTGGCTGCTCCGTCGCGAGATCGCTGTGCGACGCCTGCGCGAGACGCGGGCGGTTAGGTTACGTTGGTTCGAGCCGCTTGGGTTGCGGTGGGCGCCATCCAGCGGTCGAGATCGTCGAGGGCTGCCTCGATCGCCGGGCGTAGGTCGTTCGCGATCTGGTCCTGGGTTTGGCCCTTGAGCGTTCGCTGTCCGGCCTCGGTGATGATGATCTGGAATACGCCGGCCAGGGCGATGCCTTGCAGCTTGGCTATCTCGGGAGTGATCGCGCTGGTCTCGGTGATCGCGGTTGCGATGGTGTTGGCTTGTCGGTCTGACATCTCGAGCGCTAGGCGGTGCACGGTGGGGCTGATCGCGGCCAGGTAGCCAAGCTCGCCGCGCCACTGCTCGTGCGGTACGTGCCGGATCCCTTCGACGGCATCTCGCACGAGCTCTCGGATGGCCCCCACCGGGCTGGTTCCGGGTGCCCGCATCCGGATCAGCCGATCGAGCTCTTCCTGGAATGGCTGATCGAGGTCAGTGACCAGTTGCTCCTTGGTCTGGAAGTAGTTGTAGACGGTCTGCTCTGAGACCTCGGCCTCGCGCGCCACGTCGCTGACCGCCACCTGCTCATAGCCGCGCTCGGCGAACAGACGCGCGGCCGCGTCGGCGATACCTCGCCGTGTCCGCGCCTTCTTTCGCTCCCGCAATCCGATTTCGGTCATGGACCCAGCATAGCAAATATTTGACTCCCCTCAAAACTTCGACTACACTCTAAGTATCTACCGAATCTCCTGCCAAGAAGGAGGCCAGCATGGCCACGACAACCAACACCACTACCCGGACAAATCGCCTGCTAGAGCTCATGACCAAGGGCGACGACGCCTTCAACGCACGCGATTGGGAGGCCGTCGACGCCGTCCACCACCCAGACATGATCGCCTTCATCACGGGGCTCGCAGAGCCAATCTACGGAGCGGAAACCCACTCAGCGGCGATGCGGCAGTTCCTGCGGAGCTTCCCCGACATGCACGTCAACACGCCCTACCCGATCCAGTTCGGAAGCGAAGACTGGATCACCGTAGTCACCAACGTCACCGGGACCTTCACCGGCGAGATGATCCTCCCCGACGGCCAGGTCATCGGCCCGACAGGCAAGGCGTTCGACCTTGAGTTCGGGCAGACGAGCAAATGGGACGGGGACCGGCTCATATGGATCTCCGCCTTCTGGGACTCCGCACTGCAGGCCAAGCAGCTCGGCCTGGCCTAGTGTCCTGAGTCGTTAGTTCGCGGGCATGCTGGTCTGCACGGCGTATTCGTCGTCGGTATCGACGACGATGGAGGTGGCAATGGCGCAGCGGGGTGGCGGGAAGCAGCCAGCAGAGATCTTCGACGCCGGTACCCTTGGTGCAGGAATGCGTGCGGCAATGCGCCAGATCGAGACCTCCTACGAAGCGATGATCGCGTCATGGCGACAGAGCTAACGGCCGACGACGGGCGGACGCCCGCGGCCCGAGCGATGGACGAAGCCATCGAGCTCGCGATTGAGGGCCGGTCGCCCTACCCGGAGTCCGCCGCGTTCATCGACGCCGAGGAGCCCGGGGCCGTGGACGCGATCAAGAAGGCCGCGGATGAAGGTCGCGCGGTCGTGCTGGCGTACGCCGACGGCAGCACCAGAGTGTTGCGGGCAGAGCCGGTCTCTCGGTAGCTCGCCGACATCCCTCGCTCGGGTCGATCGTTTGCAAGCCGTGCCAGCGGATCGTCGCCACCGAAGTCGTGAGCCAGCTCGGCGAGCTGACGATCGAGTTCGTGGCGAAGCAATCGCGTCGCGCCGTTCGAGCGGACGCCTGCTTTTCACGGAAGCTGTTGCACAAACGAGCGCCATTGTGGGCAGCACACAGTTACTCGAACGGTCGAGGCCGAACTTTGGCGATTCACCTGACATATATGCAGGGTGAGCGCCAAAGTTGGCCATGCCTGCGGCCTCGGTCCCAGAGGCAGTTGTTACCGGCTCACAATTAATTTCCGGTGTGCTGGCTCTGCGCGACAACCTCCACGTATAGCGCTGGTCCGCACGACCTGCCGGCCGGCGGGCCTGTGCATAGGTACGACCGGATCGTCTAACCGGACCTGAGGGGTCGGTTCAATGTCGAACCAGGCGTGGTTCCTATTGTCCGCAACCAAAAGCGAGATCGCCGGCGCGGGATCGCGCCGGCGTGGCTGGATCTACGTGATTGCAGAAGAGCCGCTCACACCGGCGTTGAGCCCGGCGACGCGCCGTCGATGCGTCGGCACAGGTGGTGCAGCGGCGGGCTGGGCGGCGCTGCTCAGTTTCGTCCATTGCATGCACCGGATCAGCCACCTGTCTGGCTCCCGCTCGCGGTGGAATTGCAGGCGCCGCAACTCGCAGTTCCGTGGATCCGCGGCTCGACTGGCGCCGCGCCGGGTCGCGCGGATGCGGGGGTCGGTTCTAGGGGGTTGGGCGGATGGGTGCGGGGGCGGGCGGCTTGACGGCTTCGAGGCGGAGCATGGTGGTGATGCGGCGGGCGCCAAGGCCCGGCAGCTTGCGCAGGACCTGTTGGAGCTCGCGAGTGTCGGTGGCGGCGATGTGCAGAAGGAGGTCGTCCTGGCCGGCGATGGTGTCGGCGCGGAGGATCTCGGGCATGGCTGCGAGCTGGTGAGCGAGTCGTGGGTCGTTGGGGTCTGCGTGCTCGGCCAGGGCGATGAGCACGAACGCCTCGACGCGCAGGCCGACCTGCTCGTGGTTGACGACGGCGCCGATGCGTTCGATGACGCCCGTGGTGCGCAGGCGTTGGACGCGTCTTAGTGTCGCGGCGGGTGAGAGCCCGACGCGGCGGGCCAGCTCGACATTGGGAATATCGCCGCGGTCTTGGAGCGTGGCGAGGATGGCGCAATCGATCTCGTCAAGCGGGGCTCTCACCTCACGATTATTGCGTCTGATGTCGTCCTGCGCGCGTCGGACTTGCGTTACCGCGCCGGAGCACGCACCCTAGCTGCCATGAACACCATCGCAAGCACAATCCCCTCGCTTCTGCCGATCGACGATCTCCGATCGCAGTTCCCCGGGCTCTCCCCCGACGACGCTGCGCTGGACGGCGCGGCTGGCACGCAGGTTCCCCTCGCGGTCATCGACGCCATCGCCGAGGCGTTGCGCTCGGCGATGGCCAATACCGACGGTGCATTCACCGCCAGCCGGCGCAGCACGGAAGTCGTCTCGGCCGCCCGGTCGGCGATCGCCGATCTGGTCGGTGGCGTGCCCGAGGGCGTGATCCTGGGACCGAACATGACGACGCTGACCTTTCACCTGGCCGACGCGCTGGCGCGCACGTGGCGCCGTGGGGATGAGGTTGTCGTCACCTCGCTTGACCACGACGCCAATGTGCGCCCGTGGCGGCTGGCCGCCGAGCGGGTGGGCGCCACGGTTCGGGTCGCAGAGTTCGACCTCGATACCGGCGAGTTGCCGGTCGCTGCCGTCAAGCGGGTCCTCAGTGAGCGCACCAAGCTCGTGGCGGTCACCGCGGCCTCCAACATGATCGGCACGCGCCCGGACGTCCGCGCGATCTCCGAGGCCGCGCACGCCGCCGGCGCCCTGACCTATGTCGACGGCGTTCACGCGACCTCACACGTCCCGGTCGACGTCGCCGAGTTGGGAGCGGATTTCTACGCCTGCTCGTCCTACAAGTTCTGCGGGCCGCACACCGGTTGCGTCACCGCCGACCCAGCCCTCCTGGAGGAGCTGCAGCCGGCCAAGCTCATCCCATCCCCCAACAGCGTGCCCAAGCGGTTTGAGCGCGGCACGCTGCCCTTCGAGCTGCTCGCCGGCGTGCGCGCCGCCATTGATTGGCTGGCCGACCTCACCGACGCGCCGGGCGACCGCCGCGCACGGTTGCTAGCCGCGTTCACCGCGATCGAGACGCGCCTCCAGCTCCTGCTCGGCGGGCTTGTCGCGGGGTTGTCAGCGATCGAGGGCGTCCGACTGCTCGGATCGCCGCGCCAGCGCACTTCGACCGTGTCGTTTCTCGTCGATGGCTTCACGCCCGCGGCGGTGAGCGCACGGTTGGGCCAGCAGCGCATCGCGGTCTGGGACGGCGACAACTACGCCTACGAGCTCATGCGTCGCTACGGCCTCAGCAACAGCGGCGGCGCCGTCCGCGCCAGCATCGTCCTCTACACCACTGGCGTAGAGGTCGACCGGCTCGTGCAGGCCATCGCCGCCCTGGCCAGCGAGCGCGATACCGGCCAGCGAGACCAACGGCCGTGACACCGGACCAAGATTCGAACCAATGGGCGCGCACGCGCAACGATCGCCGCGAACCAACGAACAACGCCCGCCGCTTCCGCGTCCAGGCGCTGAGGCGTACCGAGCCGCCAGTGCGGCCATCTCGCCCCCCCGAACGACCTCGACGATGACCTCGCACGGCCGGAGTCGCACGTTGTCCCGAAAGCGAGGACACCGCCGCGCAGCCGCCGAGCACCGCCAGCAGTGGCGCCGGATCTGCTCATGCGCTCCCGTCGCCTGCGGGGTCATCGGCCGGATGCCGCTCGAGCAGACCCGGAAGGGTTTCAGAACGGAGATCGGACGGCTCGCCTGGGCTCCGAAATACGATGTTGACGTGGCGCATTCCGCTGCCCGCGATCGCCGAGTCGGGATGTCTCGCATGTGGCCGGTTCTCCCGGGTCTGGCGCACACGGGTTGAGTTGTGGGACCGACTGTGTCGATACCTGTCCGGACGCGGAGTGACATCACGCTTGAGCTGATTCACGCCGTGGCCTGGCGGGGGGTGAGGCTCGAGATTGCGCCGGAGGCGCTGGCGGTGATGGATCGCTACCAACAGTCGTTTGAGGCGTTCGTGTCCGATCGCGTAAGCCGCGATCCGCAAGCGCTGATCTACGGCGTCACCTCGGCCCCCGGTGATGCCGCGGCGGCTGCCCTCACCGAGGATGCGAAGGCCGGACGTCCGAGTCAGTTGTGGACAGCGATGTCGTTCGGCGAGGCGCTGCCCGATCGAGTCGTGCGGGCGATCCTGGTCGCACGCTTGGCTAACTTCCTCGACGGTCACGCCGCCGTGCGCGGCCAGGTCGCGCAAGCTGTCGCGGACATGCTCGGTGCCCCGGCGCTGCCAGTCGTGCCGTCGCAGTCAAACGGCGGGTCCGGCGAGATCCTGGCCCTGGGGAGCCTGTTCTACGAGTTGAGCAGACAGATGCCGCTGACGCCGAAGGAGCGCATGGCGCTGATCAACGGCTCCCCTTGCGCGGCCGCCCTCGTGGCGGATGTCGCGTTGGCCGCCCGCCGACGCATCGAGCTGGCCGACGCCGTATTCGCGCTCGTAGCCGAGATCTGCGGAGCGCCGGATGAGCATTTCGCGCCCGAGCTCGGGGAGCTGTGGGGAGACGAACACGAAGCGGCGGCGCTGAGCTCTATGCGCACCCTCCTGGAGGGAAGCAATCGCGTCCGTCAGCGTCACCAGGCGTCCGTGTCGGTCCGGATCCTGCCCCGCGTGCTCGGCGCAGCACGCCGCGCCCAAGCAGCGGCCGAACACGCCGCCAGGACCTCCCTGAGCGCGGTCACCGATAACCCGGTGTACCTACCACCCAACCGGGAGCGGCCGCTTGCCATGGTCTACTCCAACGGCGGCTATCACAACGCGCAGGCCGCGCCAGCCGTGGACGGGGCGGCCTTTGCCCAGGCCGACCTCTGTCAACTCGCCCAGCGCCTAACCGATCACCTCTTTCAAAACCGTCTCACGGCACGACTGGTCGCGGCCGACGAGTGGTCGGTCAAACCATTGCACATGGTCCAAAACGGCTGGGCAGAAGAGGCACGCGCGATCGCCACTCCGACGCTCCTCTCGCTCGGTGGCTTCGGCCAGAACGACGTTCCCGCACCCAATTTTCTGGCGTGGCGCAAAGCAATCGTAATCGGACAGTGCCTGGATGCAAGTCTTGCCGTGCTCGCTGCGCTCGCATCCCAAGCGCTACATGTCGACAAGCGTGAGCCCCCACCGAACCTTCGCGCGCTCACCGGCCACATCCGCGACAGCTTCCCGCCGATAGATCAGCCACGAGCCCTCGGGGACGACTGCCGAAAGCTCGCCGACACATTCACCCGTCAGGTGTTCGACTAACAGCGCTCGCACGGCCCAGCCCGACCCTCTCGAATGGCCCATCGCGCATCGCAGCCGACCTCAGCGGACCCTGCAATGCGCAGAAACGAGCCGTGGCCACTGCTTTGCCTCGGTGAGCGGCACGTGGCACCAGTCGCTGACCTGGCTACCGTCGGACGAAACTGAGTAGCGCCGCCCCGCCCGCCGCTGACCAACCTGTGCCTACGCACGCACGGCAGCGGCGCCAACGTAGACCCCGGCGACCCTGCTGCCGCTTCGTCGCGGTTGCAGCCACCAAGCCGAGACGCCTCCTTTAGGCGTGAACCAGGCATGCGTGTAAGGCGGCCGGCGAGTGCTCGTCGCGCCAAGCAGTCCGCGGCTCGGGCGCGCCGTTCGCGCGGTTTGCCTACGCACCGGGGGAGACGAGGCGGACTCGACGGGCGACGACGAGAGTTGCGAGATTGGCGAGGAGCGGGTACATCGCCGCTTTTCTGTTCAGTGCTGCTTTTCTGATAGCACGGGCATCGCTCCAACCCGTTCAGCTGCCGGATTTAGGGAAGAGCAGTAGCTTCGCCGAGAGCGCTGCGTGGGCGAGAGAGCAGGTGTCTGTGTCTGGAGAGGCGCTCGTCGCTTGGTTTAGTTGGCGCCGGCGGGTTGAGGGTTGGCTTTGGCCTGGGTTTGTGGTGCGGGTTGTGGGGCGCGGCCGTGCATCAGCAGTCCGGTGATGAGCGCGCCGGCGGCGAAGAATCCCGCGGCCCACCAGAACCCGGTGGTGTATCCGTGTACGGCGGCGTGGGCGATCACGCTGGGGGTGGGGTGCTTGTCGGCGAGGTAGTGCGTGGTGGCGGTCGCGGCGAAGGTGCTGAGGAGCGCCAACCCGATCGAGCCGCCGACCTGGTTGCTCGCGTTGACTAGCCCGGACGCGACTCCGGCGTCGCCCGGCTCGACGCCGCGGACGGCGAAGTCGGTCGCTACCGCGAAGACGAGGCCAATTCCGGCGCCGGACAGGAGCTGCGCAGGGAGGATGTACGCGTCGTAGCTGGAGTGCACGCCGATCTGCGCGACCAGGCCGTAGCCGATCGCGGCGAGCGCCAACCCCGAGGCCACAACCGGACGGGGACCGGTGCGCGGCACGATCCGCGCGTTGGCGATCGAGGCGCTGATCACCAGAGCTGCCGCAAACGGTAGGAACGCGAGTCCGGTCCGGATCGGTGAGTAGCCCTTGATCTCCTGCAGGTAGTAGGTCTGAAATAGAAACGCGCCGAACGCGCCCAAGCCGGCGATGCCGAGGGCCAGGAAGGACCCGCCGCGGTTGCGGTCGAGCACGACCCGCAGTGGCATTAGCGGGTGCGCGGCACGGATCTGGATTGCGACGAACACCGCGAGCAACGCCGCTCCGGCTGCGAGGAAGCCCACCGTCGTGGAGGACCCCCAGCTGTGGTTCTGGGCGTAGGCGAACCCGTACACGACCGCGAACAGCCCGGCGGTCGCGGTCACCGTCCCGGGGACGTCGATCGGGTCGCGGACCGAGTGTACGTCGCGGCGTAGCAGCGCCGCGGCGCCGAGGGCGGCTACGATCGCGAAGCCGAGGTTCACGAACATCGTCCAGCGCCACGACAGCGACTGGGTGAGCACGCCGCCGAGCAGGAGCCCGATCGCGGCGCCGCCGCCGCTGATCGCTCCCCAGATCCCAAACGCCTTCCCTCGCTCGCCCGGATCGGTGAATGTGTTGGTCACCAGCGACAGCGCCGCGGGCGCCATCAGCGCTGCGAACACGCCCTGCGCTCCGCGCGCGGCGACCAGCATCCCGAAGCTCTGTGCCGCGCCGCCGACCACCGACGCGGCGGCGAATCCGAGCGTGCTGGCGACGAACAGCCGCTTGCGGCCGAACAGATCACCGAGCCGCCCACCGGCCAGCAGCAGGCCGCCGAACGTCAGCGCGTACGCGGTCACGATCCACTCCCGGCTGTTGTTCGAGAAGTGCAGCGCCCTCTGCGCCGAGGGCAGCGCGATGTTGACCACCGCAATGTCGAGCACGATCATCAGCTGCGCGAACCCGAGCACCGCGAGGATCCACCACCGTCGCGCATGAACGGGGTCCTCGCCCTTGGTCGCAGCAGCTGCGCGTGACTCTGTTGCTTGTTGGGACATTCGAAAATCCTTCCTGCCCGTCGCAGAACGGGTTGACCTCGACAAATTTCACGACGCCGAGGAGGGTGACGGTCGGCTGGGTGAGACTGCGTCACGTGATGCAGGTGAGATTGCGGGCGGTGCCGAGTTCCGCCGCCGCGCGCGAATGTTCCGGCGTCGGCGTTACGCTCGATTGCCTCGTGAGCGCGTCGACGGGGCGAGCAGGCCGAGGTTACGTGCCCGCTCCACGGCGTCCGTGCGTCCGTGGGCGCCGAGCTTGGCGAACACGTGTCGTATGTGGGTTCTGACCGTGTTGACGGATAGAAACAGCTCGGACGCGATCTCGGGGACGTGCAGGTTGGTCGGCAAGTAGTGAAGGACACGGAGCTCGGCCGGCGTCAGCGGTTCGCGGAGCGGCTCGGCATCCTCGGGGCGGGCCGGGGACGCGTGTCCCGATAGAAGATTCAGGATCTCGGAGATCAACGAGGCGTGGGTGCTGCGAAGCCGGGCGTGACGCTCGAGCAGCTCCGGGGCCGGGTAGAGCAGGAACGGAAGGAGGAGGCCGCCGGGCTCGGCGAGGTCGAGCGCACGCTCCATCGCGCGCGAAGACGCGCCGAGGTCGCCGAGCGCGTCGCGCGCGATCGCCTCCAGTAGCAGCGCCTCGATTTCCCATACCGACGCGTCGACCCGGATCGAGGTGTCGATTGGCGCGAGTGCTTCCACGGTTGCCTCAGGATCGTCTTGCGCATGTCTCAGGGCCGCGAGGACGACTCGCATCTCGCGCGTCTCGCGGACCTCGGGGTCCGTCTCGGCCAGGGCTTGCTCGACCCGTTCGATCTCGCCCACGCGGACCAGCGTCTGGAGGTTGAGCGCTCGCAGGCGGGTCGCGAGCATGTGCGGCATGACAAGCAGCCCCTCGATCCGCTCGGCCTCCCGGTAGGCTGCGGCGGCCTTGGCGTGCTGGCCACGCGCGGCCTCTAACAAGCCCCGTCCTGCGTGCAGCATCAGCGCCTCGGTTGGCTGCGTGACCTGGTCGCCGACGCGTTCGGCGCGGTCTAGCCACTGCTCTGCCTCCTCGAGCCGCCCACGCCACAGCATGACGCTGCTTAGCTCGATGTAGGCCGTAGCGACCGCCGCCGTGGTTTCTTCCCAACCGTGAGCCTTGGCCAGCTCGATCGCCCGCAGCGCCTGCTGCTCGGCCGTCGTCTGCGAACGAAAGCCGCTTGGCAGCGACCAATGCGCCAGCGCCTGCAGCTCGAGCATCGGCCTGTTGATCCGCCGGGCCTCCGCCACCGCGCGCTCGAGGTCCCGCTCGGCGTCCCGGAGTCGACCCGCCCACATCTCGGCGATCCCAAGGTCAATCAACACGCTCGTGCGCAGGTCCTCGCCGAGACCAAACTCGATCGATTCAGTGGACTCGTTGGAGGCGAGCAGTCGCTGCGCCTCGTCGGCAACGGTGACAAGGTCGTTGCGCGCCCGGGCGAGCGCTAGCCGGCCGATCCCAAGCGTGATCTCAAACCGCCCGCGACGGCCTGCGGGCACCGCCGCCGCCGTCCGCGCCGCCAGGCCCAGGTACCCCTCGGCTTCGTGCAGTGACCCCGCCCTTCGCCTGTCGGCCGCGACGAGCAATGCCAGCTCGGGATCCGTTGCGATCCGGTCGGCGGGAAACCTCGACAACAGCTCACGGGCTGTCGCCAGCCGCCCATCTAGATACAACCCGAACCAGCTGTCCGCGAGCAGCTGGGCCGCGAAACCCCAGCTCTCGGCCCTCTGGGCATGGCGAACCGCCTCGACCGGGTCCCCGTGCGCGGCAAACCACTCGGCGGCGACGGTATGCAGGCCGGGCAGCTCCTGCGGCATGGTCCGCCGCAACTCGAGCGCGAGCAGGTCCGCGAACAGGTGGTGGTAGCGAAACCACGATCGCTCTCGGTCGAGCGCCACCACGAACGCGCTCGCGTCCTCGAGCTCCATCAGGATACGCTGCGAGCCCGAATTACCGGTCAACCGGTCGGCGAGCGGCCCGCTCACCCGCTCGAGCACCGAGGTCCGCAACAGCATCCGCGTGACCTCGTCCGGCTGGCGCTCCAGCACCTCCGCGAACAAGTACTCGGCCACCGTGCGCTCGCGTCCCGAGAACCCGGCCGCGAGGCTCTCGGGATCTAGATGCTTGGCCATCGACAGCGCCGCGAGCCGGAGCCCCGCCGCCCACCCCTCCGTGGTCGCAACAAGCGACCCGAGCGCCTCATCCGGCAGCCGAACGCCGGCCGCCTCGAGCAGCTCCCTGGACTCCTCGACGGTGAAACGAAGGTCCTCGTCCCGGAACTCCGTCAGCTCGCCCTCAACGCGCAAGCGGTGCAACCCGAGTCGCAGATCGCGGCGCGTCAACAACACAAACCGCAGCCACACCGGCGCCACGGCGAGGAGCTCCTCGAACTGGCCGACTGCATCTTCGTCCTGCAGCTCGTGCAGGTCGTCGATCACCAGCCACAGAGGCTCCTTGAGCGCGCTCAGATCCTCCGCCAGGCGGCGGACGATCGCCGCGCCGTGGAGACCAGGAGCCGGCGTCAACTCGCGGACAAGCTCCGACCCGGCGCGCGTAGCGCGCAGCGCGTCGAGCACCGCCAACCAGAACGCCTGCGGATCACGGGCGTCGCGTGCCACCGACACCCACGCCGCCTGCTCGCCGAGTCCCGACTCGGCGATCCAGCCACGCGCCAGCGACGTCTTCCCCGCGCCCGCCGAAGCCGACACCACCGTTACGCGGCCTGCCTTTTCGAGCGGTCCGAACAGGCCACGCCGCGCGATCAACCGGTTCTTGGCACGAGCGTCGACGTGCTCGCCCATAGGTACCGATGGCGCCACGGCCCACATGTTCCCACCAGGCCGGTCCACCCTCGGGGCGGGTTCATCAACACTAGGTGACGAGCGCTCACCCACCTGGGGCCAATCCTGATCGCATGCCGAGCCCCAGAGCGACGAGCGGCAACGGCGCCGGACCACCGCGCCAGTATGAGATCCGCGTGCGCGGCCCGATCGGCCCGACGATGCTCCAAGCGTTCCCAACGCTGACCGCTCGCAAACGCGGACAAGACACCGTGCTGACCGGAACGCTCGCCGACCAGCCCGCGCTCTACGGCGTGATCCACCAACTTGGAGCGCTCGGACTCCAGCTGCTGGAGATCCGCAGCCGGCCGTCGACCCGCCACGCCTAACAGACCTCAAATCTCATCACAACTAGGTGAGGCGCCCTAACCCACTCCAGCGGGACTGTCATGGACAGCGTCGATGACCGCCAACACCAAAGGAGACTTCCATGATTCTCGTCACCACGGCCGGCAAGGTCGGCTCAGAAACAGCCCGACTGCTGGCAACACAGGGCGTTCCGGTGCGCGTCATCGTCCGAGACGCGGACAAGGCAGCCGCCCTCGAAATCGAGGGCGTCCAGGCGTTCAACGGCGATCTCGAGGTCCCGGCGACCATCGACGCGGCGATGCGAGACATCTCGGGCGTCGTCCTCGTCACCGCGGCCGCCGCGCCGCAAGAGGTCAACGTTATCGACAGCGCCGTGCGCGCCGGCGTCAAGCACGTCGTGAAGATCAGCGCGACCAAAGCCTCGGCTCACTCGCCTATCGCCCTTAGGCGCGACCACGCGCGGATCGAGCGCGCGCTGATCGCCTCCGGCATCGGCTACACGCTGCTGCGCAACAACACCTACATGCAGAACTTCCTCTTGGCGGCGCCCGGGATCGCCAAGACCAACAGCTTCAGCAGCGGGACCGGCGACGGAGCCGTCGGGCACGTCGACGTGCGCGACGTCGCCGCGGTCGCCGCAGAGATAGCTGCCTCACCGTCCGCACACGCCGGAAAGACTTATTGCCCCACCGGCCCCGAGTCGCTCACCGGAACCGAGGTGGCGGCCGTTCTCTCCCAAGTTCTCGGCCGCACGATCACGTTCCACCCACTCACCCTCGAACAGCAAAAGCACGCCTTCATCAACGCCGGGCTTCCCGAACCAGTCGCCGATGACCGCGCCAGGTCCTTCGCGCTGATGGCCGAAGGCGAACTGGACTACGTCACCGACGACGTGCCCGCAATCCTCGGCCGCCCGGCCCGCAGCTTCGAACAATTCGCTCGCGACCACCAAGCCGCGTTCTCCGCGGTCCGCGCCGCTGCGTGAGAGGCAGCGTCCACAGGCCGCGACGGCTCCAGATCCGCCCAGATCGCCGCCCACGCGCAACCGCGCCGGCGCTCTCCCACCACTAACAACGAGTACGCAGCCAGACGGAAGCAACACCGGCGACTGAGACATCTGCTTCCACGAACGAGAGGAAATCTCAGCAGCCGCACCGATCGGGCTGGACACTTCTGCCGCGTCGGATTGCGGCACACGGGCGGTCGGCAACGACGCGGGCCGAAACGTGCATTCGTGTTGCCACGCAACTCAACCGCGGCTCGCCAAGAGACGCGCTTAGCGCGGTAAGCGCGCACGCGCCGCGCCCGGAATTAGCAGCATCTCAGCAAGCACCCGCAGCGTCGCGCCCGCCTGGCCAGCGCCGCCGCACTCGACGACCAGCCGTCGGCGGCGTGGCAGCGCGTGGCCGCTCGATCGCCGAAGGAGCCACGGGCCTGAGACTGTCGCAACAGGCGTAACCCAGGAGGGCGCGCTGGACCCGGTCGCGTGGCTCCTTCGATGCGCGAGCGGCCATCCGAGCTGACGATCGCTTCCGCAGAAGCGTCGGCATTGCGCCCGCGATCGCTTCGGCGACGTTTGGCGCCTTGGCCGAACCGGGTCCGGAGTAGCGCTTTTGCCACCCAGAAAGTCGCCACGCCAAGCGACTTGGAAGAGCGCAGCCGGAGCGAAGCAGCGACGCCTCGACGACGTAGCCGCGTGACCGCTGCTGTCCGACAGCAGCAGCAAGGTCGCCGACATGAGACCCCGCTGGCGTGGCTGGATCCGGGTGGTTGCAGAAGCATGGCTCGCAGGCATTCCGGCCGGCGATGGCGCGTGCGTGCGTGAGGCACAGGCTGCGCAGCGGCGAGCCGATCGGCGCTTCTCAGTTTCGTCCGGAGTAGCGACCTGCTCACGGACGACGAGGGCTACTGCTCGCGCAGGTGGTGCAGGCGCCGCGTGTGTGCGCTTGGTGGGGAGCGAGGCTCGGTCGCTTGTCTCGGTTCATGGCGTCCGCCTCGACCATTCACGCCGGGGCTCGATGGCGGGCGACGTGCAGCGGCCCGTGGGCGTCGGGATAGCTAGCCGTTGTGCGAAACCACATCGGATTATCGATGCGGACACGGAGACGCGAAGCGGCTGGGATCCTGCCGCGAACGCTCGGCGCTGTAGAGGGGAAAGGTCCCCGAGCGATGGAGCAGCAGCCCGCCGGCCCGGGGACACGTATGCCCTCGGTCGGAGGCGTGTTCAGGCAGGGACGCTGCCCACGGGCAGTAAGTGTGTTCGGGTCGACGATCGTGGCGGGAGGGAGGGGTCTCCCGAGCTGCGTGTGGGCTGGGTTCCGGTGGGAGCGCGCAGGGCGCGTTGGGGTCGCTGTCGGGCTTGTCTAAAGAAACGGTCGCTCGGGTCTAAAGACGTGGCGAAAGAAATGATCGTTTGACCGATGTGAAAAACCTGTTGTGCGCTCAGACTGCGCGCACAGGCGACCGTCGAGTTGTGTTCGGCGGGTGATCGTCGGCGATGTGGGCTGGCACGCGCACGCCGTTGGCGTGCTGCGATGAGCGTTAGGAGTGGAGATGCGTATTGACGACGAGAACGGCTGGTCGGGCGAGGTTCGGGTCAAACTGCTGCCACGGGCCGCGCGCCGGTCTGCGGTGGCAACAGCGCAGCAGACGGCGCGAAGGTTGGGGATCCACGCGTGGCGCGCCGCCGGCGTGGCTGCGCTTACGGCAGTGTCGTGCCTGGTTACCCCTGGGCTCGCGTTGGCGGCCCCGACGACCGCTACCTTCAGCACACCGGGGCAGTACACGTTCACGGTGCCGGCGGGCGTGTCGAGCATTTCGGTGACGGCGGTCGGCGGCGCTGGGGGTGCGTGCTTTCAGGCTGGCGGGGAGGGCGCGTCGGTGGGGGCAACGTTCGCGGTACAGCCGGGGCAGCAGTTAGCGGTCGGC
>Ga0335073_10008066_pt1 | contig 14760 bp, 8 predicted proteins | sample Lox_Sample_22_FD_207093 | JGI IMG/M metagenome (GOLD analysis project Ga0335073, IMG submission 207093) | Soil microbial communities from Loxahatchee National Wildlife Refuge, Florida, United States - Lox_Sample_2.2 | ecosystem: Environmental > Terrestrial > Soil > Wetlands | place: USA: Florida... | reverse complement strand
GGTGCGGAGGCAGCGTGGTGACTGTGACGGCCGGCCCTGAGGCGGGGGCGTTGCCCGCGGGTTGTGGCGGGCTGGGGGAGGTGGAGTTCGCTGAGTTTTTCCGGGCTGAGCATAAGAAGCTGATCCGGTTTGTGATGGCGATCGGGGCGGGCGGGGAGGAAGCCGCCGAGATCGCGCAGGTGACGTTGGTCAAGGCGTTCCAGGGCTGGGATGTCATCCGGGCGCCGCGGGCGTGGATCCGGCGGGTCGCGGTCAACGAGCTGGCCGCGGCCCGCCGGGCCGCCCGCCGTGAGATGCCGGCGGCCACGCTGCCCGATGTGGCGGTGGCAGTGCCGGTGGCGGCGGCGGTGGAGCTGTCCGAAGAAGCCCGCCAGGTCCTGGCGGCGCTGGCCGCGCTGCCGCCGCGCCAGCGCCAGGTCATGGCGTGGATCATCGACGGTTTCGGCGCCACCGAGATCGCCCGCGAACTGGGGGTCAGCCCCGAATCGGTCCGCCAAAGCCACGCCAAGGCCCGCAAGAACCTCGGCCGGCTCTACACACCAGGGAGCCAGTCATGAAAAAGCGGCTGCGCGACACCTTCCGCACCCACACCACCACCACCGGCACCGCCGCCGCCGGCGCCGCCGGCGCTGCCGTCAGCCGCGCCATGGCCGAATTGCTGACCGCGCTCGACCACGCGATCGACGACGACACCGCGCTGAACCGCATCTACGCCGCCGCCGGCACCACCGTCCCCGGCGGCCAGGCGGCCGGCCGGGGAGCCGCAGCGCCGGCCGGCCCAGTACGCGCACCGGCTAGCCCGCCCGCACTGGCCGGCACCGCGGCCCGGGCCAGCGGGCCCGCGCGATCACGGCGGCGGCTGGCGCTGCGCTCGGCGGCCGCCCTCGCCACCGCGGCCGCCGCCACCGCCGTGGCCGTGACCGCCACCGGGCTGCCCGGCGTCCACCACACCAGCCCCGAAGGACCCGCCGTCAACACCGCCTACGTCGTCAAACGCGTCGACCGCGCCCTGGACGCCGCCGAACCCGGCGCGATCGCCCAGATGACCGTCACCACCCACACCACCACCAGCGGCCACACCCAGACCGCCACCGCCGAAGAATGGTCCTACGCCAGCCAATGGCGCACCATCACCTACACCCCAGCCGGCCACCCGCTGTCCGACGAAGGCCTCACCACCACATCCGCCTACACCATCGTCAGCTACCAAACCCGCACCTGGGCCCGCCAAACCACAACCAGCCACCCCCCCGCCCTCACACCCCCCACCCCCGGCTGCAGCCCCGTCATCGCCGGCCTGCCACTACTGTTCACCCCCGGGCTCACCGCCATCGGCCTGCCCGCCACCACCCTGCCCGCCACCGTCGCCAGAGCCCTGCGCGCCGCGGTCACCTGCGGAACCCTGACCGAAACCGGCCACCAGCAACTCAACCGAACCGAAGCCATCAAGCTGACCAGCCGGCCCGGCAGCCCCACCCCCGAAACCATCTGGGTCAGCCCCGGCACCTACCTGCCGATCCGCGTGATCTCCCACCCAGCCCCCGGCACCCCCGGGCCCTGGCAGACAGCCACCATCACCTGGCTCCCGCCCACCCCCCGCAACCTCGCCAAACTCACCATCCCCATCCCCGCCCCCTTCCGCCGCATCCCCCTCGCCCAGGCCATCACCGCCAACCACCAGCACACCCCAACCCGGACCAAAACATGAAACACACCGGCCAGGGAGCAGGCCTGCGGTGACCCGCAGGATGCGGGCAGCCAGAACCCTGGCCGCGGCTCAGCCGCCCCCGGCTCGCGCACGCCGCAATGGCCAGCGGGTCCACCCGGTCAGCAAGCATTACCGGAAGGCCCGGCAGCGAACTCGACCATGGCCAGACCTGGGCGGGACATGCCGGTCCCAGGCGCCCGCTTCATCGTGGCACGGGCACATGCCCGGCTCAAGGATCGGTGTCATCCAGCTCGCCACGGTGGCTGATCTAGCCGACGGCGCCGCGCGAGCGAAGATCGTGGCCACTATCAGGAAGCGTTCAACCGATGGTGTGCCGCAGTCGAACGCAAGAGTGGAAGGGCTGGGAAGGCCCGCGTGCTGGACAGCTCACCGGCCGCAGCCGGGCAGCGGAATTGCTGACCGCGCAGGTGGCGCCGCGAGAACTGCTGACCAGGCTGCGCGCAATGATAAGTGGTTATGCGATCCGCTAGCAGGGCCCGGGACCGGGCTATTGCGGCGGAGACCGACGGGCCGCGTGACCGGAATCGCTGTTTCAGGGCGTGGGTACGGTGAGCACCCCGTTGCCGATCGCTAAAGATGCTCTGTAAATTGTGGCACTACGATGGCTTTTTAATCCTCTGACCGCAGGAAAGCAATCGTCACCCTCGGGAGGTAACTCATGAATGAATTGACCGAGCGACTGACCGTCGAGCAGCCGATCATTATGGGCGGAGCGGATCCCACGGTAGAAGAACTGCACGAGCGAACCGGAGAGATGGGATACCTGCTGGTCAAATTCACCGAAACTCGCGGCGGCACCGAGCTGGGCTTCCCCTTGGACCGCGACGCCACCGATCTGAGCGGGGCGAACTTCGACGAGGGCACCGGGACGGTACACGTCGAGGGTCACCTGGTCCTGAACGACGATCCGGTGCGCTGCATCGCCGACATCGACCTGGCGACGCTCAAGGGCGCGGGCAGGCTGAAGGTGGAGGAGAAAGCCGCGGCGAGCGCTGAGTGACGGCGCCATCCGCCCGCGATCGCGCTTGGCACCGAACGGGCCGACGGCGCCGAGTCCGCCGGCCCGGGCCGTCTTAGCTACCAGCGCCACTCGTGCTGACCATAGAGATGGTCAGCCTTGATCCCGTGACTGGCACACCACGCCAAGAATTCGTCCACCTGCTTCAGCTGGTAAGAATCCTCGTTATAGCTGGTAGCCATGACATGCCCAACCAGCCAGATCTCCTCACCCATGGCATAGACGTAGGCCTCGCTGGCTCCCAGCTCGGTCATTATCGCGCTGGCCTGGGCCGCGTTCGACCCGGACAGCGTCCGCGAATCGCTCATCTTTCTCGTCACCGGCTCCGTCAGAAGGGCTTGATATGCCCACGTCAGCGGGGCCCCGGCGCACTCCATCCCCAGAAAAGCCATGTCGACCTTTCCCACGTGCCCGCGGATGTACCGGTAGACCATCGGGTCGATGCCCGATGAGTCCGCTCCCACGAATACCGTCCGGCCCGCCAGGCACACGCAGTACGTCGTCTTGGCCCGGATGTCCAAGTCGGCATGCTCTCCGAGGAACGGCGTCGCGATCACCCGCCCGCCGGGGAATTCGACCTCGGAGAAATCGTCCACCTCTACCACCGGCAGGCCGACGTGCTCCAGGTAGAGCGCCAGGGACGGATCGCAGATGCTTCCTCGCGAGCACCGCGGCACCACCACGGTGCCGACGCGGCCCCGCAGCTGCAGCAGCGTCTCCAGCACGATGTGGTCCTGGTGCCCATGAGTGATCAACGCTAGGTCGATGTGGTCAGGAAGGTCCGCGTAGGTGTACCGGTCTGCGGCCCCGGCGCCCGCGCTGATCCACGGATCGGTTATAAGAGTCGCCTGTGGCGTCTGCATTACCAGGCAGGCATGCCCGTAGTAGCGGATCCGGGCTCCGTTATCGATGTTCCGGTCAGCAGCCAGGCGGGGCTCGCTACTCAGCAGGCGGGATAGCGTCGCGGTCCGCGCATCGTCAAGTTCCAGCGCCTCCCGCAGTCGTCCTAGCGTGCTGGGCCGCACCCGAGCCAAGGCCAGCTCCCGAAGGCCGGGATGCCGGAACGGGACCGGCAGGTCCAGCATCTCCGGAGACGGCAATCGCGGAGTGCTCAGAACGAATGGACGCTCGGTGCCGCTCTCCAGCGAAAGCTGAACTGACTGCCGGCCCTCTGTATATGCATTGCTCTCGTAGACAAGTGGTTCCATGAAGCGTACAGAAGGCTGATTGCTGGTGTCATAGGTAAGTTCGGCGAGCCCGGCAAGTTCCGCGGGAATCTTGGAATACAGCGGATTAAGGGTAAATCCTGCTGCTTCCTGCCGCACGATTTCCACGGCCTTGCAGATCGCCTCGGCAAAACTTAGCATCCCGGCTCGATCATGCTTAATCGCGGCGAGCAGGTCCCGCACTTCACCACTACGGTCCTCGTCGATATTGACGAAAAACCCTCCGCGATATCCCGGATCCTGGCTAGTTTTAACGTGGACCTGCGGGGATTGCAGATACGACTCGAGGAGCGGCACCTGCATGAATGCGAGATTCATGGAAGCCTGCACCGGCGCCACAGTGAGGAGTGACGCATAGAATCTGTCAACCAGCGGTTCAATGATCACATCCGGCCGCAGGAACCTCGGCTCATCGACCATGTCCGCTCCTTACGCCTCGCGTCCTTACGCTGGGCATGCTTATTAAATTTTTCGTCATTCAGTATCGCATAATCAACTGATGCCGGTCGGCGGTTGAACGCACGAGCACACGAGTTGATTGATGATTTGGCGCCATGTGGGGTATGGGCCTGGGCCGCTTACCGCACCTTCCTGGTGACCGGACCGGCGAGGCGTTGCTCGTCGCATGTTCGCTGCAGGGCGGCGAGGGTTTCCGCCAGAGGAGGGCCGACGCGCTGGGCGGGAGTGAACCTCGCCCGCAGATGCACCATCCCCTGGACGACGCCGATCGTCTCGTAATGCACGGTGGCGTTGGGATCGATGACGTAGTCCGGCAGCCGGTCGAGCACGGCGGTGAGCATTGCCTTGAACGTCATGCGGGCCACGTTCGAGCCCATGCAGCGGTGGATGCCGAGACCGAAGCTCGCATGCCTGTTCCCGGTGCGCGCCAGGTCGATCACATCGGGATCCGGGAAGACCGACGGGTCGCGGTTGGCCATCGCCCACGACAGCCACACCCGCTCGCCCTCCATGAACCGCGTGCCCGCGATCTCGCAGTCAGCACTGATTGTCCGTGCGTCACCGGAGGCTGGCGTGAAGAACCGCAGGAACTCCTCGGTCGCCGAGTCCAGCAGGGTGTCTCGTTCCTTGCTCAGCCGCTCTCGTTCGGCGGGGCGCTCGCCCAGGTACTCCAGAGCGTGTGCGGTAAGCGCGGCCGTCGTGTCAAGACCGCCAATCAGGATCAGCACCAGTGCGGCGATAATCTCCTTGTCGTCCAGCGCCTTGCCGTTGATGTTCGCGTTGATCAGCGCGTCGATCAGGCCAGGCCGGGCTTGCTGGCGGCCATGGGCGATCGCGGCAGCCAGGCTGGTGATGATCTCGTACATCTTCTGGGTCAGCTCAGGCCGATCCGGCGAGCCGAACGGGGTGGCAACCAGGGCGTGGATCGGCTCGCAGTACAGCGGCCAATCCGCTATGGGCAGACCGGCAATTGCGAGCGTGAGCACCGCCGGCACGATATTCGCCAGGTCGTGGGCGAAGTCAATCGAGCCGGTCTCGATAATCTCATCAATGGCTGCCCGGACGACCTCATCGGTTAACGGCTTCCAGCGCGCGGCGGCAGCGGGTGACAAGTACGGGTTCAGCGCCTGGCGGTAATGACGCTGCTCCGGCGGGTCCATCTCGAGGAACCCGCTCTGCGTCAGGAAGGTGCAGGGGATGGTAACGCCCTGGTACCCCCGGCGCTTGCCTTCGGGGTCGTGATCGTTGGACACCACATCCACCCGGCGGGCGATGTCGAACACCTCCTGGTGGCCGCTCACCACCCAGTGCCCGCCGTAAGTGTCACTCCAGGCGACCGGGCACTTCGTCTGCATTTCCTTCGTGATTTCCCCGAATCGCTCCCGGTAGCCGACTGCGTGCCGGTCGAAGTGATAATGAGCTTCTCTCTTGCGGTCGGAGTCGCTGACATCTTCGGCTGTCATTTGGAAGCGCCCTTGTCTCTTGTTCCAGCGGGCCAACATGCATCAGGAGAGGGCAATAGCCTGCTCGGGGCAGGACCGGACAGCTTCCAGCGCAGCCGTCTCCTGGCTCGCCGGGACCTCGTCAGCGACGGCCGACGAGTGGCCGTCGATCTCGTCGAGCTGGAACAACTCCGGTGCCCGCATAGCGCACAACGTGTGCCCTTGACACTTCTCCGTATCGACGTGAATCTTCAATGCACGCAACTCCAGTATCCCGTAATATCGGCGCAGTCATAAAGTACTATGGCTATCTTGTTATGTCTCCGGATCTAACCGCTCATCGTCGCGGTGCAGCCAGGCCAGCAGGTCCTGTGGCGCTACCTGTGCGGCACGGGCGTAGTAACGGGCCGCTTCGGCCCCGGTGAGCAGAGCCCGACCCTCTCCGGAGGAACCCCGCCTGAAGAAGGCCGTATGCTCCTTGCTGACGTTCCGCGCTGGCACGTTTTGCATCGGCTGAAGCTGATTGGCGGCGGCCTGCATCTGCTTGAATGTTGCCGCCTGTATCAGGCTAGGCCACTTGTCTTCTGGCACGATGATATCGAGGCATCCTGCCAATCGGCGCATCTCGCCTGGCAAATCGGCGGACAGGTCTTCGTAATGCACGAGCACAACATTTGGCTCGGTCCTGCGTTCCCACGCGCGGGACAGGCTCTTCAACAGCCTGTCAAAGTAGTTATCACGCCCAGGCGGGGCGGCTCCCATCTTGTCCACCCCATCAAGTAGCCACTGACGGGCCGTCTCGACTGGCCGTTCGTTTTCGCTGAGCTCCCCGGGATTATTTCCGCTCAGCAATTCATGCGTGTGATAATGCCATGAGACCGCCATGTCAAGGGGGTTCCTGGCGACCACGATATAGGTGACCAGCGGGTCGGCTGGTAGCTCGTCCAGAGTTAGATGGGTTTTTATGAATCTCCGGTGTTGCTGGGCGGCGAGCTCGGCATAGCACTTGGCGCGCGACGTAGCGGGTGCCTCCAGCCACGGAGACAATCTTGGCAGCGACGCGGGGAGTATGGGGGTCTGGAAGATTAGAAGCGCGCAGATCATCTGCATCCATGTCGTGCCGCTCTTCGGCACGGTGCTGATGACGATGTCGCCCGACCGGAACGGAAACTGAGCCCACCGGTCCGCCTGGAGGCCCGCGTCGGTTTCGCCAACCACCGCGCGACCCCGCTCAGTGAGGACGACCGTTGGCTGGCGCGGGTCATTGGGATTGTCCCGGAACTCCAGATACCTACGCATGATCAGCGTTTCTACCGATTGACTTGCCGCCTGACCGTTTATGCCTAGCCGCCGCATCAGCACACGCGCCGCCGCGCCGCTCATGTAGATCGTATACAAAAGAAGCAGGGCGTCCCCTGGAATATCATCAAAGCCCGCGGCGGAGAGGCGATCGCTAAGAATTTGCGTGGACGCTCCCCGTATGGTGTCCCGTATGTCGCATAGGACTTCGTATTGCTCCTGCAGGGAAGCATCCTGCCGTACCGAAGAGCCCTGTGAGCTCTTACCCGCAGTGTCATTAGCTATTCTATTCACTGGCAGCCCCGCTCTTGGAGAAAAGGTCGCCCTCGCGAAAGTGGCCACCGTTACTGGGTATGGTGTCGCTTGGCCCGGCTAGCCGAACGTAGTACTCGGTGCCCAGCGCGCGCATCTCGACCAAGCCCATGGCGTGGAAGAACGGCTCATCCACCGAGATCTGCGTGGCATGTGACCTCAGCGCTGCCAGTTTGGCATTAAGGAAAGCCGTCGCATCGATTTCGGTCGTTACCTCTTCGTCGGAGCTGCCCATTCGCAGGCGCCCCCGATTCGAAGCCGGGCCCACGGCGGCCCCAGCCGGGCGCCTGATGGCTGCTTCGAGGACGGATCTGGGCATGGTCGTGGCGTAGAACTTCGTCAGCCCACAGTCACACGCCAGTTGGTACGCACGCCATGTCACCCGGTGCGCCTGAACATGGTCGGGGTGACCGTAGAAACCGTTCGCGTCATAGGTCACTACCGCCTGCGGCTGGACCTCGCGGATCACAGCAGCCATCTCGTGGGCCGCCTCCTCCACGTCGGCCCGCGCGAACGAATGCGGGTCTGACGAATTCGGGTCAGCACCACCCATCGGCCCCGAATCCCGCCACCGGCCCGGACCGCCGAGGAACCTGTGATCCGCCACGCCTAGCGCGGCGCAAGCTGCTTCCAGCTCTCTCCCCCGAATCTCCGCCATCTCTCTGCGCCGGCGCTTCGTTATCTCTGCGTGCCAGCGCCCCGCCATTTCCGTGCCCGGCTGCCCTGCCATCTCGGTGCGCGGCTGCCCCGCCATCTCGGTGCGCGGCTGCCCTGCCATCTCGGTGCGCGGCCGCCCCGCGACACCGCCCCGGCCGGGCCGGAAAGAACGCGTCAGCCGGTTCATCCCCGATTCGCCCATCGTGCACGTGACCAAGGTGACCCGGGCGCCTTCTGCCGCATACTTGGCCATGGTCGCGCCCGTAAAGATCGATTCATCGTCGGGGTGAGCGTGCACCAGAAGCAGACTGCGCTTCCTCGGAATCGGGCTCATGGTTGCGTCACCCTTCAGCCGGGGGCCTATCATGGCAGACGCATTCGCATCCGCGCACCGAATCGCCACCGGGGCCATCTCGCGTTCAACTGTGATTCCTTATCAGTTGAACGCGAAGGATGCTGCCAGGCAGCCGGTACTTCCCAACGGGCACAGGATAAACTAAGGGGATCGCATCCGTACCATGGTCATCGATTGCCCGATCATCCAGGAATGAGACCTCTACTCCGGGATCTGTTCTTAGCCGGCGATCAGATCATCCTGCTGATTGCCATGCGCCGCGAGTATGTTTGAAGTGCGAGGCTTGACCTCACGACGTCTGCCGCACGGCCGAAATGAGCAAACCGAAGCAGTTCCACACCCATCTACTGCAGGACGGCTGGCATGAGAATTGTCCACGTACTCAATGGGCACGGCCCCATTTATGGAGTAGAGCGGCACGTCCTGACCTTGGCGGGCGCTCAAAAGGAACGCGGACATTCCATTATGGCGATGACCAATATCGATGCCGAATTTGCCGACGCCTGCAGGACAAATGGTATACAGGTAACGGTGAACCCTCGCCTAGAGCCAATGAATGACCATGGCTTGTACTTGGATGCGCAAATAATGGAAAATGCCATAAAGAGCCTGGGTGCTCAACTCGCCGACTTCCGTGCGGACCTGATCCATTGCCATAATCCTCTGTCGGCGTCCCTGGCGATCCCAGCCGCCAATAGAGCTCATATTCCATGTTTTCTCACACTTCACATCGAGCCGAAACCCGAATTTTTCTCCCAGTCTAAGCATCTTCGCTTCGCGGTTATAGCAGTTTCCACTCTCGTTTTCAATAAAGCACAGGCCGTAGTCTCCCCTGGCACTGACCTCTATTTGGTTCCAAACGGAACTCAGACCATGCCGCCGGAGAATACAAACAGCCGCAGGCCATATCGGCCGAACCTTATGATGGTGGGAACACTCCATCCCCTCAAGGGGGTCGATGCCGCAATTTCGGCCATGTTCCGGCTGCGCCTGAGACTCGGTCAAGACTGCCCGACGCTAAATGTCTACGGATCAGGTCAAGCCCCGTGGGTCGACTTTTATAAAGAGATGGCAGCGGTGCTCGGCCTCGCTGATATCGTGTCGTTCCACGGGAGTCGGCCCGGCATATTGCGGGATTGCCCGGCTGGAGACATCCTGATCGTAGCTTCGCGCAACGAATCAGGCCCGCTGGTGGTGCTGGAGGCAATGAGCCGCGGAATGCCGATCGTGACTTCTCGCGTCGGAGAAGTGACCGAAATGCTGCCGGATAAAAGATACGGGCGCATCGTGGCGGTCAACTCGATCACGGAGCTTGCTAACGCCATAGAGTCAACCGTGCGTGATGTCAAGAGCGGACGTTTTGAGCCGGAATTGGTGATTGCCAGGCATCGTTCATTCTTCAGCGATATCGCCATGGCCAAACGCACCGAAGAAATATACGCGACTGTTATGAGTAAACAAGCCGCTACGAGACCGGGCGGGCTGCTCCGACCCGGTGCTGCTGGCCAGGCGTTCCGGACGGATCACCAGCGGGCTGGATGACATGAGCGCCGCATGGAACCCGCCCGCCAGCCCTGCCCAGTGGTCAGGGCCTCTGGGCTCGAAGGCCGCCGAAGCCCGGCTCTCAGCCATCCTCCACGACAAGCCAGTCTGATATGTAACGCCAGACTTCCGGTAGCCCCTCGGGCAGAAGAATATTGTGATGCGTGCACTGGAGGAAGGCTTCGGATATTTCTCCTGAAATGTAAGGCGCCCACATTTCAGCAGCCGGTATATCGTCATCTTCCATCCCCTTTGCAGCGACGGCAACCAGTGCACGTCCGCCAAATTGACCGAAATTATGGTTGTGCACGAGCTCCGAGTTCTTTTGGAAGGATCGCGCGAGGATCATTATCTCGTCGTCTGTGATCGCCCCGAGTAGCCTGCCCGTTTCCCGGCGGACTAGTTCGACCGCATGGGCCATCGTCGCGTCCGGATCCTCTGGCTGCCGGTCGCGGCGGTCTGGTCCTTCACCAGGCATACCGTCCCCTCCGGCGGTTCCGGCATCTCGCATCTCCTGCTCTTGCACCGCCGACGGCGGGAACGCGTCCAAGAGGATGAGGGCGGCGACCTCCTCGCCCGCAGCGCTGAGCTGGACAGCGACCTCATGCGCGACGAGGCCGCCGGAAGAGAATCCGAGAAGGTGATACGGACCGCTTTCCTGCACGGTCCGGATCTGTGCGATATAGTCCGTCACCATTTCACTGAAGGAATCTGGATACTCACTTATGCCGTCGATTCCGCGCCCTTGCAGCCCGTACATCCTGAATCCGTCCGGCACATACCGCGCCAAAGGCATGTAGCACCAGCTCAGTCCTGAGGCGGGATGCATGCAGAACAGAGCCGGCCCTTCTCCCTCGGTCCGGATGGGCAGCAGAACATCGAGTGCGCCCTGTACCGATGACAAGTTCATTCGATCGAGGAGCCCGCGGACCGTCCGTGCAGCGATAACGTCACGCACGGAGACGGATACTCCGCGCATTCCCAACCTGTCCGCCAGTTGCACGGCCAGCAGCGAGTGCCCGCCGAGCGCGAAGAAGTTGTCCTCTATCCCCACTTCCTCCACCCCGAGGACCTCGGCAAACGCCTCACATAGGGCTTTTTCGAGGGCCACCGACGACGGCGCGTTACCAGTCGCGGGTGTGTAGTCCGGAGCGGGCAGCGCGGTGCGGTCCAGTTTCCCGCTGGCGGTCAGCGGGAGTTCGTCGAGCACGACAATGGCCGCGGGCACCTGATAGTCCGGGAGCCGGGCCGCGGCGTACTGCCGCACCGTGGCGGCCAGGTCCGTGCCGTCCTGGCCGTCCGGGCCGTGCTGGCCGTCCGGGCCGTGCTGGCCGTTCGGGCCGTGCTGGCCGTCCGGGCCGGGCTGGCCGTCCGGGCCGGGCTGGCCGGGCTGGCCGGGCTGCCCGTCCGTGCCGTCCCTGCCGGGCTGGCCGGGGATCACGTAGCTGGTCAGTCTCTTGTCGCCGGGAGTGTCCTCGCGGGCGATCACCACCGCCTGGGCGACCCCCGGGCAGCCGGCCAGGACCGCTTCGATCTCACCGGGCTCGACCCGGAACCCGCGGATCTTGACCTGCGCATCAGCCCGCCCGCAAAACACCAGTTCCCCGCCCGCACTCCACCGGGCCAGGTCCCCGGTCCGGTACATCCGCTGCCCCGGTGGCCCGAACGGGCAGGCGGTGAACCGCTCGGCGGTGAACGCGGCCTGCCCGGTGTAGCCGCGGGCCAGCCCGGCCCCGGCCGCGTACAGCTCCCCGGCCACCCCGGCCGGCACCGGGCACAGCCACCGGTCCAGCACAAACAGCCGGGTATTGGGGATCGGGGTACCGATCGGCGGGGTCTTTGTCCCATCTAGCGGACCGCTGGTCGCCACCATCACGGTCGACTCGGTCGGGCCGTAAGCGTTGACCATCCGCCGCCCGCCAGCCCATCGCGCCGCCAGTTCCGCGTCACACGCCTCACCACCGACGATCAGCACCCGCAAACCCGGCAGCTCTGCGCTCGGCATCGTGGCCAGCACGCTCGGCACGATCAGGGCATGACTGACCGCTTCCCGCCGCAAAACCGAAACCAGCTCCGCCCCGGCCAGCGGCCCGGCCGGCGCCAGCACCAGCTGCGCCCCCGCCGCGAACGTCATGCACAGCTCAAGCACACTGGCGTCGAAACCCGGCGACGCCAGCTGCAGCACCCGGCTGCCGGAACTGACCGCGAACCGCTCCAGCTCCGCCGCAGCGAAACTCGCTATCCCGCCGTGAGCCACGACCACACCCTTAGGAGCGCCCGTCGACCCCGACGTATAGATCACATACGCCGCCTGCCCACCCGCCAGCACCACCGGCGGCGGCCCCACCGCCATCCCCGCCACCTCCGCCGCGACCGGCGGATCGGCCAAATCGATCACCGCCACACCAGCCGGAACCTCCACCCCGGCCGCCAGCCCGCCCCCGGTCACCACCACCCGCGCACCACTGCCCGCCAGCATGTAACCAATCCGCTGATCCGGATAACCCGAATCCACCGGCAGATAAGCGGCACCGGCTTTGAGCACGGCTAGCACCGCCACCACCAGCTCAGCGGAACGATCCATGAGCACCGCCACCACCGACTCCGGCCCCACCCCCCGCGCCACCAGCAGCCACGCCAGCCGATTCGCCCGACGATCCAGCTCCGCATAACTCACCAGGGCACCGTCACCGGCAACCGCCACCGCATCCGGAGCCCGGGCCACCTGCTGCTCAAACAGCTCTGGCAGCGTGCCCGCGGGCACGGCCGCCGCGGTGTCATTCCAGGCCTCCAGCACCTGAACCCGCTCGGCCTCGGCCAGCACCGGCACCTGGTGCAGCGGGGTGGCGGGGGCGTCCTGCAGCGCGTCGGTCAGGTTGGCCAGGCAGGTGCACACCAGCGCGCACACCGCGGCCGGATCCGCGTCGACCACATCAGCGGCGATCCCGAACCCGATCCCGATGTCGTCCACTGACACGGTCAGCGGGTAGTTGCTGCGGTCCTCGGCGGACAGCTCCCTGATGCCCGGCTCGGGGGCGGTGTCGGCGGTTTCTCCGGCTGGCGGCCCGGCGTCGGGCCCTTCCTCGCCGGGGCTGTGCCGGTAGTTAAACAACGCGGTGAACAGCGGCACCTGCGCGGGCAGGCCACTGGCCCGCTGGGCCAGCACCAGCGGCGCGTGCTCGTGGGCCAGCAGCCCGGCCAGCTGGGACCGCATCGCGGCCACCGCCCCGGCCACATCCACCGTGGCGGTGCCGGCCCGCACCGGCAGCGTGTTCATATACAGGCCGGGCACCCGGTCCGCACCCGGTCCGGCGTCCATCCGGCCCAGCAGCACGGTGCCGAACACCACGTCATCACGCCCGGCCAGCACGGCCAGCACCCGCGCCCACACGACATGGAAGATCGTCGCCGGCGACACCCCCGCCACCCGCGCCCGCTCCCGCACCCGGACCCCCAGGGCATCATCGACCCGCTGCCGCGCCCGGGCCGCCCGCATCCCGCCGTAGTGCACGTCCAGCACCCCGTACGGAGCGGTCGGCTCGGTGACATCCCCCAGCAGGTCAGCGAAGTACCGCTCGTGCTCCTCCCGCGCGGTGCCCAGCCGGGCCCGGGCCACAAAGTCCCGGAACGGCAGCGGCTCAGACAGCGGCTCCCCCCGACCCTGCTCCAGCGCCGCGATCTCGGAGAGGACCACCTCCATGCCGGTGTGGTCCATCAGCAGGTGGTGGAACTCCAGCCGGGCCAGCCACCGGCCGGTACCCGGCTCGGCCGCGGTAACCAGCCGCAGCAGCGGCGCTGTACCCAGGTCCATCCGCGGCCCGCCCTCGGCCGAGGCGGCCAGGGCCTCCACCGGTTTCTCATCCGGGGCGAGGGTGAGAGTGACCTCGGTCATCGGCAGGCTGACCCGTCGCCAGACCACCTGCACCGGCTCGGGCAGCCCCTGCCACGCCACCGAGGTGCGCAGCACATCGTGCCGGGTGATCACCTGCTCCAGCGCCGCGGTGAACCGCTCCAGCCGGGCCCGCGACTCACACCGCAGCGTCAGCGCCTGCAGGTAAACATCATCGCCGTCGGCGGCGGCCATCAGGTGGTGGAAGAAGATGCCTTCCTGCAGCGGCGCCAGCGGGTAGATGTCGGCGATGTTGCCCGCCCCGCCCTCGACACCGGCCACCACCCGCGCGACCTGCTCGGCGGTCAGCTCCACCAGCGGCAGCATCCCCGGGGTGATCTGCGCCGCCCCGTCCGGGATCAGGTTCGGCGGCGCCGCCGCACCGGCCGGCCCGGCCACCGCGGCCAGCTGCGCCGGGGTCGGAGCTTCGAACAACACCATCACCGGCACTTCCAGGCCCTGTTCCCGCAGCCGCTCGGCCAGGCGCACCGCCAGCAGCGAATGCCCACCCAAAGCGAAGAAGTCGTCCTCGGGCCCGACCTGCTGCAGCCCGAGCACGTCCGCGAACGCCGCGCACAAGATCTCCTCGGCCACCGTCACCGGTCCCCGCCCGCCGGGCGTGTGACCCGGAACGGGCAGCGCCGAGCGGTCCAGCTTCCCGCTGGCGGTCAGCGGCAGTTCGTCGAGCACGACGATCGCCGCGGGCACCAGGTAGTCCGGCAGCCGGTCCGCGGCATACTCGCGAGCGGCCGTGGCCAGCTCACTAGCGCCGATGCCCGCGCCCGCGTCCGCGTCGGCGGTGATATAGCCGGTGAGGCGTTTGTCGCCGGGG
>Ga0335073_10008065_pt1 | contig 14760 bp, 12 predicted proteins | sample Lox_Sample_22_FD_207093 | JGI IMG/M metagenome (GOLD analysis project Ga0335073, IMG submission 207093) | Soil microbial communities from Loxahatchee National Wildlife Refuge, Florida, United States - Lox_Sample_2.2 | ecosystem: Environmental > Terrestrial > Soil > Wetlands | place: USA... | reverse complement strand
TGAGGTAAAAGGCGCCGAATATCAGGACGATCCCTATATTCACAATCAGTCGTTCCCAGAACGCATTCCTGAAGAACAGGAAATCTACCCCGACGACAACGGACGACAACAACAGTACATAAAGTACGGTGGTCATGCGGACTCCCATTTGAAAGTCGCTATTCCTTAGTCTCTATCCAATTCAGATGATGGCTGGAACAGCATGGCTATACAATTTTTGGCTGGGCGGCTTACGCCAAAACGGGCTGCTTAGGTCTCGACCTGGCCCCCCGAATCGCGTGCCTAATCCTTCCACAACCTTTCGTTCTACAATTTAGGCATGTCCCGCTTTGAAGAGATTGTTGATCTGGAAAAGAGTTTTCTGCTCGCCACTTACAACCGTTACCCGGTCGCTTTTGAGCGAGGCAAAGGTGTTTTCCTGTTCGATTTCGAGGGCAAGAAGTACCTGGATTTCGTCGCCGGGTTGGGAGTGAACGCGCTGGGCCACGCGCACCCGCGGGTCGTGAAGACGGTTCGCGAGCAAGCCGGCCGGGTAATCCATCTTTCGAATCTCTATTACAACGAATATCAGGGAAGACTGGCCGAGCGCTTATGCCAGTTGTCGGGTCTGGAGCGGGTTTTCTTCTCCAACAGCGGCACCGAGGCAATGGAGGGCGCGATCAAGCTGGCGCGTCTCGCTGGGCACAGAACTGGAGGCGAAGCGAAGTGCGGCCTTGTGGGTTTGCAGGGCTCGTATCATGGCCGAACGTTCGGTTCTATGTCGCTTACCGGCCAGGAGAAATATCGCAAAGGCTTTGAGCCGCTGCTTGACGAGGTGACCTTTGTCGAGCGCAACAATGTCGATTCGTTGCGGGCGGCGGTGAATTCCAATACCTGTGCGATTGTGTTGGAACCAATCTTTGGCGAGGGAGGCATCCTGGAGTGCTCGCCGGAATTCCTGCGCGAATGCCGCGCACTCGCCGATCAGCACAAAGCTGCGCTGATTTTCGATGAAATTCAGTGTGGGCTTGGCCGTACCGGGACCATGTTTGCCTTCCAAGCCTTTGGCGTTGTCCCGGATATCGTCACCATAGCCAAGCCGATAGCAGCCGGCGTGCCGCTCGGCGCATTCCTGGCGAAAGAACAGTTTGCTTCTGCCATCTCGCCTGGCCAGCACGGTACGACTTTCGGTGGCGGACCACTCGCCTGCCGGGTTGGCCTCGAATATCTCGCCATCGTGGAAGAAGAGCGGCTGCTCGAGAACGTGGCGCGCGTGGGCGCGTATCTTAACCAGCAGCTTCAGGAGCTCGTCGATAAGTACGCTTCGACTCGCGAGGTTCGCGGGCGCGGATTCATCCAGGGACTCGTGCTCGATCTGCCAGCGCGTCCGTTTGTCGAGCAGGGTCTTGCGGAAGGTGTGCTTTTCAATGTCACGCAGGATACTGTTCTACGCTTCCTGCCGCCGTTCCTGCTTCAGGAAAAGCATGTGGACAAGGGAATTCGTGTACTCAAAAAGCTGCTAGGACGAAAACGCGGAAAACAGCAGAACAAAATTTCGGCTGCGGTGGCTTAGTTGGCACTCTGAGGGCGGGTTCAACCGGCCGGCTTCCTAGAGGGTTTTTGCGGGAATTTCGCAGGGATCTACAGCCTCAAAGCCAGAACAAACTGTTCACAACAAAAAAATAGTGGGAGCCACGAAGTGCTCCCACTTAAGCGACAGAGGCGATATCACTCAACTAGTAGGAAGCAGGACCTGAGTAAAACGTTGCCCACCGAGACGCACAAAAATAGCGTGCCAAGCTCCGAAGCCGATACGCCGACAAAAGCCGTCGAAGCCGGCTTTAAGGAGCGTTGGCTTGACCTCGGCGGCGGCCGGATGCGCTACCTGACAACCGGTTCGGGACGGGCTCTGATTCTGGTTCATGGGCTGATGGGATATTCGTTCTCCTGGCGCTTTGCCATGCCTGCCCTGGCGTCGCACGCCACGGTTTACGCCATCGACAACCTCGGCGCGGGATTGTCGAGGGCACCCGAAGCCATGGACTGTTCTGTGCGCGCTACGGCAGCGCGAGTCTTGCAGTTTGCCGATGAAGTGGGAATTTCCGATTTTGATCTTCTCGGCACCTCACATGGCGGCGGAGTTGCGATCATGGCCGCTGCGCTTTCCGAAGAGCGGAGTGACACTCGTTTGAAGCGCCTGATTCTGGTGGCCCCGGTGAACCCATGGTCACCACACGGAAGGCGGATTGCGCCCTTTCTCGCCACGCCGTTGGGGACACTGGTCTACCGGAATACGATCGAACGCTGGCGAATTCTCGATTATCTCTGGTTGCGCCGCCTGTTCAGTCATGGCTCGAAGATTCCCCCGGATTCGCTTGCTGGCTACCGCGTGCCGGTCTACGAAAATCAGGTGTTTCGTCATGCCGCGCATATCCTCGCGAACTGGACGGCCGACCTGAAAGAGATTGAAGCGGCTCTGCCAAAGATCCGCGACTATCCCACCCTGTTGATGTGGGGAACGCGGGATCGGGCGGTGCACTTTGCGTCTGGCGAGCCGTTACGTCGCAACTTTCGAAACGCCAGGCTAGTCGTGTTTGAAGACGTCGGTCATCTGCCCTACGAAGAGGTGCCCGCCGAATTCAATGCGGCCCTGATTGAGTTTCTAACTTCAGGCGCCGAGTTGTAGCTCTCGGCGCTCGCCATTCGGGCACTGAGCTATTCCTCCGCTGCTAGACTGGCACTCTCGCCGATGGGGCACAGCGTCTCTCATCTCGTCAGGACTTTTGTTGCCGATTATGGCTACTGGGCGGTCGCGCTGATGCTGTTTGGCGAGAACGCAGGGCTGCCGGTTCCAGGCGAAACCACCCTGCTGGTGGCGAGTTTCTTTGCCTATTCCGAGCACAAGCTGCACTTGGGATGGATCATCGTGGTGGCTACATGCGCCGCTACGCTGGGTGACAATCTCGGATTTGCGGCTGGCTTCTACGGGGGAAGGCCGCTACTGGAGCGCTATCAGAGTCTCCTTCGGGTTCCTCGGCAATTTTTCGAGCGCGGAGAAACTCTCTTCGCGCGTTATGGCGCTGCCACCATTTTCTTCGCGCGCTTCGTTTTCGGGATGCGAGTGATCGCTGGTCCACTCGCCGGTACGCTGCGCATGCGCTGGCGAACGTTTACCATCTTCAATTTTCTAGGAGCGCTGGTCTGGGTAAGTTGCATCGCGGCGGCCGGTTTCTTGTTCGGCCAGCACTGGCGAGCGTTGGCGCGAACGGTCACACGCGTTAACGTAGCGGTGGTGGTGGTTGTGATAGCCGTCATTGTTTATGTTTGGTGGAGGCAACGACGCCCTGCCTCCACTTGAAAATTTTTTCCCGCCTCCCTTCGAATTCCTCATGCTCGCCCCACGCTCCCGTTCAATGTTTTCAAGAAATCTTCGGTCACTTCCACTTGAAGCGAGCGGAAGCATATTCTTCTAAAGTAGAGCATCCGATGCGTGTAAGCTCTCAACTCACATCTGATCCCTCAGCGGCCTGGTTGGCGCGGATTGGGATCCCGGAAGTCTGGGTGCGCTTTCTAGTCGCGCTGCTCGGACTCGTGCTGGCTTTTGCCGCAGCCCTTTTTTCCACGGTGTCGCGCGAGTCGGGCAGCATCTGGGGCACGATCGTGCTGGCGTCGGCGGCTCTGTTGCTCGCGACCTTCGTGGGTCTTACCACCGTTCCCTACCTTGCACAGCGTGTGGTGGCGGCACGTGTCCGCGAAGCGATGGATTACGACGTGACCCGTGCCGGCATGATCTACATTCTGATCACGGTCGTGATCGGGATTGCGGCGATCAACACTGGCAACAATTTGCTTTACGTGATCGTTGCCGCATTGCTTTCGGCGATCGTCGTTTCTGGTGTTGCTTCGGCGATTGTGCTGCGGAACCTGGCCCTCGACGTTCATTTGCCCGAGCACGTTTTTGCCGGCCAGCCGACACTCGCCCGATTGCTGCTGCGCAACAGCAGCACCTGGATGCCGTCGTTTTCGATCCGCGTGGTTCCGGCGAAACGCAAACGAATGCAGCGCTGGCGATGGGAGGCCTACACGTTCAGTTGGCCGCGCAATCGCGCTCCCGAACGTCAGTGGCTCCGCTTGCCCGATCGCCGCTTGCGGCGGGTTGAGGAGGAAATGGACCGTCCCATTCTCGAGCGGCCGGTTTATTTCCCCTTCATCAGCCCGCAGCAGGAATTGCGCGCTGATCTGGAAGTGACCTTGCCATTGCGCGGGCGCTATCGCGAGAAGCACGTCGGACTAGCAACTCGGTTCCCGTTCGCTTTCCTGGTCAAGACACGCCGCATTAATCTCGCCCGAGAAATCATTGCCTATCCGTCTCTCGACCCCATCGAGCAGCACCTTGAAGTATTGCCGATGGTGACGGGTGAATTCGAAAGTTTCATCCGCGGCCGCGGCTACGATCTCTATCGCATTCGCGACTACATGCCCGAAGATTCCGCGCGGCACGTCGACTGGAAAGCTTCCGCGCGCACTGGCACGCTCAAAGTGCGCGAGTTCAGCCGCGAGGACGAGCGCAATATCCGCATTGTGTTTGATAATCCTGCACCCGGATGGTTAGACGATGCGAGTTACGAGCGCGCCGTACAACTAGTGGCTTCACTGGCATGGCACTTCCATCATGAGGACGTTGAGGTTTCGTTTGTGGCGCCTGGGCTGGAGCCGACCGCGGACGTGTTCGGGTTCCTGCATTACCTCGCTTTAGTACAGCCAGCAGAGGCAACGCCAGTGTTCAGCCGCCTGCGGGCGAGTGAAGACTACAACCTGATCGTTACCGCGCGCGACCGGTCCGAAATTCCCGCTGCCTTTGTTTCCTCCTCCTACGTGATTACCCTGAGCAAGAACTCGCCCCTATAGGGTCTTTTTCCGAGCGGTAACAGCCCGCGGCCAAACCACTATTCTTTGTCCAAGTTTTTTCTTTCCGAGGCGAAGGTTTCGACATATACTCCGCCGAGCGCAGTCTTAACGGCTTTGCTTCCTCCGTTCAAAGCCAAGCTGACATTGTTTCTGGAACGCGAGCGGTTCCGGTACGAGTCACAGGAGGTGCAAGATGTTGATCTGCGATCTGCTGAAAGACCAGGTAGTCGTTTCGGCCGGCCCCGAACAGAGCGTGCTCGAAGTCGCGCGCCTGATGGTGAGCCACAATATCGGCGCAGTCCCCGTCCTGCAGCGCGGCCAGTTGGTCGGTATCTTTTCCGAGCGCGATCTGATGAATCGGGTCGTGGTGAGCGGCAAAGACCCAGCTCGAACCGATGTCCAGCAGGTGATGACCGAAGACCCAATGACGGTCGAGCCCGGAGATTCCTTGGAAACCTGCATGACCCTGATGCGCCGCCACGGTTTCCGGCATCTGCCGGTATGCAAGGGGCGAGAGTTGCAAGGAGTGGTTTCTCTGCGAGACATTCTGCTCCATGACCTCAACGCCAAAGATGACGAGGTTCGCATGATGCGGGCCTATCTCCATTCCACCCCGGAGGCGAGCTGACCGTGGGGGGCAGCCAGGTCGTCCAAAATGGCCTGGCGAGGTAATGGTTACCTTGGTTACCTAAGTGCGTTGACCCAACGTACTCTGCTCGGTCAGGATATGGCAGGATGAGCGGCGCGGCGGTGATCCCTACGATCACGTCGCCTAGGGCTCGATAAGAATGTCCATCCATAGCCAGCTAACATCGCTCTATTTCTGGTACTCACAACCTGTTTTGCAGGGGGTCGTGGCGGCCGTGATGTGGCGACGGAAACTGCATAAGCAGTTCCCGGTCTTCTATTGGTTTCTGCTGGCCCAGATCGCAATTTTCGCGGTGACCTACCCGCTCTATCGTTACTCCGCTTATAAGTGGTATTTCTGGACATTTTGGACGGGAGAAGCGATCACTGCAGTGCTTGGCTTCAAGGTGATCCATGAGATTTTCCTGGACATTTTCCGTCCCTATCACTCGTTAAGGGATCTGGGAACGCCGGTCTTCAAGTGGGCTGGTGTGGTGATGTTGCTGGTCTCTGTGGTGGTCGCCGCCTCGAACACCTTCGCGCAGGATCCCATCATTCACGCTGTAGCCACGCTCCAGCGCTCGGTGCGAATGGTGCAGGTGGGACTTATTCTTTTTCTGGTTTTGTTTTCGCGTTTTCTGGGAGTTTCACGGAAACAGTACAGTTTTGGAATTTCCCTGGGATTCGGGGTTTTTGCCGGTACCGAACTGATGCTTCTCGCTCTTCGCGAAGGAGGAATCATCCAGTTGGGCAATTTCAACCTCATTTACATGCCCATTTATGACTTGTCCATTCTTGTCTGGCTGACATATTCCGTGCTCCCCATTGTGGGGCGTAGTGCGAATGTGAATCATCTTCAGACGCAACGTTGGGAAAAGGGATTGTCTGATCTCCAACACGCGACTCCAGCCAATGATTCCCTGATTCCCATGTTCGAGGGAATGGTGGAACGTGCTTTCTCGAAAAGTTCGAACCTGCAATCCACCAATGAGCCTTTACGTGTGGCGAAGCCAACTACTGCTGTGCGAACGCAAGCGGCCGCTGCCGTGGTTTCAACCGGTAGGCGATAAGTAAGTGCGAAGCAAGAAGAAGCAAAAAGAAGTAAAAAACAGAGCTTGTAAAATCCTTGTCAAGAGCTAATTTCACCTCTTTCCGTGAGCTCTAATAAGGCGCGTCTTTTCGTCTGTCTGAAGTAAAACCAACACTTTAACTCATAGCATAGGAAAGCGCACAGAGAGCGGCAAGTTGCGATTCCTTGCGATCGCGATCTTTGCTGTCTCACGCGGCCGTCCCCGGCCTGCATCGTTAAGATTTGAAGAATCACGCATTTACAAGCCTGTGTATAATGCTCCGTCGAATTCCGGTGCTCCTGCTGGTTTTCGACAGACCCTAAGGAGAAGATGTCCATGAAACGATCACTCAGGGCGTTACTACTGTTGGTAGGTCTGGTAGGGACGTTCGCATTTGCCGCTATGCCCAAGAAGCATGGGCCGATAGCGCTATGCCCACCGAGCGCTCCAAGCTGCGACGGTGTGGTTGCACGTTAACCCGAAAGTAAATAGATAGCACGCAACAAGAAAGTCATTTTCCCAGGGCTGGCTCGCTAAAGGTCAGCCTTATTTTTTGCCTTCGTTTTCGGCGGCAGCACGAGGCTTCGATTCCTCGCTCTTCACGTCAGACTTAGATTCAGCCGATAGCCCTTCATTCGCCTCTTTGGTCGATTCCTCCGGTTCAACCTCCTTACTGATGTATTGCACAATGATCGAAATGCGCCGGTTTGAGGCGTCCGTTGGATCGTCTTTGTTGCGCAAGCGTTGGTCGGCGAACCCGCGCACTTGCGAGACCTGGTCGGCGCGCAATCCCGCCTGCTGCATCAGACGTCGCGCCGAATTGGCGCGATCGGCGGAAAGCTCCCAATTGCTGTAGTTGCCGGACCCGGTATAAGGCTTCGCATCGGTGTGACCTTCGATGGAAACTTTGTTAGGCACCTTACCGAGTTCGGCGGCCAATAAGGTCAGCATCTCTTGCCCCGTCTGATTCAGTGCGGAGCTGCCGCTATTGAAGAAGGTTCCGTTTTGTGATTCGAGAAGCTCGATGCGCAATCCTTCGGCGGTGACCGTCATCTCGATATTCTTGCGCAGCTTTTCGAGATCGTTCATGCTTTGAATGCTTTTCTGCAACTGCTCCTTGAGCTGGGCCATGTTCTGCTTGGTAAGCGAAAAGCTTTCCCCAGCCCCAGTCAGACTGGTTCCGGCCTTTTTCGCGCTCCCGCTGGGGTCTTTGAAGTAACCGCCAATCGCCTCTTGGATCGGCTTGCTGGTGTTCAACAGCCACAAAACGATGAACAAGGCCATCATGGCCGTGACAAAGTCTGCGTAAGCGACCTTCCACGCGCCGCCGTGATGGCCGCCATGGCCGCCTTTCTTCTTGATGACGATGATGGGAGGGGCAGGCATGCTTTCTCTAGCTGGCCGCAGCCGCCGCAGCGCCACCTCCACGACATGCCTGTTCTATATCCTTGAAGGACGGACGGACATGCCCGGGCACAACGCGGCGGCCGATTTCAACTGCCATGATCGGCGCCACGCCTTTGAGGAAAGCGATGATGACAACTCGCATGACCATGAGAAAAGCATGTTCTTCTTCTGCCGCCTTGCCCATGCGCGCCGCCATGGGGCCGACAAAACCATAGCAGAGCAGAATTCCCAGAAACGTTCCGACCAGGGCGGCGGCTACCTTATGGCCAATCTCTTCCGGCGGCCCGCCGAGTGCGCCCATGGTGATGACTACTCCCAAAACCGCGGCGACGATTCCGAGGCCAGGCAGCGAATCGGCCATCGTGCTGAGCGCTGAGACTGGCTGGCTCGCGCCGTGATGATGAACTTCCATATCGGCATCCAGCATCTGATCGAGATCGAAGACTTCCACGCCTCCGCTTACCGCCATCCGCATGGTGTCGCAGATGAATGCGGTCAGGTGGTGATTCTTGATAAAACCCTCGTATTTCGAAAACAGCTGACTTTTTTCCGGCTCTTCGATATCCGATTCAAGCGCCACCAGACCTTCCTTCCGCGCCTTAGTCAAAAGCTCGTACATCATCTTGAGGGAGTCGATATAGAACTGCTTGCTGAACTTGGACGAGCCGAACACTCCTCCCAGACCGCCGGCGATCTGCTTGAGGATGTGCATGGGATTGGCAATCAGCACCGTGCCGGCGGCGGCGCCTCCGATGATGAGTAGCTCGGCAGGCTGGACGAGTACCTTCAGATTGCCGTGTTCCATCAGATAGCCGCCGACAATGCAGCCGAACACGACCACGATTCCAATGATGGCAAACATAAAGCTCGACCTCGCTACCTTCCCGCGTTTGCCGCGCCAATGGCCCGGCCCGCAGCGGCGGCATGAGTTGGCTCCAGTCCGTTGAGCAGCGCGGCAAGCCTGTCTCCAGGCTGCGCGACCGTATACATCACCACTGCCTGCACGGGAAAACGGTCACCCCACCATGACACTTCGGAATGATTGATCAGGTTCCATACGCTTTCGGAAGCCGCCACCGTGGTGAGGGGATTTGCCGTGGGCAGTACGACAATGAATTCGTCTTCTCCCCAGCGCCCGATGAACATCTCGGGATCGAGACTGTGGCGCAGCGTAAAAGCGGCCGTGCGCAGGAAGGGAAGATGCGATTGGATGCCGTGCTTGGCGCGGAACTCATCCAACTCCAACACCCGAACCCGCAGCAGGCCGAAGCCTTTTCGTGACCGCTCCATTTCTGCCATGCATTCATTGAGAACGGCACGCGTGAGCTGGTGAGAAGGGATGCGGGTCGCTCGATCCATGCATCCATACATCGGAGGGTCGGAGGAGTCCTCGCGAGATCCAAACCACTCCTCGAACAGAACCATCGCTCCAATGACGGAGTCGTTGTGCTCGCGCATGGCTTTGGTCTGCACTCGCACCGCCACGCGATGACCTTCTTTGTGCCGAAAGTAGGCCGCAAACTGCTGAGCCTGCCCGTTATGGAGAGTCGCATTCACCGGGCTGTTTGCGCCTGTTAGAGGATGACCCTTGCGATCGCAGGGATCCAGCAGCGGCCCCGCTCCGTCTTCCCCCACAGCCTCATGGGCCAAATGGCCTACCAGTCGCTCGGCGCCGCGATTCCAGAACCGTATGCGACGATGACGATCGAGCAGAAGAACCCCGGCCGGCAGTTCCTCAAGCACGGAACGATAGAGTTCATGATTGTCGAAATGATCCCCGGGCATGGTTTGGCACCCGCCAAAAGAGATCATCGGCGCTTCCATGAAAAATCTTCAGGAGAAGGAGGTGCGGCAACCATCGCCCATTGCCTTCGGAGGGACAAGGCTCCGTTGCTGGGTTCAGGCCGCCGATCTTGCCCGCGAGCCCAGTACACGTACCAGTTCGTCGGCCTCAAATATCGGAGGCTGGCAGGAGAAGTTCGAACACACCACCGCAAATGCGCGCTTTTCTGCCAGCGGGCGAAGATGCGGAATCGTCTCCGCCAGTGCGGGCGGAAGGTTTTGCGCGACGGCTTTGTCGGCATCCATGCGAAGGATTGCCGAGTTCGGCAAGACCTGTTGCTGTGCCACGTGGTATAAAGCGGCTGCGGCGTCGTCATTTCCAATAATCACGACTTGAGTATGCGGTCTGAGGAAGCGCGCCACCGCAAGACCATACGTCGCCGCAAAGATGCCGTGCTGAGGCGCTACGCCCGCGTAGATCTGGAGCGTGCGCTCGGCACACTCGCGGTAAGAGGGTTCGTTCGTGTACTCGTACATCCGAAGCAGCGCAATTGTCGCGGCTGAATTGCCCGCCGGCGTGGGAGAATCCTGAAACGGCTTGCGCGTCGTTCCGAGAATTCCCAGCCGGTCGCCACCCACGTCTCGACTCGTGGCGGCCACGCCCTTTGCGGCCCTCTGCTTGTCAAAGAAGCCGCCTGCTTCGCGATCGTAAAATCCCGCGATCATGGCGTCGACGATCTGCCGCGCAAACCGGAAATAACTGAGATCGGCCGTCGCCTCATACGCATCCAGACAGGCGATCGCAGTAAACGCATAGTCATCAAGTACGCCGGGTGTCTCACGCCGCTCCGCGCCGGGATCGGAATAAGCGATGACGTGTCGCAAACTCGGAGCGGCGCCATCGCGGGAGAGGCCTTCGGCCAGCAGGCGATCGAGCGTGCGCAATGCGAAACGCCGGGCATCGTCAAGATGCAACACTTTGACCGCCCCGAGATAGGCTGATACCGCCATCGCATTCCATCCGGTGTACACGGTTTTGTCGACGTAGGGCGTGGGCCGCTCAAGGCGGGTGGCATAGAGCTTCTTTTTCGCCGACGCTAGTAATTCCTGCACGCGCTCTTCGATCAGGCCGAGCCGTCGCGAAATTTCGGCCACATCCGCCCGCACGTAGAGGACGTTTTTCGCCGGGTTGTGGTGCATCTCGCCGATCTCGCCGATGTCGTAGTGCAAGGTGGCGACGGCGGCTTCATCTTCAGTTAACGCGGCTCGCGCCTCGTCGAGCGTCCAGGTGAAATAGTCGCCGTCATCGTCCATGGAGTAATCGGCATCCTGCGAGGCGTAGAAGCCGCCGTGGGCACGGTCGCTCAGCCATTCATCCATCCATCGAATGATGTCGCGCGCAACCTCGGCAAAGAACCGTTCGCCTGTCGTTTGATAGGCGTGCACATAATTTTTCAGGAGTTCCGAGTTGTCGTAACTCATCTTTTCGAAATGAGGCACGAGCCAGCGCTCATCCACCGAATAGCGATGAAATCCACCGGCGAGCTGGTCGTACACCCCGCCACGTGCCATCTTTTCGAGCGTGGCGACGAAGACATGGCTCAACTCCTCGTTGCCGGTGCGAGCGTACTCTTCCATCAAAAGATCCAGCCCCGAAGGATGCGGAAATTTCGGCGCGCCGCCAAAGCCGCCGTTGCGCTCGTCGAACATGCGCAAAGCAGACTGGGTAATCGACTCGACGATCGACTCCGAAATTCTGACATCGCCCGCGGCGTACGACTCCGCGCGCGCAACCGCGCTTTCAACCATCGTTGCCTGCTCTAGAACGTCGCCATGCTTCTCGCGATAGGCCTGCGCAATCGACAAGAGCACGCGCCGGAAACTCGGGCGCCCATAGTGGTCTTGCGGCGGAAAGTAAGTGCCCCCATAAAACGGATTGCCGTCTGGCGTAAGAAACGCGGTCAGGGGCCATCCCCCCTGCCCACTCAAGGCATTCACTGCGGCCTGATAGCGGCTGTCAATGTCGGGGCGTTCGTCGCGATCGACCTTCATCGCAATAAAATTCTCATTCACGATCTTGGCAATTTCCGGATCGTCATACGATTCGCGATCCATCACATGGCACCAGTGGCACCAGACCGCGCCGATGTCGAGCAGAATCGGCTTGTTGTCGCGGCGCGCTGCGGCGAAAGCCTCCTCGCCCCACTCATGCCATTGGATGGGCTGGTGCATCGCTGACCGGAGATAGGATGAAGACGCGCGCGAGAGGGAGTTGAGGGGGGAGGACATCCGTAAAGGATATCGTGTGGGTCGAAATGTTGCAGAGGCGCGAGAGAACTACGCGATCAGCTTCTTGGCCACGTCACAATACAAGTCCACGGCTCGTTGCAACTCGGTCTTCTCGACGAACTCGCCTTCGGTGTGGGCAACGTGAATCGAGCCGGGGCCGAGCAGTAAGGGCTCTCCCCAATTTGGAAGCGAAGGGATATCGGTGGTGAAGGCCGCGACCATGGTAGGCAGGCCATCGAGGGTTCGGAGGCGCATGAAGGGTGCCTCGCGGGTGAACTCGATTTCGGCCAGATTGCCGACGGCTTCGACAATCTGGCGGCGCAACTCATCTCCGGGGCCCACGAGGCGGTAGAAAAGCTCGGCGCGGGCGAAATCGGAAATTACATTCCGCGCGCGTCCGCCTTCAATGGTCCCGACATTCCTGGTCGAAGGACCGACATCCGGATTTACCGGCAATTTCATATCGTGCAAACGGTGCAGCGCCTCGACCAGTTTGTCGATGGCCGACTCGCCCAGTTCCGGATAGGCCGAATGCGCCATTTTTCCCCGCGCGGTCAGAATCACATGCAGCGATCCCTTGGTCGCGAGGGCAAGCCGGTTGTCGGTGGGTTCACCGTTGATCATGAAGCGCGACCCAATCGGGTGCTCGTTGGCGGCGAGCGCTCCAACGGAATCTTGTTCCTCGCCAACCAGAAACAGCAGTCCGGCGAAAGCGCCTGAGGCTCGAAGCTTTTCGGCTGCCACGATCTGCGCCGCGATGATTCCCTTGGCATCGCAAGAGCCACGTCCATAAAGCCTGGTCGAATCCTCCGACGACGCAATAAATGGAGGCACCGTATCCATGTGTGTGGAGAAAACGACGGCAGGATCCGGATGTTCAGGCCAGGTTGCGAGCACGTTATTGCGCTCACCGGTCACATGCATTTTTCGTGCATCGAAGCCGCGACGCAGCAATTCAGCGCATAGGAAATCGCCAACCGCCCCTTCTCGTGGCGTAGTCGATTCGATATCGACGAGCTGTCGCGTCAGCCCGAACAGATCCATGGGAAGAGCCTAACAGTCACTTGTCGGTAGTTGCTAGTCTTTGACTGCTACAATCTCCAAAACTAGTCGAAAGAAAAGGCACAACTGCAACACGGTAAACGAAAGAACGGCCGGGGCCTGACGAACGACTAACAACTAATCACGAACCACGCGCTCTTGCTCTCCCATAACTCCACCATCCGTTCGTTCTTTATCGATGGCCCCGCCGGGCGCCTGGAAGCTCTGCTTAACGCCGGTTCCTCGACGGCAACCCACGCCGCCATCGTCTGCCATCCGCATCCGCTTTATGGCGGAACTCTGCACAACAAGGTTGTTTTTCACGCCATGAAGGCACTGAACAGTTTTGGTTTTCCGGTCCTGCGCTTCAATTTTCGCGGAACCGGGCTCAGCGAAGGCGAGCATGCGGCAGGTCTGGGCGAGGTCGATGACGTGCGTGCCGGACTCGATTGGCTCGAACGCGAATGCCCGCTGCCGATCATATTTGCAGGCTTTTCTTTCGGAGCGGCTGTCGGACTCCGCGCAGCCTTCTCCGACGATCGAGTCCGCGCCCTCATTGCTCTGGGACTGCCGGCCGTGCCAGTGGAGGATCGGGTCTACGATTTCGATTTTCTCCGCATGTCGACCAAGCCGAAGCTCTTTGTCAGTGGGTCGCGAGATCAGTTTGCGCCCCCGGGAAAACTCGAGGCGCTTGTCGGCACGTTTGCCGAGCCGAAAAAGCTTGTGCGAATCGAAGCCGGCGATCACTTCTTCGAAGGCCGCCTGAAAGAAATGCGCATGGCGATCGAAGACTGGCTAAAGAGCTGTTGGGCCAGTGACCACTGACCACTAGCCACTTCTCTATAATCCCCGCATGTCCGAGATTACCCCCGCGCGCGAAGAGCAGTTCCTCCGGATGCGGCAAACGGCGCGCGACATTTTCACCGCGGCACTCAAGAACGCCTCGATCGAGAACGCGTTTTCCCGCCACGTGCATTGCGAGCGAGGCATCCTGCGAATCTGCGAAGACCTTTATGATCTCGACGCTCACAACCGGGTATTCGTCGTTTCCATCGGCAAGGCGGCTCAAACCATGGCCGCGGCTTTGGAAGCCCAAGTCGGAGCGCGACTGGAAGGCATTGTGGCCTCGTCTATTGAGCCGGAGAGCCAGGTGCGCGGAATGCGCTATTTTCGCGGCGGCCATCCCACGCCTACCGCCGAATCCATTCAAGCAGCGGAAGCCATTCTGAAATCGCTCGACTCCCTCGATGCAAATTCACTGGCCATCTTCCTGATTTCCGGCGGCGGGTCGTCCATAGTTGAAAAGCCGATCGATTCTGAAATCTTACTCGCCGATCTGATTTCGACCTACCAAACGCTGGTTTATTCGGGCGCGCCGATCGCGGAAATCAATGCGATTCGCAAACATCTTTCGGCGGTCAAAGGAGGAAGGCTGGCGCAAGCTGCTTACCCAGCGCGGCAAGTTTCTATTCTGATTTCCGACGTGCCAGATTCGACGCCCGACGCGCTTGCGTCGGGACCGACCATGCCCGATTCGACGTCGGTTCATGATTGCGAGCGAATTGCCGCGCGCTACGACCTGCTCGAGCACTTTCCAGCCTCGGTTGCCGGTCTTTTTCGGCGGCACGCCCTCGATGAAACTCCTAAATCTGATGAC
>Ga0335073_10008064_pt1 | contig 14761 bp, 8 predicted proteins | sample Lox_Sample_22_FD_207093 | JGI IMG/M metagenome (GOLD analysis project Ga0335073, IMG submission 207093) | Soil microbial communities from Loxahatchee National Wildlife Refuge, Florida, United States - Lox_Sample_2.2 | ecosystem: Environmental > Terrestrial > Soil > Wetlands | place: USA: Florida... | reverse complement strand
TCGCCGCCAGGAGCAACAGCAAGAGCGCTCGCCGCGAGAGCCGTGGCCGCCAGGATGCTCAGAGTACGAGGGAGCAGTTGCCGGCGCCGCTTCGTTGCAGGGTGCATGAGGGGCCAGTTTCTCCTCGTGGTTGAAATGGATGGTACAGGAGCGCGGCTGGCAGGCTTCACGGGGCAGCCGTCCACCATGCTGTGCCGTGGTAGTAAAGGCCAGGGCGAGGGCAAGTCGTTCGGTCTCATGCCTGCGGCCTCACAGTGGCGGTGCGCTGTCGCTTCCCTTGCCACTAACACCCGAGGGAATTACGGGCAACGTGATGGAAGAGGGATGAGCGGGGTCGTGCAGGATGGTCTGGGTCGCTTTCTGCCACTTCGCACTCACGCCAAAAGGCGTGCCTGTATTCGGATTGGGAGCGAATTGGGGAAAGTCGCTGGAAGAAATCTCCACCCGTATCTTATGGCCGGGCAAGAAGAGGTTGCTGGTGGGCCAGACGTGAATGCTGTATTTGTAGACTTCTCCCGGATGGATGAGCGATGGGTCGGAGAGAGAATCGCGAAAGCGCGCGGTCTGAATGCCGTTGGCCAGGTTGATTGCCGTGCCGTCCGGGAATACATCCACTAGCTTGGCCGTGAAATCCGTGTCGGGCGCGGACGACTTGGCGTAGAGAGTCACGGTAATCGGGCCGGTGATTTCCAGGGGGTTGGTGAGAGGCGCGCTGGAATAGACCAGAATGTCACTGCGCTGCTCAATGGCCGACTGATCGAACTGGCCCTGCGGTCCAGATAGCCAGAGGCAGCAGGAGTGTCCGCCAACGCTCGGAACAGGGTCCGCTGGATCGTAAACATATTCGTCGGAGGCGGCGGGCGGCGGCGGCGCGGCATTGGCAGACTCCTTCTCACCGGGCGGCGTCTCGCTGAGGGCGCCGTCTCCCATGACTGAGGCCGCGTGACCGCCGCTGACCAGATACCACTTGTCATATTGAGTGCCGGGAATAGGCCAGTCGGCTGCAGTGTGCCATTTGTTTTCGCCCATCTCGAAGTAATCGACGCGCGGGCCGGTGCTGACGCCGTTGTCTTCGCCTTTCAAAAAGTGATCGAACCAGGCCAGCATCAGTTCGTTCACCGGGCTGTTGGCTACAGGCCCGATCGCTTTCAATCGGGGGCTGACGAGGCTGGTGGGACGCCCCCATCCAAGGTGCTCCCAGGGCCCGATGACGATGCGCTGATCGGTCCTCGCCTCTTCGCTGCCGCCTTCCTTGCGCATGCCCTCAAAGTTGCGCAATGCGCCGTTGACAAACGCGTCGTACCACCCTTCGAAGGCGAGTACAGGAACATCGACCTTGCTGTACCGCGTTTTAATACTGAACTTCTTCCAGTAGGCATCGTCTGAGGAGTGTTTGATGGCGTCGAAGAAGTAGGGGGCCACAGCGGGATCGCCAGGGTGAAAGGGCGGAAACTGGTCGTAGGGCGTGAAGTGCATCCACTTGGCCAGATCTTTTCCCTCTTCGCCAAGGGTTGCCGCCAGTTTCATGTCGCCGCGATTGGCGGCAGCGGAGCGAGCGATGCTTTCCATCATCCAGCCCTCAATGAACGCCAGCCGGAAGGCGCCGTCTTCATAGGTCCAGCCGTCGTAATAGTCGGAGGCTGTATTGGAAGGGACGATGGTCTTCAGAGCCGGAGGAGTTGCCGTTGCGGCCAGCCATTGCGTGGCGCCTACGTATGAGGATCCGTACATGCCGACCTTACCGTTGGACCCGGGCAGGTGAGCCGCCCATTCCACCGAGTCGTAGCCGTCATTGCGATCGTTGGCGTATTCATAGAACGTGCCTTTGGAAGCGTACTGCCCACGAATATCCTGGATGACCACGATATAGCAGTGAGAGGCGAACCATGCGGGGGTCTGGAATCGCGACGGCTGCACCTGTGCCGAGCTCTTGTTGTACTGCGTTCGCATCAGAATCACGGGCACGGGATCCGGTGTGACCGGCCGATAGACGTCCGCGTACAAAACAACGCCGTCTCTCATACGCGCCGGCACATTCGTCTCCTTCGTAACCCGGCAAGGCCCCTCCCCGCCGGCAGGCGGCCATCCCTGAGCCATGCCGGCAGGGCACGAAAGAATGACGATCGCCACCGATGCTACGATTAAGATGCACTTGCCTAAAACACTCAAGTGGCGCTGGCCAAGCCGCTTGATTTCGTCTTCAAAGTACTTCATGGGAAGTGCGCTCCTCGCCGTTGCGATTGTTGCTGCCCGAACGGCGCCGGGTTGGGATTCAGACTTGGTTTGCCCACCTCTGAGTGGCGATCAAATCGATCTCTCGCCCGGCTATGCCTTTTTGGCGCTCACCATGCCCGCAACCAGCGAAGCAGCGCGGTGCGCCGACAGCGCCGCGCCCTCCTGCCAGGCACCCACACGAGCTGTGTGGTCGCCTGCAAAGATGAACGGGCCGTCTGGCTGCGTGATCACTTTATACGGACCGTCGTAGAACGCAGCGTCGGCCTCGTCGAACCCTCCGCGCGGGCCGCGGCTGATCCACGATCCCTCGTTCCACGGGATCTGGCCCCACGACACATACACCGCCTTTTCCATCTGGTGCGAAAACCCCGGATGCAGCTTTTCCATCGCATTGCGAGACGCCTCAAGCTTCGCGGCCATCGAGGGCAGCTTGCCGAACGCCGTGCCGTTCTCGATCGAGTACCCGGAGATCACCACGCCGCGCTTCGTAAACAGTCCCCAGCTCGGATACCACACCACCGGAATGGGGTCGTTGATCAGGAACGAAAGCCCGCCGTAGATGTTGTCGTGCGTCTCCCAGAAGCGCGGGCTCTCCCACCCGATCTTGAACGCGCTGTCGTAAGTGACCCCCGCGATCGCTGCCTTCACTTGCGGAGAAAAATCGTTCGGAATCTTCTTAAGGATCGTCAGCGGCAGCGCGCAGATGCAGTAATCGGCTTCGAGCATCTGCCTGGTCCCGTTGCTCGTGTAGCCTATCCGCACGCCGCTGCCCGTCTTGCGAATCTCGGTCACAGGAGAGTTATAGCGGATTACGCTGCCCAGCCGTTGGGCGAACGCGTAGGGAATCCGGTCCATGCCGCCCACCGGTTCGAACATGGTAGCCTGCATGTCCAGGATCTCCGCAAACATCATCGGCTGCCAGAAGTCGGAGTCGAGCAGCGCATCCATCGGCAGCGGCGCGCGGAGTATCTCCTCCTGGGGACCCGCGCCCGGTAGTTGCTTCACGCCCGCGCGGTCCGAGCCCTTGTACAGAAGATCCGCGTCGAGTGGCCCATAGAAGCGCAGGAATTCGATCATCTTCTCGGTGTCGCCAGCATCCATGGTCCCGTTGAGCAGGTGCTGATTCACGGCCTTGGCCAGCAGCGCCGAAACGTGCCCGCGCGTATCATTGACGGCCTCGCGCTGTTCGATCGGCCGACCGTCGAAGGCCTTGCTGTTCTGCAGCAGTGAACTTCGCGAGTTGTTGACCTCCACTTCCAGCTCCACGCCGAGTTCCCGGCAGTAGCCCAGCATCGTGGTGTGAAAGGAGGGCAGCCGCGCGGGGCCGGCGTTCAGGTAGTGTCCCTCGTCGTACTCGCAATGCTGCACCGTGCCGTCCAGAAACTTCACTTCCGTTCCGCGGCGGATGGTCCAGTTCCGCCCGCCCGGCCGTTCCCTGGCCTCGAGCACCGTGCAGTCGTAGCCCGCTTTGCCCATCTCGAAGGCAGCCACCAAGCCGGCGATGCCGCCTCCCAGAATTGCAATCCGTATCCCTTTGCCCGATTCCGGGGGCAGATCCACGGTCGATGCGCTGGCCGTCCCTGCCGGCATCAACCCCAGCGCCTGCATCGTGACAAATACCGCCTGATAACCTGCTGCCTGTCCCACGCCATGCAGGAACTCACGTCTTGTAACTGCCATTGAACTCCTCACTCCCAAGAGAACCCGACCCTCCCGGTTGCGGCGCGGGAAGGACTTGCGGCCGGCTGCTCATCGATACGTACCTGGTTGTCGAACGATGAATGGCACAGCGCGGGGGGGTGCTGTGCCGCTGGGTTGAAGGCGAACTAGAACTCGAACCTGCCTATGAATTGTAACGACCGCGCCTGATATTCGAATGGAGCACCAGACGAGGCGATTGGTTGGCCGTACGCGTTGGCGCCCGTCCCGGTTGTAACCGTGGTGGCAAAATTGCCGTAGTTCGCATGGTTGAATAGATTGAACGCCTCCACCGCGACGATGGCGTGATAGCGTTCCTTGATGGGAACCGACTCCTGCAGACGCGCATCCACACGATTGTAAGGCGTCCCGCGGAACGCGTCCCTCTGGAGAATCCAGTACCCATATGCCTGGTCGAAATACGCCTTCGAAAGTGGCGCGTAGATTGTAGTGCAATGCGCGACCGGGCAGGTAGCCCCCGGTGCAATCGGCTGTGAAACCGAACTCACGCCGCCGGTCGCCGGCCCGGCGAAGGTCCGCGTGCTGGAGGCATAGCCATTCACCGTGGAACCCGACGACGTTGAGAAGGCCAACCCCGATCCGAAGTGGTAGAGGCTCGAAAGCGAGAGCCCGTACTTCCATCGGAATTCCCCATTGACAGTCAGTGTGTGGCGCTGGTCGTCTGTTCCGTTCGCCCACTCCTGCTGAATGTTTGCCTTGAATGGCTTATTGGGATAGCTGAACGCACCGCCTGTGGAGTTCTTCGTGCGTCCCCAAGTGTAGGCGATGGCGCCTGTGAACCCGGCTGTTACCGCGTGCTTGACACCCACTTGCAATGCATCCGAGATCATGCCCGCGCCTGGATACACGGCGAAATTCCGCACCGCGCCGCCAAAGGACTGGTTGCATACCTGCTTGGCCGCCGCGCCTCCGGGTGCGTCGGTCGAAAGCGTACTCGTATTGAGGGTGTCGAGTGTGATTCCGCCGTTGCCGCAGACGCGCTCGCCGTACACCGCGGCTGTCATCGCAGTCGACGGATTGAGGTTCTGTTCCGGATTGGCTGGATTCTCAAGCAGATTGCCGCTCAGCGCGATCCAGTCGTCATACACTCGTTCGTGCACCAAGTCCGTGGTCACTACCGTTTTCGCCCCGAACTCCTGCGCCATTCCCAACGAAGCCTGGAACGCGTAGGGCGTCTTGGCGCCGCGCAGCACGGGTTGCGGCGAACTCACGTAGTTGCCTGGGTTCGCCGCAGGATCCTGCCCGGAAAATGGCGCTGGAAGGCTCAGATTCGATCCGCTCAGCGTTGCCTGCAAGGCTCGCTTGGTGCTGCTGTACAACTCTTCGTCGATGATCGCGTTGGCCACCTGATCGGCGTAGTAGATGCCGCCCCCGCCGCGGAGTGAAGTCCTGCCGTTACCGAAGACGTCGTAGGAAAATCCGACTCTCGGCCCGAAATTCAGATCTGGATTCGAGTTCGGTGTCAGCAGTCCCGCTGTCGGAACGTAGGAGGTGTTATAAGCTCCGAGATCGTTGTCGTAGCGCAAGCCAAGATTCAAGGTCAGTCGGGGAAGGGTTTTCCAGTCGTCCTGAATCCACAGCCCGATGATGTTGCGACCGATATCGATGTTGTAACCGCCAAACGCCTGTGTATAAATCTCACTGCTGCAGTAGTTATCGATGGCGGTATAGTTCCATGACGATGGATCGAGGGTCCCCTTGGGAAAGAACGTGTTATAGAGCGCCGGCGACGCCGCGGTTCCCGACGTACACGTGGTCAGGCCGCCACGCAGATACTGCGGAAACGCGCCGCCATGAAAGGTGCGCAGGTATTCGCCGCCCATCCGGAAGCTGTGCTTGCCTTTGAGCCAAAACAGGTCGTCGCGATACTGCTGCGTGTACTGGTTGAAGATCTCCGGCTCGTTGTAGGGCTCTCCCACGGTAGCCGCAGGCAGCGTCAACACAATCGAGTTATCGCCATAAAAGGGAAGATTCTGGAATTGAAAGTAATGAAATCCGGCGTGGATGTCGTTAATGAGATTGTTGTTGATGTCGCGATTCCAGTCGAACACATACCCAGCCGCCGACACCGACGACGAATAAGACTGGCTCGGATCGGCGCCAGCAACAAAACTCGTAGACGATGTGTAGCCGTCTGCACGCAGGAATAAGTGATCTTTCGCACCCGCCTGATAGTCGACGCGACCGAGATAGTCGTTGTTTTTTATCACGACGGGATGGGTAAACAGACTGCCCGCGGTGGTCGTGATGTATGGGGTGATCGTTGCCGTATTGGGCTGGTGCTCACCTTCATACGATCCAAAGTACCATAGCTTGTCTTTCCTGATCGGGCCGCCCAGTGTGCCCCCATACTGCTCGTCCGCGAAAGGCAGCACCTTCTTGGCGATCGGATCGGAAGCATTGAAATACGAGTTACGGAAATATCCAAATGCACCTCCGTGCATCTGGTTGGTGCCAGTCTTTGTCTGGACGCTGACGTAGATTCCCGCCGAACGCCCAGACGTCGCGTCGAACCGATTGGTGATGATCTGAAACTGCGAAATTGCATCTTGTGAGACGTGGGGCTGGCCGAAAGAGGATCCCACGGAGTCCTGCGAAAACTGCAGACCGTCCAGAGTGATCTGAAACTTACCCGTCTCGGCGTCGCCTGCATTCGTCGACTGCCCAGAGGCAACAGGGGTGTTTCCAAATGAGTTAGCTTTAATGCCCGGCACCAGTGCGGAAAGCTCAACATAATTTCGCCCATTCACCGGCATATCCTGCACTTCGTTGGGCGTCACGTTGCCGGCGACCTCCGAGGAAGTAGTGTCGATGGCAAGACTCGTCGTCTCGACTTCGACCGTCGTGTTTGCGTTGGCCAGGGGTAACTTAAGGTTTACGGCTACCATCTGTCCCACTAGAATCGTGATCTTCTTCTCCACCTTTCCGAACCCGTTGGCGCTTGCGGTGACCGTGTAGTCGGCCGCACTGAGCGCTGGCATTGTGTATCCGCCCGACGCATTCGTCACGGCCGTAAATGTCGCGCCGCCCGCCGCTGTGGCCAACACCGTTGCACCCACTACGACAGCCCCCGAAGGGTCCGTCACCATTCCGTTAATGCCAGTTTGTTGAGCATTCGCTGCGAGCACATCCAGGGAAAGAACAACGAGAACTGCGAGCCTGCAAGACATTCTCATTTCGTCGAAGCCTCCGTAGCACTTCCTTGTTGCCGACGCCCCTTAGCCATGCCATGACTGACGATGCAGGGACACCTCGCCCCAGAGCAGAGCGATGAACCCTGTTGAGGCACACGACTACTCAAGCTTGCCGGGGAAGTCGGCGAGCGTCTGGCGTGATTCAGTTCTGGAACGTTGGCCGGTGGGCTCGGCGACGGTGGCGGCCCGAGAGATCTTTCGAAATCAGCGCCGGGAGCGTATCTTCATCCTCTCTGCGCTCCCCTTCGCTGGGGATTTTCTCTGTAGGTTAACGAACGTTCTACAGCCTGTCTAATTGAAAATTTCATCTTCGTGATTGGCTATTTCTGTATTCGCCGACTTTCCGTTGGGCCGTGCCGCATCATTTTCCCTATTGACAGGCCCTGGATTTCACGGGATTATCGAACCATATCCTGTCGCAAATTCCCTTCCCCGGCCCTCGCAAGCGCCTGTTTCGACCTGACATACGGAGTTACCTACAGAGCCTCCGGCGCTTCTGTCCGCCTTACAGGAGTCGTAATTTGGATTTCAGAATCAGGCAGTTGCAATGCTTCGTTGTCCTTTCTGACACCCTTAACTATGGGAAGGCGGCGCGCGCGCTTTTTCTCAGTCAGCCCACTCTCACTTTTCAGATCAAGTCACTTGAAGAGGCACTCGGCGTCCGTCTCTTCGATCGCAACCGCCACCGCGTCTCCCTCACCGATGCAGGATTTGCTTTTCGCGATTACGCCGCAAAGATGCTGGCCATGGCGCAGGCCGCCAGGGATCATCTCAATCATCTCGCCTCGCGGCTGTCTTTACGGGTTTGCTGCGGCCCGGTTGGCCAGTATGTTGTTCTCCCCGCACTCATTCGCTCCCTGGCGCATATCCATCCCGACTTTCAGCTGGAGATCCTCGAGTTGACAACCGAGGAGCAAATCTCGCGCCTTCCGGAGGACAAGGTCGAAGCTCTTCTCATGGTTCCCGAACTGCCCGTTCAGGGAATGCGCTTCGACCCCATCTGCAGCGAACCGCTGGTGGCCATGGTCTCTCGCCAGAGCCCACTGGCGCAGAAGCGTATGCTTTCCATTCGCGATTTAAGAAACGTTGGCATGATCGCTTCGCGCCGGCGCGATTGCCGCTTCCATCAGCCCTTCCTGCACAATCTCTTTGCGCCATTCGGAATCGAGCCGCATATCGTCGAAACCCCTCAATCCTGCAGTTTGCAGTTTGCATACGTGGCCGCCGACAAAGGCGTTCTGCTGGCTCCACTTTCTATTGCCGAATGCGCGTTCCCTGACATTGTCGCTATTCCTATTCAGGAGGATCTTCCCCGCGTCGAACTCGGACTCGCCTCTATGCAGGCCAACAGTTCCGCGGCTCTCGGAATATTCCGGCAGATAGCGCTGCAGAGCGCGCAGGGCTCGGCGCCTTCCGGATCTCTCCTTCCTCCGGAGTCTCCCAGCCGATCCGCAGTGCCGTTTGTAGCGGTACGCCGCGCAGCGAGTTGAGGACGCATGATCGTGACCGGGCGGGGTGAGGGACTCTTCTGCCGGCTGACCTTCACCATCGGTCATGGCCACGCGTTGACGGCTATCGTCAATGATGGCGGCCACAATAACGAAACAATCAAATCTTCGGGCATGAGGCGCATTTTCGGCCGTAGCCATCAGCGGAGGTGAATGAGACTTCAGCCTATTCAGCGCGCCGGCTGATTTTTTGCCCGGCGCAGGTCCTCCATCAGGATGATCGCCTCGGCGATCTCCTTGATGGGCCTGCGCTTTTGCCGGCTCTGTTTCTGTAAGATCAAATAGGCGGCCTCTTCATCGATGTTCAGCTCCTTTTGCAGAAGCCCTTTCGCGCGTTCCATCACCTTGCGCGTCTCTAACTGATCGGCAAGCAGCGACTTCTCCGACTCCATTCGCGCCATCTCCACCTCGGCGCCGACCAGATACCCGATCAGCGTAATCAGCCGAATTTCGCGGCGTGAATGGTTGTGGGGCTCGCGGTGCTGGACATTGATCACGCCAACCAGCTTGCCCCGGCAAAGAATCGGCACTGCCAGAAATGCCTCGAAGCGGTCTTCGGGCAGGTTCACAAAGCGCGCAAACCGCGAATCCGTCCACGCCTCCGCCGCAAGCGCCACCGGCTTCTGGTGCTCAGCCACCCATCCTGTAACTCCCTGGCCCAATTCGATCTCCAGACGATCGACTACATCCGCGTGCGGGTTTTTGGACGCGCGAAGAACAAGCTTATTTTTATCGAGCACATAAATGAAACACGAGTCGCACCGCACAGCCTCTGTGACGACCTCGATGATCCGGATCAGAACCTGGTGAAAGGAATCGGCAGCAGCCATGCGGCTTCCGATCTCATGCAATAACTCGATGTCGCTACTTTCCTCGTGCATCTCCACTGGGTGCTCCATGACTGCGCCTCCGCCATTCCGGTAAGTAAAGGGTCGATCAAGTATGGGAAGTCCGTGAAAGGTGCTTGACTTTTATTTAGCTGTGTGAGTAATGTAGGACAAACCTTCGCATGATGCAAGCGGAGGTGATTTCGCGGCTCATGGACTGCGCCATTCCCCGTTCGAAGGCTCATTCCCGCGCGACCCTTCCACGTTGAAGCTTCCCTGACTTGGAATCCTGTCGTGATCTGGCACCTCCGTATCAGACGCACATCCAGTAGCTCCGTCTCTCTGGCGTTGCCGGAGGACCTGCAGTCTCCAGGAGGCTTTTTGAGCCCTATCGATGGTGCACTCATGCCCCGTTGCTCGCAGTCTTACGCAACCTGCCAGCCGCTCGTACGCTCGCAGCAATACTGCGCCCACTTCGTCCCGGAAATCGTTCGTGATTCCTCGAAATTCCTCCCCCGAGAAATCACCGCGGGCCACCGGGCCTTTCGACGCGTCGGAGCAATTTACGGGCTCACCAAATGCAAGGGCGACCGGCAAGCACTGGCAACTTAAGCTGGCTGGGGACCGAAGGCTTCTGCGGTGTCCACCTGATCTTGTGAACAAACTTCAGTTAAGTACAATGCAAGCTTCAGCATATCGGACTCACCACTGAGAGGAGACGTTTCGATGGGTTTGGATCGTTTCAACATCGTATCTCGCCGTAACTTCATGCGTCTGTTCGGCGCAGGGGTTACAGTTGCCGCAACTCTTCCCGGCCTTGCACAAACGGCCACCAAAGCATCCGACACCATGCCAGACCGCCGCCGCATGGGCATGGGCGGGTTTCGCGAATTGCCTCCGGGCACCGTCATTATCAGCTCCAATGAGAACCCGCTCGGGCCGGCAGACGTCGCCCGGACCGCGATGGCAGATGCCTTCCAGCTCGGAGCCCGCTATGACAAGACCGGCGTGGCCCGCGGGGTTCTCACCACCATTTCCGAGCAGTTCAACCTCAAGCCTGGCTATGTAGAGCTATACCCCGGATCGAGCGGCCCGCTCGACATGGCGCTCATGTCCAATATCAGCCCTGAGCGTGGTCTAGTCTGCGCTGACCCCAGCTATGAGCAGGGACCCCGTGCCGCCGCCTCCATGAAAGCGCCGCTCAAGATGGTTCCCCTAACCAGCAACTATGCGCACGACGTGAAGGCAATGCTGGCTGCCGATCCGAAGGCCGGCGCCTTTTACATCGTCAACCCTAACAACCCCACTGGCACCATGACGCCGAGATCCGATATCCTCTGGCTGCTCCAGAACAAGCCAGCCGGCTCGGTCGTAATCGTCGACGAGGCCTATTTCCACTTTTCCAACGATGATTCCGTCATCGACCAGGTCGCCGCCGACAAAGACATCATTGTGCTCCGTACGTTCTCCAAGATCTATGGTATGGCCGGAATCCGCGCCGGCTTCGCGTTTGCCCGTCCCGATCTGCTAGCCAGGTTCCAGACTCTTGCGCCAATCAGTTTCCGTACCGTCGCATCGGTCTCAATACTCGCCGCAGCGGGCGCAGGCGCTGGCCTCCGCGATCCCAGTCTTGTTCCCACACGGCGCAAGATCAACACCGACAATCGTGAGGCTACGCTCGAATTCCTCGACAAGAGCGGTTATAAGTACGTCCCGGGATCGCAGGCCAACTTCTTCATGGTCGATGTCAAGCGGCCGGGCCGTGAGTTCATGGAGAGCATGCTGAAGGAGAAAGTCGCCATCGGCCGCACCTGGAAAGCGATGCCCACCTACGTCCGGGTCACGGTAGGCACCGCCGACGAAATGGCCAAGTTCCAGACCGCGTTCGTCAAATGCATGGACATGCCAGTATCGTCCCAGACGACGGCCTATGAGTCCCCGTCCGAGCTCCTGCTCCCATCGGAGCTTGACCGCGGAATCTATGCCTGACTTATTCTCTGTCAGATCCGCGGCCCTGGCGAAGCCTGGCTGGGCGCCGCGGGTTTGATTGCGAGATACAACCTCAGTCACTGCCCGGATGGCTTTACTTATCTGGCTTCTCAAACTCATCGATCAGTTTGGTATGCCCTTGTTGCAGTTACTCCTTGCGATTCATTTATCCTGTAGATTACGCTTCCGTCCTCCATCCGAAGTGGACGCGGGTTGTTGGTTACCCGCTTTTCCGCTACCCGTCATACTCGAACAATGCCGCAGACAGGGCTTGTGCCCCTGCGTGGTGGCGGCAGAGTGTTCTTCGAACACACAATCCCTTGCCATCATCCCTGTCATGGAGCCCTTCGCCTATAACTTCGGTCTGGCTTGACGCAATTCTCCGGGCCTTGGCCCCGCAATTCACATCAAACGTTCTGCAAACGGAAAGGGGAAATTCATGGGTTTTACTAGGCGCGATTTCCTGATGCGCGTCGGTCAGGCAGGAGGCTTGAGCGCTGCCTTTGTCACAATGCAGGGCCTTGGCCTGCTGCCACTCGCCGAGTCCAGCGCCATGTCAGTTACCGCGCCGGCAGGAGTGGGCAAGGGAGTCAAGATCGTGGTTCTCGGTGGCGGGGTTGCGGGACTTACCACGGCTTACGAGGCCCGCAAACTCGGGTATGAGGTCACGCTCCTGGAAGCGAGACATCGCATCGGGGGCCGCGAGTGGAGCGCCAGAAACGGCGACGTGGTCGAGTTCGTAGACGGAACTCGCCAGCCGATTACCTGGAGCGAGGGCCTCTACCAGAATATGGGCCCGGCGCGCCTCCCTTCCGTTCACCTCACAATGCTCAATTACTGCCGGGAACTGAAAGTGCCGGTTGAGGTGGAGATCAACACTTCGCGCTCCACGCTTCTCCAAAACGACAAGGTCAACGGAGGAAAGCCCTATCTGCAGCGCAAGGTCATCAACGACACCCGGGGCGAGATCAGCGAACTGCTTTCCAAAGCCATCTCGGCCGGCGCACTCGATCAGGAGATAACCAAGGACGATCGCGAGCGGCTCGTTGAGGCTCTCAAGAATTATGGCCCCCTCGACGCCACCGGCAAGTACACGGGCAGCGATCGAGCCGACATATCGCGCTATCCCGGCGCCGGACCCCAGACAATGATCGTCGACCACGATCCGATTCCTCTGCATGCTCTGCTCGACGGCAACTTCTGGGGCGGCGAACTATACGAGGAAGCATGGGATTGGCAGGCGACCATGCTTGAACCGGTCAACGGCATGCAACAAATTGGCCTTGCCTTTGCGCGCACGCTCGGAACCGTAATCACTTACTCCGCACCGGTTACCGAAATCGCGAAGACCGCCACGGGCGTTCGCATCACATACGAAAAGGCAGGCAGGCCGCATATTGTGGACGCCGACTATGCCGTTTGCGCGATGCCACTCACGCTGTTGCGCAAGGTCAAGGCCGATTTGGATCCGGATCACCGAAGGGTCGTCGAGACGGCACAGTATCGCTCCTCCTTCAAGATTCCGTGGGAATCGCGGCGCTTCTGGGAGACCGACTATAACATCTACGGCGGGTTGTCATTCCTTGGCCAGGGGCCGAGCCCGATCTGGTACCCGAGCGCCGGGCTTATGTCCGAGCGCGGCATCGTCGTCTCCGGTTATATGGACGAATTTTCGCAGGGTTTCGACAAGCTGACCATGCAAGAGAAATTCGAGGCATCGCGGGCCCAGATAGAGAAACTCCATCCAGGTCACGGCAAAGATCTGGAGAAACCAATCTTTTGCGGATGGCGCCACATCAAGTGGAATGAGGGCTCCTGGATCGGGCGCCTTTCGGATCAAGACTACGACATCATTACATCACCTGACGGACCTATCTATTTCGCCGGCGATCATACCAGCCACCTTGTGGGGTGGCAGGAAGGAGCCGCTCTCAGCGGTATACGCGCCGTGCAAGCGATCAGCGATAAGGTGAAGACGGCGCGCTTCGAAGGCAAGCATCTGGCCGCTCAGCCTGTATAACTCATCGCCTCGCTGCCGGGACGGTAATCTCATGCAGTCGATGCTTCCGAGATCTGCCGCCCCGCTGACGCGAATACTCATGGCGCAGAGCGCGACGCCACGCCGCCAGGGGGCCTTGTAGCTCCCTCGCGGCGGTGTGGCGTTCAGTATCACGCTGATCTCAGCGAGCATCGCGGTTGGGCTGCCACGGGCTCCATGGCGACTCAGTTATCGGCGATGGAATCGATTAATTCTGCTTATAGCTATTGACTTCGTTGCTTTGCACTCTGTAAGGTAGAAAAACCCCTTACTTGCTACCGCTCGGGGCAACACCGGCGTCCGCGGAACTGCCTCTCTCCGTCCGAAGACATTTCCCGCCCGGCTTCCTTCCTTGTCGAAGATCTCCTGGTTGTAGATATCTCCGTCTACGTTGTGCAGTTTCCAGTGGCTGCGCGCACCGGTGTATCTGTCTCCCCGCCCACTTTGGGGGACCCCCAACTTCTCTGGAGGCGCCTTTCATGAAGTTGTTCTCGCTTCGTACAATCTCTCTGCTTCTTGGCCTGTTGATCGCCGCCTACATTTCCATGACCGCTTCGGCACAGACCAATTATGGTGCTGTTCGAGGTCTCGTCTCCGATCCTCAAGGCGCGGTAGTGGTGAATGCGTCGGTAACTCTCACAAACGAGCAGACCCATGTCGCCCGCTCTTCGGTTACAAACAAGGCCGGTGAATATCTCTTCACGGCCGTCGATCCCGGCACCTATAGTGTTTCTATTGCTGCCGCGGGTTTTGAAGAACACCAACAAAAGGAGATCGTAGTCGGAATCGGCGCCACGCAAACCATTGACATATCTCTTAAGACGGGGGAAGTCACCCAGGAAGTCGTTGTTGCTGGGGGAGGGGCGCCGCTGATCGACACCGCGTCGGCTTCGGAGGGCCTTGCCCTCGACGAGCAGAAGCTGCAGGATCTGCCCAATCTCGGGCGCAATCCGTTCGTTTTCGACAAGCTCGATAACAACGTTACTCCGACCGGCGACCCACGCTTCGTCCGCGCCGAGGACCAGAGCGGCACGACCAGCGTGTCGGTAGCCGGTGCTCCCATTGGCTCAACCGGCGGAGCCACGGCGGCAAATAACTACGTCGTGGATGGGATTCCCGTGTCGACATCGGCGGGCGGGGCAACGTTTATCCCGTCGCTTGAGGCTATCGCCGACTCGAAGGTTCAAGCCGATACTTACGACGCCGAAATCGGGCGAAGCGGCGGCGGTGTCTTCAATACCACGCTGAAAT
>Ga0335073_10008063_pt1 | contig 14762 bp, 12 predicted proteins | sample Lox_Sample_22_FD_207093 | JGI IMG/M metagenome (GOLD analysis project Ga0335073, IMG submission 207093) | Soil microbial communities from Loxahatchee National Wildlife Refuge, Florida, United States - Lox_Sample_2.2 | ecosystem: Environmental > Terrestrial > Soil > Wetlands | place: USA... | reverse complement strand
CCAGCGCCTGAATCACCGGGTTGGTGTTGCCCAAGGCGTCAACGATCCAGGCGAGGGAGCCGAGGTTGCTCGGATTTTGCTCGCGGTAAGTCAGCAGCGTTTGCGCCGCGCCGTCGGCGGTTTGCTGGTCCACGTTCAAGCCCATAAACAGCGCCTCCAGCACCGGCACACTCGCGGTATTGACGTTCAGGCGACCATAAATGTAGGCGTTTGTGCTGGTGGTGATGTTGTTGTAAATCTTGCCGAAGTCGGAGGAACTCATACTGGCGTTCTTGCAACGAACGCAGAAGTCCAACATCCCACGGCAGGGAGTCGTTCGGTCTTCCACAGACAGGGTTTCCGCCAAGCCACTCGCGTTGCCGATGCCGGCGCTTTGGAACAGTGTTTCCAGACGCGTTTGGGAAGCGGTGTTCACATTGGTCAGTGAACTGCCGTCAGCGTGAAAATTCGGTTCGCGGGTATAGACGGTCACATATTCAAACAAGCCGGGGTCCCACTGGCCGTTACCGTCGCCGTTCTGTTCGTTGGCGTCCAGCACACCGTTCTGGTTGATGTCATTGCCCACCAGCAGGTCCATCGTCGCGCCATAGACCAGACGCAATTCGTCCTCCGTCTCGAACGGGGCGTTTTTGTCCTGATAGCCAAGCGATGAATAATTCAACGCATAGGTGCCGCCGCCGTTGGTGCTGCGCCAATCCACAATCGCGTCGGCAAAATCCAGGGTCATATTGGGCAAATACGACAATATGTTGGTGTTCACCGTGTTCAGATCCAATTTGGAACCCTCGTCAATCAGCCCGAAATATGGGTCGGACGAGGGTGTGCCCGACGGGTCGCGGCCAATGAGCCAGAAATGCGCCTGGCCAATCGGCACGGCGGCGCAGACAAACTCGGTGTTGTTGGTCGGCATCATGCCATTGGTCCCGTAAGTGGCGAGCAGGTAACTGACGTAACGTGCCGCCCCTTCAATCGCCTGTTCCGTCACCAGACCGGAAGCGCGGTTATCCGACGCGCGCAACTCAAACGTCATCGAATGCGCAAAATACAGCGCGATGCTGATGAGTCCGAAAGCGATCAACATGACAATCACGAGCACGGAAGCGCGCTGGGCGGCGCAAGCGTCCCTGCGGCGACCGGCAAATGAAAATGGGGGCTTGGACAATTTCATTTCAATTTTCGGCATTGGCAGCAGCGAGGACTGCGTTCGTGCGCGATTGCGAATCGATCGGCACCACGATTTCAACGGGTGACTGGCCCGACGTGATATTGTTGTTCCCGACCATCTGTATTTGCACCCGGACGGCCAGCGGCAGATTGGTATTTCCCGCCGTCGGGTCGGTGGTATCCCACGCGTTGTACCATTGCGCGCCGTCGTAACATAAAACTTGAAGATTCTCGACGCCACCCAACAACGGCTGGTCTTCAACGTCGGGCGTCAGTGTGCTCAAAAGATTTCGCTCAACGCTGCGGACCAATTCCATGCCCGGCGTCGAGCGATCTGCCGGCCGCTCCAGTTCATAGGTGACTCTTTGAATGTCGCCCCACGGCGCATCGGGCGCGGAACTGAGCGCGCCGGTGGCGGTGTACATTTCGATGGCCACCGGTACATTGACGCCAAGGCTTGATACCTGCCCGGCCTTGAAATCACCGGACAAAACCTTGCTGGTACCGTTGGTGGGCGTCACCGCACAGGCGAGGTCGCGGCGCATCACCGCCAGCGCCTGATCCAGCGGAGTGGCTTCGTCCACGGCCGCCTGCGTCGAGGCTTGCAAATGTAGCGCGGTGAAGAACGCCGCGCTGACGGCGGCCAGCACGATGGCCGCCACGCCCACCGCCAGAATCATTTCCAGGAGCGTGAAGGCGGCGACCCGCTTTTGATTCGTCCGGGTGGTTTTCATTGCATCGAAGCCGTCGTTGGATTCAGCGTTTGTGATTCTGCGAGCGTGCTCAACTGAACGGAATAATTCCGCCCCTGCACGGAAAACCGGACCTGCGCCGTCAACAATTCCATCACCGAATCCTGCGGCCAGGACTCGGAACTCACGGTCCAGTTGAAGGCGCGCCCGCCGTCGTTCATCGTTCCGGTTTGTGTCCCGAAATTCCAATTCGTCGTGATGACGCTCTGGTTCAGCTCATCTTCAGCGATTCGCGCGGCCTCACCTTTGCGGGCGGCGACGTCCCCGGCCAGGCTGGCCGTGTCCAGGGCTTCGAGGGCCACCGGGATGACGATGGCCAGCAGCAGCAACGCCGCCAACACCTCGATGAGCGTGTAAGCGGAGCGGCGGCAACTATTGGTTGGCGACTCGAATTTCATAACCCATGTGGTTGGCCGACTCGACCAGCCAGAGTGTGCTGCCGGTGGCGTCCGTCAGACGCAACGATTGCGGGCTGTTTTCATCAATGGTGCCGCCAGGCGAAAACCGGATGGCCGGCAGGTTGCCCAGGGTGACCGGCGTGCGGCTCAGGTCGGCGGCTTGAATCTGCAGACCGTCCTCCAGATCGAGGGTAACGGCCTTCGGATCGCCGCCTTGAGGCGGCGTTTCCTCAACCAGGCCGCAGGCATTCCGGCCGGAGTCCACCCAAAGGAGAATTGGTTCGCCCTGGGAAACCGCGCGGCTCTGCCCGGCGTGCGTGAGTGCCAACAGTTCCTCCGCCCCGGAATCGAGGGTGCGCCCGCGAAAAAAGCCCGCCAGCCCCGGCGCCACCAGTGCCGTCGTGATCACCAGCAGCGTCATTACGAGGATCAATTCGATCAAGGTGAAGGCGCGCGGGCATGGCTTTCCGCCGATGGCAGGTTTAATTCGCATTGTTTCCCGTAGTCCAGTTACCGATGATGCCTTCCCCGTTTCCCGACTGGCCGTTCGGCCCCAGAGACATGATATCGAACGAGGTCGGGTTATGTTTGCCTGGGAAGGTGTAAATGTAATCGTTGCCCCACGGGTCCTTCGGAATGGTGTCGCTATCCAGGTAGGGGCCGTGCCAGTTCGGGCCGGAGTTCGGCGGCGCCTGGAGCAATTCAGTCAGATTCTTGGGATAAGCGCCCATGTCCACCTCGTACGCGTTCAGGGCCGTTTTGAACGTGGAAATCTGCGTCACCGCCGCCGTGATGCGCGCACGCTGCGATGTGCCGGTGAAGCGCGGCAGCACAATGGCCGCCAGGGTGGCGAGGATGACGAGCACGAGAAGCAGTTCAACGAGCGTGAAGCCATTTTCCATTTGCGATTTTCGATGTTCGAGCGAAGAATTCCGGCGCGCAGCGCCGCTTCCCGAACCCATCGACCGCCAGCCGCCGGCCACCGGCGATTGTTTTTCAGTGTGAGTTTGAATTTTCATGTTGACTCGCTCCCGCCAAGGTTTATTTGATGTATTGTTGCAGGGTGAAAATCGGCAACAACATGCCGATGAAAATGGTGCCGATAAAACCGGCAATCACAAACAGCATCAATGGCTCGGCGAACGCCACCGCCGTTTTCAACTCCCGGTCCAGGTCGCCTTCGGTGACGCCGGCGATGCGCACGAGTTCGGCGTCGAGCCGGCCGCTTTCCTCCGCCACCGAAATCATTTCCAGGGTGGATCCGGGGAAAAGACCGTGGCAATCTGCGAGGCTTTGGCCCAGTCGCCCGCCCTGTTGCACGCGCTCGATGGACTGCGTGACGCCATCCACCAGAATCTGGTTGCCGATGGATTTGCGCGCCACATTCAAGCCCTGCACCAGCGGTACGCCCGCTCCTAGCAGGGTGCCGAGCATCCGGCAGAACCGGGCCATGGCAAATTGGGCCACCAGCGGGCCGACCAGCGGCACGCGCAGGATCAGGCTTTCCCAGACGCGCCGGCCTTTTTGAGAAACGAACCACGTCCGCAGCATGAAACCAGCGGCAATCAATCCCGCCGCCACAAAAAATCCGTAGCTGCGCACGATATGGCTCGCGCCGATGATGATCTGGGTAATGACCGGCAGCGTGCCACCGAAGCCGCTGAAAAGCTTTTGGAAGCGCGGGATGAAAAACACGAGCAAAAACGTCAATACTCCTGTCGCGAGCACGAACAGGATGCAGGGATAGAGCATGGCGCTCATAACCTTGGAGCGTAGTTCCTTTTCACGCGCTTGAAAGTCGGCAATCTGTGACAGCACCACATCCAGAAAGCCGCCCGTCTCGCCTGCCTGCACCATAGCCACATAGACCCGCGGGAACACGTCCGGCGACTTCGCCATGGCGTCGGCCAGCGACATGCCGTCCACCACATAATCGTGAACTTCCTTCCACTTCGCGGCCACCACCGGTACGGCAGCTTCCTTGTAAAGGATCACCAGCGCGCGGCTCAAGGGCACGCCCGAGGCCAGCAAACTGGACAGGAGTCGGGTGAAGTTCTCGAGTGCCTTGGGGGAGATTTTCTGTGCCGGCCATTTCAGCGAAAATGTCTCGAACCCCGCCGGCAGCACGGAATTATTTTTGGATTCCACGCCACCGTTCTTCTCAAACAGGCTGACCGGCCGCAGGCCAAGCAGTTCGATCTGGCGCAGCGCGTCGGGCCGCCCCGGGGCGTCGAGCTGACCGTCCGTCACGGCGCCGTCGCTTTTCAAAGCTCTGTATTGGAACGTGGCCATTTGAATTAACGTTTATTTCGCCCCCGCCACGGCTGGTGCTTTTACCTGCATTGTCGCGTCGAGCGTCTCATTCCTGGTGGCGCGTGCGATTTCCTTGGCCGTGGTCACACTCAGCACTTCTTTGACCGTGGTAATGCCGAGCCGGACCAGCCGCCAGCCGTCCTCCGCCAGCGTCTTCATCCCCGCGCGTCGGGCGGCGTCGCGGATTTGATCCGTTGAGGCGTTCTTCAAAATCAATCGGCGGATTTCCTCATCGGTGTCCATCCATTCAAAAATGGCGTGCCGGCCAAAGAATCCGGTATGACGGCATTCGCGGCAGCCGATGGAATCATAAATTTTCACGGTGGCCGGAATGCCGACCTCGACCTTGAACGCCTGCGCGGTGGGCGAATCATCCACGTGTTGGCAATGGCGGCACAGCACGCGCACCAGGCGCTGGGCCAATACCGCTTCAAGCGACGAGGCGACGAGATACGGCTCGACACCCATGTCCGCGAGCCGGGTTACGGCCCCGGGTGCGTCGTTCGTGTGCAGCGTGGAGAAAACCAGATGGCCGGTAAGCGACGCCTGCACGGCGATCTGGGCCGTCTCCTGATCGCGGATTTCACCGATGAGAATCACGTCCGGGTCATGGCGCAGGATGGAACGCAGCCCGCGCGCGAACGTCAGCCCGGCCTTTTCCGAAACCTGAATCTGGTTGACGCCCTTGAGCTGGTATTCCACCGGGTCTTCAATGGTGATGATTTTGCGGACGGAATCGTTGATTTCGTTGAGCGCGGTGTAGAGCGTCGACGTTTTGCCGCTGCCGGTGGGGCCGGTGACCAGAATGATGCCGTGCGGCAGTTCCAGCACGCGCTGGAAACATTCCAGTTCGCGCCGGTCCATGTCCAGTTCCTTCATGCCGCGCAACGTGGCGTTCTGACGGAGCAGGCGCATGACCACCGCCTCACCGTGCAACATCGGGATGATGGACACGCGGATGTCCACCTCCGCCTGGTCAATGCGCACTCTGATGCGGCCGTCTTGCGGCAACCGTTTCTCTGCGATATTGAGATGGCTCAAAATTTTTACACGCGAAACAATCGCCGGTTGAAACCGTTTGAGCTGCGCCGGCACGGAAATGTCCTGCAGCACGCCGTCAATGCGGTAGCGGATGCGGAATTCGTCCTCAAATGGTTCGAGGTGGATGTCCGATGCGCGCAACTCGATGGCGTCCTTCAGCACCTGATTCACGAAGCGGATGATCGAAGCCTCATCCTCGGCCTCGTCGAGGTTCGTATCTTCGGCGTTTTCATCCACGACCTGGAAGGATTTGTCCTCCTCGAGTGTGCCGATGGTGTCGGCGCCGACACCGAGGCGCTTTTTGATTTCACGCTGGATGGCGTCGCTTGAGGCGAGGACCGGCTTGAGATTCAGGCCGGTCAGGTTTTTCAGCGCATCCAGTCCTTGCGTGGCAAAGAGGCGGCTGGTGGCAACTTCCACCGCTCCATTCTCACGTTTCAGCGGGAGCAATTCCTCCTTCAACAGGAGGCGCGCGGGGAAAAGCGAGAGAAGCTGGCGGTCGGGTTCCAAGTCGTCCAATGTCGTGTAAGCGAGGCCGTATTCCCGGGCCAGCCAGCGCAGAACGTCTTCCTCGCTCTGCGCCGGCGGGCGCACCAGCGCCAGGGCCTTCGCGTCAATCACGGATAATTGCTTGGCCGCCACCATGCGATCAAGCAATGACTTTACCGAAGTCTCCGGCGAACTGGTTTCACTCATAACACCTTCTCAACTTGTTTCCGGGTTTGAGCGGCGCGGTGTGCGTTGGAGTTATTGCAACAACCCCAGCAAGGTTGCCTGGGCCTCCTGCCGGATGGTCAGCACCTTGCGCAGATTATCTTGCGCCTGCTCCAATTGAGCCTGCTTTTGTTTCATTGAAGCCCGATATCTATCCAAGGCCTGTTGCAACTGCGCGTCAGGGACATGGCCGTCTATCGCCTGCTGGAGGGCTTCTGCCTCCGGGCTAGGCTGGCCGCCAAAGAAACCGCCACGATTGGGTCGGTCCTGATTGTCGCCGCCGGGACGGCGGAACATCATCCTCATGCCCGCGCCTGCCATGTCGCGGCGGGCATCCATTACCTTTTGAACGAGTGGCTGGACGGCACTCCAGTCGGTGTCGTTGGTAAAACCGAGTTGATCACGGATATTATCCATGATGCGTTGCTGGAACTGGGCCGGGTCGAAGTTGCCTCGACCAAACCCGCCTTGCCGGTCTCCGCCATTGTCGTTTTGTGCCAGGAGACTGCCCGTGCTCAGGCACAAGGCAGCGGCGACACCCCAGATTGCGAACGTTTGATTCAGTTTCATCATAATGCGCTCAGGTTGAACTGTGGTTTAATTTAATTGTTTGAGCCGTTTACCGGGAAAAGAAGTTCCAAGCACACGGCCGCTTTTTATTGCTAGGCAGGGAATGTGCCAAACGACAAATGCCAACAAAAACCAAAGAATCGCCCAACACGCCGCGCAAATGTTTCGCAGCCGGGCTCAGGCCTCGCGCAGAATTTGCGCAGCCGGGGCAGTCGGAGCCCCATTTACATTTTGACTAACTGACTTTAGGCGTTGTAGGCTGAAACCGATTGGTAAAGAGCGTGAGCAGACGTTGAGTCACATTAAAATTTCACAACCATGAGTCATTTAGAGGGCGAGGCACCGATGAGGACAGATTCCAGCGGGAAAAACGTTCAGCCAGGCACGCGCCGGTTCACCGGGTGGATGCCGGTGGCGGCGGGAATTGCGGTGCTGGCGGCGGTGGCGGGTTGCCAAACCGACTCTTCGCCGTATACGCCGGCGGCTCCCGTCCATCGGGTCGCTCCTGAAACCGTACATTCCGGCGCCGCTGCCGCAACCAACAACCCGGCGGCCTACACCTTGCGGGAAGGCGACATCCTGAAAATCACCTTCCCGGGATCGCCCAACCTGAACAATGTCCAGCCGATTCGACCTGACGGGAAAATCAACCTGCCCTTGGTCGGGCAAGTACAGGCCGCGGGCATGACACCGGACGCTTTCCAGCAAAAATTGATGGATTTGTACGCCCCGCAACTGACGACAAAGGAAGTCATGGTGGAGGTGCAGAGTTTTTCGTTCCCGGTTTACGTGACCGGGGCGGTGCTCCGCGCGGGAAAGATTTCAACGGATCATCCCATCACGGCCCTTGAAGCCGTCATGGAAGCAGGCGGCTTTGACTATACCAAGGCCAATCTGAAGAACGTGACCGTGATCCGGCAGGAAGGAGGCCAGACGAAGAATTACATCCTGGATTTGAAGCGGGTGATGGAAGGGAAATCGGGCGGGCAGTTCTACCTGAAGCCGGGCGACATCATTTACGTGCCGGAGAAATTCTCGTGGTTTTAACCCAGCGCCGGGGCTTTCAGAAACGGCGCTTTAATAAGCGAAGCCGATTTCGAATCCGACCTGGTGGCTGGTAAAGCCGAACCCGGCGGACGAAGAGGCATCCTCGTTGAATTGATAGAAGACGGCAATCGTGCCCCGTTTAAGAAAGGACGTGCTGAGGCGGGTATTGAAGTAATAGAAGTCGTCCTTGCGAGTGGGGCCGGGGGTGCCGCTGGCATTGATGTATTTGACATGTTGATAGCCGCCGGTCAAATCCAAATACAACCTGCCCAGCAACCGCTGGTTTAAATCCGTGTCGAAATTGAGACTCTCGGTAACTTGATTTTGCAGGACGGAAGCCGCCACGACTCGTTCCGCGTCCAAAGAAATTTTTGTCTGTGCAAACGGCTGGTATTGAATCCCGCCGCCAAAAACCGGATTCAGGAGGTCGCCCGAATTCCCGCCCAGAAATTGACGATCCTCCAGGCCCCCGTGAACTTGAAAGCTGACCTTGTCGGTTGCCCGCCATTGAATCCGCCCCTCGTATTGTTCGAACAGCATATTGGGCCCCTGATCCACGTCGTCGTAGCCGATGCCGATTCCGACCGCGGCGCTGAACCGGGTCCAAAAATGGTAGTTCAACCATTCCAGGGTTGACCATTCGCGGTAGCTTTGAAACTGGTCCGCCGAAAAAACAGTTTGGCCGGCCGCCAGGTCCAGTGACAATTTGCTGTTGATCGTGTAGGTGCCGTCCACCGCCGTAGCATATACTTCCTCGTGTGTTTGGGTGGCCGTTTCGACCTGGGGCAAGGCGGATTTTGTGTAACTTTGTGAAAGCTCCAAAACCCAGTTGTTGTAAACCGTGCCCCCGGTCAGTTGGACGGCTTGATCAAAGGTGTTTTGAAAATGGTTGTTTGAATAAAGCATCCAGGTGGGCGTATAGTCCAAAATCCAATGGTCGCCGATATCCAGTCGAAATCCCGGCGAGATTTTCTGAATCAGGGTGTTTTCCGGCTGGCCCGGCGCCGAGAGAATCCCGTCCGCGTATAGCAGGCTGTAATCAGGGTGCGGCCGGAGCGTCAGAAATTGATAGCGAAACGGCTGTGCCGGTTGCGGTCCAGGGGCCGCGCCCGCAGGAGAAAACACATCCATTTCCGTGGTCTCAAACGGTTGCAGCGCGGGTGGAGTCTCAGTCGTTGAGGGAGCCGAGCTGAGCACCTGCTGCGCTGGTGAGCGGCGACTCCACAGCAATAATCCAAGCAATATCGCCTTGCGCAGCAATTCAAAATTTCCGTTTACAAGCCAAAACAACCGTTTTGTCCGGGTTCTCAGTTTCATATAAATCGGGTCGTGTCCGTTCAGATTTCAGCGGGAAAGCACTGACACATTTCGCAACGCGCCGGCATTCAGACGCACGGTGGCCACATTCCAATTGCGCAGCGAATCCTCCAACGCCTCCTCCACCGGGCGCATCTTCACCCCGGCGACCAGCAGTTTGGACACGTCCAGCACACAATTGGAGCGCAGCGCCCGGGCGCCCAGACGGTAGAATTCCTCTTCATCCTTCCAGAATTCAAAGTGCCGGTTGGGCTTGAGGATTCGCTGAATCATCTCAACAACCTGTCGCGTCAGAACCGCGCCGGGATTGGACATGTTGTAAACGCCAAACGGCGCCTGGCGCTCCCACAGGTCCAAACAGCCCCGCACGAAGTCGTCGAGATGAGACAATGAATTCACCCCGTCAAAAACCTTGGAATAGTTTTGAATTCGCCAGAGGAAATTCCGGGGTTCACTCCGTTCGCTGAACGGCATGCCCGGGCGCCAGAGATACACGTCTCCCACCCCGCGAATGGCTTCCTCCGCCAGGGTCTTGGTTCCGCTGTAAAAATTGCATGGCGCGCTGCGGAACGAAAAATTCGGCTCATCCCATTCGGTGTATCCAAAGATTTTTTCGGGACTTTCCGCAAACAGTCGCCGCAGTTCCGCCCCTTCGACATTCCGCGTTCCCTGGGCATCAATGAATTTGGCACCATGATAAATGCAACCGGAGGAAATATGTCCCCAGGGCGTGCTCGTCATCGAACAGGCACGAGAAATGGTCTGGGGGAGGAGCGTGTTGGCGAAAAGCGTTTCCTCGCGGGCCGTCTCACAGGCATCCACATTGGGCAGGCCCGGTTGACCCGCGGCGTTGATGATAAACTCCGGTTTCAATTTCCGGATATAATCGAACAGCAGCTCAAAACTTGTGTAATCAATCGCCCTGCGGGTGAGCGGAATAAAACTGTACCTCCGGCGGCGCAACTCCGTTGCAAACGCCTGCCCCATGTGGCCGCTTGCTCCCAGCAGCAAAATCATGGTGAATGAATTGGGGGTCCGATGAAATTCAGGCTTTCCACACCTGGCGCGGTTTTGTGTTCACGCCGCTCATGGCGTTTCGCGTGTCCACAATGCACGAAGTCCAGTCGGCCAGTTCCTGATAATTGACCGCTTGATGGTTGGTGGCGATGATGACCGCATCGAAATTCCGGAGGGTTTCACGGTTCCAGCTCACCGAACGGGTGCCCGCCCAATGAGCATGTTCCCGGGTCACCCGAATGACCGGGACATAGGGGTCATGGTAGGACACGTCCGCTCCACGCGCTTGGAGGAGATTCATCAGGACATAACTCGGTGATTCGCGGTCGTCGTCCACATTCGGTTTATAGGCCAATCCCAATACCAGCACGCGGCTGCCATTCATCGGCTTCCGCGAGGCATTCAGCGCCTCCGCCGTGCGGTGGATGACATGCTCAGGCATCGCCGTGTTGATCTCGCCCGCCAATTCGATAAAGCGCGTGTGCTGACCGTACTCGCGAGCCTTCCACGTCAGATAAAACGGATCAATGGGAATGCAATGTCCGCCCAAACCCGGTCCGGGCGAAAACGCCATGAACCCGAACGGCTTTGTTTTGGCCGCCTGAATGACTTCCCAAATGTCTATGCCCATGGCCCCGTAAACGAGTTTCAGTTCGTTGACGAGGGCGATGTTCACGCTGCGAAAAATATTTTCGAGCAATTTGGCGGCCTCAGCCGCGCGACAGGAGGAAACCGGCACCAGGTTTTTAATGGCGCGGCCATAAAGCGCCTTGGCACGCTCGAGACAGGCCGGCGTGTAACCGCCGATCACCTTCGGAATGAATTCGACCTTGCTTTGGGCATTGCCCGGATCTTCCCGTTCCGGCGAAAAAGCCAGATGAAAATCCGCGCCGGCTTTCAAGCCGGAACCGGCCTCAAGTACGTGGCGCAAGTCCTCATCGGTTGTGCCCGGATAGGTCGTGGATTCCAGCACCACCAACATTCCCTTCGCCAGATGCGGCGCAATGGCCTTGCCAGTTTCAATAATGAAGGAAATATCCGGTTCACGGTTTTTGTTCAGAGGTGTCGGCACACAGATAATCACCGCCTCGACTTCCCTGACCCGGTGGAAATTCGCGGAAGCGACAAAGGCGCCGGTCTTGACCGCCTCCGAGATTGCCTCGGCCGGGATGTGTTTGATATAACTGCGTCCGCCATTGAGCGCCTCCACTTTGGCTGGATCAATGTCCAGCCCCAAAACGGTGACGCCTGAACGCGCGAACTGAAGCGACAGAGGCAGGCCAACGTAACCCAATCCAACGGTTGCTATTTTCATGATAATTATGCTTCGACTGCGATTTGAATGATGGTTAAAAAAATCGAGGGGATGGAATTGACCGCCGCTAAAAAGGAATGGCCAACGTCCCAAAAATCATCGGGGCACAACTTTTTCAATTCACTTGACGCGGTCTCAGTTCAACTGATTCAACATCCGTTCAACGATTTCCCCCCCGATGGCCAGGGACGCAGTGGCGGCCGGAGAAGGCGCGTTGACCACGTGCAGGATGCCGCGTTGTTCTTCAAATTGAAAATCTTCAACCAGTTTCCCGTCCCGTGTCATGGCCTGGGCCCGGACACCGGAACCACCACCCTCAAGGTCGTTCTCACAAATCGCCGGCACGAGCTTTTGAAGCGAACGGCAAAATTCGCGCTTGCAAAGCGAACGCCGGATTTCATAACCGCACAAACTCGGATACGCCGCCAGGAACTTCCACAAGCCGGGAAAGCAAAGAGACTCGGCCAAATCGCGCGGATTGATATTTGTCCAGCGATAACCTTCGCGTGAGAATGCCAGCACTGCGTTCGGACCGGCTTCAATGCCGCCGTGGATCAGCCTTGTGAAATGAACCCCCAGAAACGGGAATTTGGGATCGGGCACGGGATAAATCAAATTGCGCACCAGAAATTGCCGCTCTTTCTTGAGGTGATAATACTCACCGCGAAAGGGAATGATCCGGGCTGCGGGCTTTTGTCCCGACGCGCGCACGAGCCGGTCGGAATAAAGCCCGCCGCAGGTCACAACAAACCGCGAAGAAAATTCTCCCCGGGAGGTTTCAGCGATCCAGCGTCCGGAATGGGAAACGAATCTGAGCAGCCGGGTATTCAGGCAAATCTGTCCCCCCTGTTTGCGAATGAGTTCGCCCAGTTTTTCGCAAACGCCCGGATAATCCACAATCCCTTCCTGGGGCACATAAATCGCGGCGATGCCCGCGGCGTGCGGCTCGATTTCCCTGATTTGTTCCGGCTTTAATTTGCGCAAGCCGAGCAGGCCATTGGCATTGCCACGTTCCCAGAGATTTTCCAGCCAGGGCAACTCGGTTTCATCCGTGGCGACGACGATTTTACCGCACTGTTCACAGGCAACGCCGTGTTCACGACAAAAAGCAACCATTTGTTGGAGGCCATCCACACTGAGTTTCGCCTTCTCCGAACCGGGTTTGTAGTAAAGGCCGGAGTGGAGCACGCCACTGTTATTGCCGGTTTGGTGCCCTGCCAGCTTTGATTCTTTTTCCAGCAGTACGATCCGTGTGCCTGGTCGTGCTTCCAAAAACCGGAACGCCGTCGCCAGCCCCACTATGCCTCCCCCGACAATGATTACATCGTAATCCATCGCGTGCTCCTCGTACTTCTCCTGATCTACCGTTTGATACTCAATTGGTCGGCATTGGACGCGATTGCCAATATGCCCCAAGCAACTCCCACCCTCCCATTATTTCCCCGGCAAGAGCCATGCCACATCCGATGCGTCCGGAATCGAAACCATGTTTCTAAGGATTGTTGATGACCAGCTTGAAGAACCGTTGAGGTGAAGCCCCAAGATTATTGGTCATCACGATCGAGCCGCCCGTACCCGGAATGGAACCCGGAATAAGCGTCCACGTCGGCGCAGCCAGATTGTCTTTATATGCGAGTTGATAGGTTTGTCCGGTAACACTTGGCCAGGCAACGGCAACCTGTCCGCCAGTCAAAGCGACACTGTTTAATTGAGGTGGCGCAAATACCGTCAATATTCCGTTCACGAAACTAAAGTTGTAGTTGGCCGCGCTCAATGTTCCGGCGCCGACCGTGATCGGATAGCTACCCGGAGGACTGTTGTTGGTGGCGATGGTGCTGACGCCCGGAGCGCCGCTCAGGACGTTGGTCCCATCGCTTCCGACAAAACCGCTGTAATTGACACTCAATGGGGGGTTCGACAGTCCATAGGTCTTGTTCTGATTTACGGCACTGACCACCAGATTGGCGGGGCTGATATTGGCCGTCAATCCCGTCAACGGGGCAAGGGTGTAATCGGCCGCATTCGCCCCCGTCAATGTCAGTCCCGTCACCGTCACCGGGATGTTCGTCCCCGCATTGGCCGTGGCAAAGTTGGCCGTGTAACCGTTGGTGGACAGACTCACCGTGTCGCCACCCAACACCCCCGCCATTATCACATTGTTCGAATTGATGGTCGCGATCGTCGTTCCATCATACACCTTGTTGTTCGCGGTAATACCCGGATTCAATACCTTGATCCGATAAAATCGTAGTGGGGTACCGGACACCACGTTGGTTTGATTGGCCGTTGTACCGGTGGCCGTCACGTCCGGCGACAAGTCAGTCCAGCCGCCACCGTTGAGGCTGTTATTATACTGCACCCTGTAAACCCCGCCGGTAACCGAATTCCACACAATGCTGACCACACCATTGGTCAGGCCGATCGAAGTTATGAACGGCGAGGGCACCGAATTAATTGTCACCACTTTGCCGGTGATGTTGGCCGTCAACCCCGTCGGTTGTATCAACGTGTAATTCCCCGCACTGGCCCCGCTTAATGTCAATCCGCTGACGGTAACCGAAATACCTGTTCCCACATTGGGCGTGGCAAAGTTGGCAGTATAACCATTGGTCACCAGGCTGACACTGTCTCCATTCACCACCCCCACCAGGATCACATTGTTTGAACTGAGCGTTGCCACCGTCGTCCCGTCATATACCTTGTCATTGGCGGTTAACCCGGCATTCAACAGCTTAATCCGATAGAATCGCTGTGGCGCGCTTCCAACAGCATTGGTTTGTGTAGCCGTTGAATTGGTAGCCGTCACGTCCGGTGACAAGTCGGTCCAGCCGCCACCGTTGAGACTGTTGTTATACTGCACTCTGTAAATCCCGCCGGTAATCGAATTCCACATAATGCTGACCACACCGTTGGTCAGGCCGATCGAAGTAATTACAGGTGAAGGCATTGCCGAGCCAATTGTCAAAGCCTTGGGAGTGATATTCGCAACCAGCCCAACCGGCTGACTCAAGATGTAGTTACCCGCCGCACTCCCGCCCAACGTCAACCCGCTCACTGTCACACCGATCCCGGTGCCCACGCCTGCACTCGCAAAGTTCGCCGCGTAACCGTTGG